>RCMY010001412.1_pt1 | contig 22908 bp, 9 predicted proteins | sample 2041341 | NCBI WGS metagenome assembly RCMY01 (sample SAMN09708234, study PRJNA481090) | Marine sediment metagenome, whole genome shotgun sequencing project.
GTTCTTAGATTAACGTTAATCTAACAAAAAGTCAATAGTAAATTTCATAATTTATCCTCGCCGGTTACATAACTGTTACGGATTGAATTACCACCAATTGCCATAAACAAACCCGGTGATGGTGGCCATCACCACAACCAGCGCGCAATAAACCAATGTTTTTTGCGTGCCCAAGATAGTGCGGATAACCAGCATGTTTGGTAAAGACAGTGCCGGGCCCGCCAATAGCAATGCCAGTGCCGGACCTTTGCCCATACCAGATCCTATCAACGCTTGAACAATAGGAACTTCTGTCAGCGTAGAAAAATACATCAGCGCGCCCAGCACCGAGGCGATAACTGTAGAGGTCAAGGTGTTATCGCCTACCGCAATTGCCACCCATTCTGAAGGGATAATCCCCTCATGACCGGGACGGCCCAGTGCGAAGCCGGCAATGAACACCCCGGCCAGGAGCAGAGGCAGAATCTGTTTGGCGAAATCCCAGCTTTGTAGAGCCCACTCGCGATCCTGCTCACGCAATGCCGAGATGATCATCAAACCGGCAATGCCGATGGCGAAGAACGGGATGCGAATCTCGAGAAACTCACCGTTGCGGTTCCAAGCGGCGCGACTGTCGAACGAGGCATCGGTCGGGTCGCTGGTGCCTTGTCGCAACAAGCCAGCATTGACCAGTTCGACTCCGAACGATTCGCCAGTTGTCGGTATGACCAAGGGGCGATTCGTGATGAGCCGGTGGGGGGCCCACGCCATCGATCCCTCCTCGAGATCTTCTGGATCCACATCGACGTATCCGCGCAGCACGCCGTACGTCTTGCGGTAGACGTCGGCATGGCCGGCCACCCAGACCTGACCGTCGCCGTCCTCGCCTGCGGGGGTGTCGATCGTGGCGGCGTAGTCCGAGCCTGGCGCAAGACCATCCGTGCCGACGACGCCGCCACTCCGGCCGGGCAATACGTCGAAACCGATCGTGAGTCCTGAGCTGTCGAGCACATCGTCGTCAGCCAGCGTGATGCCCAGATAGAGGAAGCCCTCGTCCTTCAGGGCCCGCACTTCGCGGATGGAGCCGGCTCCCTCCTGGATGACCTGCGACCCGTTCGTTTCCCATTCCGATCGATCACCATCGATGGTGACGGTCATCGCATCGCCGGGCTCGACCGCGACCACACCGAAGTGGGCTTCGTTTGTCCAGGCGTTCATCCAGAGCTGACGACGGTTCGTCGGCAATTCGTAGTCGATCGTGTTCCACGTGAACTTGAACCACTCGTCGGTCCACTGGAAGACGTAGCCACCGGAGAATCCGAGCTCGCTGATCGTGGCCATCATCTCGGCGTTGATCAGCATCGCTTCTTCTTCGGAGTGGCCGCCCTGGTTTCTGCCCTGTGGTCCGAAGTGTGCGTGCGCCCAGGCCGAGGGGACGCCGAACTCGGTGATCATCACCGGCATGTCCTCGTGATGCTGGCGCAGCTTCGACAGGTAGCCGGCGTAGTTGTCCGGGCGGCCGCGGAAGTTGCAGTCAGCGATGCCACTCTCGTAGCGCTGGAAGTCCGGGTAGTACGGGTAGGCGTGATAGGAGGCGAACGTTCCGGCAGGCCAATTTGTGGGGACGACATGGTTGGCGTCAACACCAACCAGGTCCTCCTCAGGGAGGGGCTCATCGGGGTGGGTCAGGGGGTCGGTGGTCGGCCAGTTGGCGAACGCGATCGGGACCGAGGCACCTCGGTCTGAGAGCTCGCTCGCGGCGTGGTCGACGGCACCAGCGATCCAGATCTCGGTCGGAGACGCGTTGGGCGTGGCATCGAAATATCGACCGGCGGAGGGCGCCATGCCAGCGTTGGCCATGTTGTTGTCGACCGTGGCCGCTGGATCCCACTCGACGCCGAGGATCCATGCGTAGGTCCACGGCGACACGTCTGCGGTGTAGGTGCCCTCCGCGTGACCGAGTCGGTCGGGCAGTACAGCATCGCCGAAGACCACGCTGATGGCGTTGGAAATCTCGTCGAAGAACTCCTGCTGCAGGCCGGGAGCGAAGAGGTCACGTTCGCTGATGAACCGCTCCTCGGGAATCCAGGCGCCATGGATGAGGTAGAGGGGTTCGTCCGGGTGCGTCAGGTTGTAGGCCAGGAGCTCCTCGTAGAACGAAGGCGGCTGAATCGAGTAGATGCGCAGGGCCCGGTAACCCTGTTCTGCCATGAGCGGAAACCAGCGGCGAAAGTCTTCGCGCCTGATGGCGACTTCGCCTGGTTGGTAGCCAGGAATTGTCGGGCCCACGTTGACCCCTGCGATGAAGGCAGCGTCGCCACCCTCGGTGTGCAACAAGACGTCGGTGCCGACCACGCTGGCGAGCTGCGAGCGGCCGTCGATTGTTTGGGGTGCCGGAGCCCAACTGCCTTGGTGGGCTGGCCGAACGGCCAGATCGGGCAGTGCGCACTCGGCCGAGAGCAAGGGCTCTGTAGGAACGTCGAGGACGGGCCAGGCAAGTGCCAGCGCTTCGCTCGGGTCCTCAGTGCTGCAGCTCGCTGCGGTGAGAACCGCGCCGGTGATCAGTGCACTGATCCTCCGGCGCCCGGCTCGAGATCTCGGTAGTTCGTGAGTGGAGGGCACACATGAGTCTCGGACTCATCACCTGACCCGTGAGCGGTCCGCACTTGTCAATCTGTCGCCATCGTGACATCGGACCAGGGCCAAACGCCCCAATGATTTGGCCCGATGGCCTATTTGGGGTCACTACGCCGAACCGCCGCCGAAGCTCTACCGGATGGGTGAGAATGGACCGACACAGGGAGCAGAGCGCCATGTGGCTGCGCTCGAAGGCTGGACCGCACGACCGCGTCTGGCCCGATTCCTCCGAGTGCTCATCTTCACCCTGCCGCTCCTGATCAGTTTCGGCTTCAGCATCGCCGCCGGACGTATTGCTCCAGCCCACGAACTCGGCGTGAACCGGTGGGTCTGGATCGCTGTGGTTTTCCTTCTGGCGAACCTTCTCCTGGTCGTTCTCCGCAATCTCACAGGCCGGCTCATTCCGCTGGTCGCGTTGATGAAGCTGACCCTCGTCTTCCCAGACAACGCCCCTTCCAGAACCAAGGCGGCGCTGAGAACGTCAAACTCGCGCACGATGCTGCGCACGATGCGTCAGGCGCAAGCCAACGGCGAATCCACAGGGGAGGCGCTCAATGGCGACTATCTGGTGCAGTTGCTGAAGGAGGTCAACGATCACGATCGTTTGACGCGCGGCCACTCCGAACGGGTGCGGGCCTATGCCGAGTTGCTCGGAGGGGAGATCGGGCTCGGCGTCGATGACATGAACAAGCTGCGGTGGGCCGCGCTGCTCCACGATGTCGGCAAGATGTCGGTGCCTTCCGAGATCCTGAACAAGGAAGGACGTCCGACCGACGACGAGTGGAAGATCCTCTCTGGACATCCTGCTGCTGGCATTCCACTGCTCGAACCGCTTCGTGACTGGCTCGGCGACTGGATCCACGCTGCTGATCAACACCACTGTCGCTGGGACGGCGGCGGGTATCCGACGAAGCTTGCCGGAACCGACATCACGTTGGCCGGGCGCCTGGTTGCCATCGCCGATGCCTTCGACGTCATGACGAGCGCTCGCAGTTACAAGAAGCCCTTGCCTCCTCAGGTTGCTCGGCAGGAACTGACCGACTGCGCCGGTGGCCAGTTCGACCCCACCCTCGTGCGGGCATTCCTTCGTGTTGGGCTCGGCCGTCTCAAGTCCGTCGCTGGTCCGCTGGCATGGCTGTCGAACCTGACGGGATCGGCCCAACTTCCTCTCCCAGCTGCGAACGCCGTGTCGACAGGCGCATGGTCGGTCGGTGTAGCTGCGACCGGCCTCGTGGCCATCGCTGTCAACAGTGTGTTCGCCCCGCAGGTGCCGCCTGATCTCGCACTCGATGAGCCAACCGTCATCGCCGAAGACGTCACGATCAACGCAACAGCCGGCGCAAGCGTCGATGTCGTGTTGACAGCGGAAGGTGAGGCACTGACCTTCACAGTTGGCGGGGCCGCCCATGGCACCGTTGAGTTGGTGTCGTTCCCTCAACAGCTCGATGGCGATGAAGCCAGGTGGCAAGCAGTGGCCAGGTACACCCCGGTCGGGTCCTACGTCGGTGAGGACGGCTTCGGGTACGAAGCGTGTGATCGAGAGGGCAATTGCGACCAGGCAACAGCACTTCTGCTCCTGGTGGCACCGACTCCGGCTCCGACAACTGCACCAACGACCGCCGCACCAACGACCACGGCACCAACGACCGCGGCCCCGACGACCGCCGCACCAACGACCGCGGCCCCGACGAGCTCGGCTCCTTCGACGACCCGTCGCCCGGCACCAACAACCACGACGACGGCACCAACCACGACGACGGCGGCAGAAGTGAACCTGGGCCCGGTCGTTGGTGATGACACGGCCCAGATCAATGAGGACCAGGTCCTCATCGTTCTTGTGCTCGCCAACGATACCGACCCCGAGGGCGCGCAGTTGTCGATCACCGGTGTCGGAGCGCCGATCCATGGCACGGCCACCATCGTCGGCGACGGGATTCGCTACGAGCCGCCGGCCGACTTTGCTGGCAACGACCAGTTCACGTACACGGTCTCGGATGGGACCAACCCGAGTGTGGTCGGATCGGTCTCGGTTGCCGTACTTCCTGTCAACGACGCTCCCGTCGTGAGCGCGCCCGATGCCACCGTCGCTGAGGATGCAGCCATCGGGTCTGCCCTCGTCATCGTTGGTGTTGTCGATCCCGATGACGACACATTCACCTACGCCCTGTCAGGAGATCCGACCGGACGTTTTTCGATCGGAACCGACGGTGTGGTCCGCGTCGCTGCGGCGCTTGATTTCGAGAACACTCTGCTCCACAACGTGGTCGTCCGGGTCTCCGATGGCGACGCCGAAACTCTCGAGCCGGTTCAGATCAGGGTGCTCGATGTGGACGAGGTGCCAAACGTGATGGACGACACCGCTTCGACCGGTGAGGACACCGCCACCGACATCGACGTTGCGTTGAATGACGCCGATCCCGAAGGGCAGGGGCTGACGTTCGACATTCCGACGGCATCGCTGCAGGGTGGCAGTCTCACCGCCGTCGGCAGTGTGGTCACCTACACCCCAGCGTTGAACTTCGATGGAGTCGACAGCTTCGCCTACACCGCAATGGATCCGGCTGGGAACATCTCGGCCCCAGCGACGGTGACGGTCACCGTGACAGCGAGCAACGATGCTCCTGCAACCCAAGCCGATGGTGGCGTTGGCTTCGCCACGTCTGAGGATGTTGCGTTCACCACTGCTGATGTTCGGGGCAACGATTCTGACGTCGATGACCCGGTCGCAACGTCCACCGTCGAGATCGTCAGCGGCGCATCACGGGGCACACTGACCAACAACGGCGACGGCACGTTCGCCTACGATCCTGATGTCAACCTCTCTGGCGCCGACACGTTCCAGTACCGCCTGGTCGACCGCAACGGCGCAGCATCCAGCGCGGCCACGGTGACAATCGCAGTGGCTGCGGTGAACGACCCGCCTTCAGCAACCAACGACACGCTCACCGTCGTCAACAATGGCAGCGCCACCACGATCGATCTCCGGCTCAACGACAGCGACCCCGAGGGTGACGCACTCACGGTGTCGGCGGTCAGCGCTGGTGCCTCAGGCACCGTAGTGTCCAATGGCAATGGCACCGTCACCTACTCCCACGGCGGGTCGGCTGGCACGAGCGACACCTTCACGTACACCGTGCGTGACCCCTCGGGTGCCACCGACGTCGGCACGGTTGTCGTGACGATTGTTCAACCAACGGACCGAGATGGCGTCGGCGTCGGCGACAACTGTCCGAACATCTACAACCCCATCCAGTTCGACACCGATGGAGATGGAATCGGCGACGCTTGCGACCCGTCGCCGACAGATCCCTCAGGTGCTTCGTTTGCGAACCCTGGAACTGCCATCGGCGCGAACACCACAAATTCGGTCGGCGTTGCCTCTGCAGACTTCGACGGTGACGGGGATGCCGACGTGGTATTCGCAAACAAAGGACAGGGAAACCAGGTCTTCCGCAACGGCCTCGGTGGAGCGCTCTCAGACACGGGCCAGGCCCTCGGTGCCGCAAACACCATGGGAGTAGCCGTGGGTGACTTCGACGGAGATGGATCTCCCGATCTCGTGTTCGCCAACTTCGGTGCGAGCAACACCGTGTGGCTCAACGACGGTGCGGGCGACTTCACACAGGTGGCGCAGAGCATCGGTGTCGCAGAATCGTGGGCGGTTGCCACCGGCGACTTCGACGCCGATGGCGATGTCGACGCGGTCTTCGCCAACTCACTTGCCGGCAACACCGTGTGGTTCAACGACGGCACTGGAGTCTTGACATCGTCCGGCCAATCCCTCGGCTCATCCACGGACGCCACCAAGGGTGTCGCCGTCGCCGATCTGAATGGGGACACCCACCTCGACCTGTCGTTCTCGAACGATCGACAGGGTGACACGATCTGGTTCAACGACGGAACCGGTGTGTTCTCAGACAGCGGCCAGAGCTTGGGTATCAACCTCGGACGTAGTCATGCCAGCGCACTGGCCGACCTCGATGGCGATGGTGACATCGACCTCGTCATCGCCGGTGACAACGAGGGAGACACCGTCTGGTTCAACAACGGCGCTGGCGTCTTCACCCAGACCGGACCCGTGATCGGCTTCTATCACAGCCGAGCTGTTGCAATCGGCGACCTCGACGGTGATGGCGACCTGGACATCGCGTTCGGTGATCACGACAGTGACAACTCGGTGTGGTTGAACAATGGCACCGGGTCGTTCAGCGACTCGGGTCAACGCCTGGACACCGGCATCCTGGGCACCACAGAAGGAGTCGGTCTCGCCGACCTCAATGGCGATGGTGACCTTGACCTGATCAGCGCAAACAACTCGAAGACGAATCTGGTACATACGAACACATGACGTGGCTCCCGGCAGTCGATGCCGCTGACATCGCCTGGATCACCGAAGCCGACATGATCGAGGTCGATCGCGTCATGATCGACGACCTGCGCATCGAGCTGCTCCAGATGATGGAGAACGCGGGCCGGAACCTCGCACGGCTCGTGCTTGACCGCTTCGCTCCCGACCGAGTGGTTGTCGTTGTTGGTTCTGGTGGCAATGGAGGGGGCGGCATGGTTGCTGCTCGTCATCTCGCCAACGCCGGTGTTGACGTCTCGGTTGCCTCGACCCGGCCGGCCAGCGAGCTCTCGGGTGTGCCCGCTCATCAGTTCGACATCCTCGGCCGCATGGGCGTCGAACGCGTGCCCGATGTGAGAGATGCCGACGTCGTCATCGACGCGGTGATCGGCTACTCCCTCCACGGTGCCCCCTCGGGCCGGAGCGCCGAACTCATCGAGCAGGTCAACGCCACCGGCGGCGCCGTCATTGTTTCTCTCGACACGCCGAGCGGCCTCGATGTCACGACCGGGACTGCTCCCGGCGTCGTCGTGAATGCCGACGCCACACTGACGCTGTGCCTGCCCAAGATCGGTCTTCGAACAGCACCCCAGGTGGGCGAGCTCTATGTGGCTGACATCTCGGTGCCGCCGAGCGTCACGGCACCGTTCGGTGCAAGATCGCCCGACTTCTCACAGAGCTCGATTCTGCGGGTGACCGGGCGTCGCTGACCCGAGTTCCGCGATCAGTCCTCGCCAATGGAGAACAGCATCTTGGTCGGGGCCACCTCGCCGGTGACCACGATGTCTGACTCGGCCTTCGCCGACTTGTAGATGCCCTTGGCCATGAGCGAGGTCTCGGCAGGGCGGCGGGCGCTGTAGATCGTGGAGCGGGCCTCGTGCACGGCGTGCGATTCCGGCTCTGCTGCGGCCGCGAACTCGATGATCTGGCAGGCCAGTCGGTGTTCGCCAGCGCCCGACAATTCCAATGCCCGAGTGATGAGGGCATTGGCTCCGCCGGCCAAGGCCGTGATCTCTGCCCCGATGGCCGCGTCTGATGGCGGCTTGAGCCTGGCGGGGTTGCCGTCGTACCAGCCGCCGTACAGGCGCCAGATGTTGCGAATCACGAACTCGGGCTCGTCGTAGAGCGGGCGCAGGTAGGGGAGTGCCAGTGTCTCGGCTGGAACGCTGACCTCGTTGACGATGCTGTTGAGGGTTGCTCCGCTGTTCATTGCATCGATGACCTCAGCTACGAGTGTTTCGAGCGTTGTGGCCACTGTCTCGAGGCAGGAGCGGATGCGCTTGGCTCCTGAGATGGGGAGGCCGTGGGCTGGCACGAAGAGTTCTGGGTCTTTGGCTGCCATGGCTCGAAGTGATTCGGCCCATTCGACGGGATAGCGCTGCACCTTCTGCGGATTGCCGCAGTTGGGGAAGTTCCAGATGAACTGATCGCCAGCGCTGATCATCTTGTGCTCGGGGAGCCACGTCCAGGTGTGGTCGTCGGTTTCGCCCTTGCAGTGCTCGTATTCGAAACGCACGCCGCCGATGGTCTCGGCCATTGAATCCTCGTAGGCCGTGTCGACTTCGAGCGTTCCGGCGGGAAGGAACGGGCGCTTCGTGTTGGCGTCGGCCACCGACCCGCCACCGAACTGCCGCCGGTTGATCACGTTGTTGTAGCCGGCCGTGGCGGCGTAGCGATCGAAGCGACGCTGGACCGCCTCGTGGCCAACGACCCTGGGCTTCGGGCGCCCCTTGGACTCGGCGTCGGCGGCGAATGAGCGCGAACCGCCAACGTGGTCGTGATGGCCATGCGTGTACACGATCGAGTGGACCGGTTCGTCGCTCCACGCTCGGAGTGACTCGACCACAGCGGGACCAGAAGCCGAGCCGCTCGCGTCGAAAGTGACCAACCCGTCGCCGGTGTTCACCACCACGACGTGGCTGAACGACTCGATCAGGGCGATCCCGTCGGCCAGCTCAGTGAGCTCCTGGGTGACCCGGTTCGGGGGAGAATCGACGATGCCGTTGTCGATCAGCCGGGTGGACAGTTCAAGAGGGTGCTCACTCATGCTGCGCAGTCTCTCCCAACTGTTCGTCGGGTGCCAGCGGAAGTCGGCGGTCTGGGTCGGGCGGGTTCAGCGAGGCTCTGATCTGGAGCCGTGGCATGCCAGCGGGTCGACCTGGTAGCCCGACCCTCCGACGAGTGCGACAGCCGAGGCGATGATGATGTCGCCCCTACGGTTGAGTGAGTCGAGATTGTTCAAACCGGGCAATGTGACCCCGTCATTGTCGAGCGCCGTGAAGGTTGCGCCGAAGTCGAGATCGCTGGTCGCATCGGGGCCGAGTCCGTCAGATCCGAGGCCGTCGATGTTGCGGTCATCGAACATCCATTGCACTGCGTCGGCGGAGAAACCGGGGGCGTCGGTGGTGGCGTACGCAGAGGTGCCGAACAGTTCTTCGAGTCCGGTCTGAATGATGACCAGCGAACCATCGTTGATCTTGCCCCACTCATCTTCGTAGTCCCGAATGTCTGACTCGGTCAGCTGGAAGTTCGGTCCGTCCTCGGCAATACGATCGCGTACGTCGATGACATAGGCCGGCCAAACGAACTCGGTGGCATCGAGCTGGTCGATCGAGCGTCCGTCCTTGATGCAGTATGTCCCAAACATCGCGAAGGTGCAGCCTTGTGGGCGCGGTCGTGGCCCGAACGGTGGGCGTTCGGGCCGGGAAGCCGTTTGTTGAGTTGACGACGGACTTTTACCACCCCACTTAGGGGGTGGTGGTTTGTATTCGTCCGTCTGTGTCGCGCCAGAGTTGCCAGCCTTGCTGGTGGACCATGGTGTGATGCCTGCGGCAGAGGAGGGCCAGGTTGTCGAGGAGGTCCCAGCCGCCGTCTTCTTTGGCTCGGAGGTGGTGGACGTCGCACCAGGTCCAGTGACGGTCGCAGCCGGCGAACTGGCAGTGGCGGTCGCGTCGTTGGATGGCACGGCGTTGGGCCCGGTTGATTTCGGGCTTGGCGTGGGTGTAGTCCAACACGGTTGATTGGCCTGCGGTGATGAGGGTCCGCCATGAGGCGTCGCAGAAGAACTGTTGCATGACTTGGCGTGGTGTTGATCCGGTGAGGGTGAACGATGTTTCGATTGATTCCCAATCAACATTGCCGGTGTCGGTGCGGTGGTTGTCGAGGTCGAACTCGAGGCCGAGGAGGGTGGGGAGGTCGATGATCACGTCGACGGTTGGTCGTGTGAGCTGGCGTGCGCCTTCGGCCTGGTCTGTGTTGTCGTGGTGGTTGGCGGGCTCGGCGTGGTTTGTGTCGTAGGGGTGTGCGGCGGCGGTGTTGTGGTCGATGCCGGCGGCGAGGGCGGCGAGTTCGACGAGGCGGTCTGCTTGGCGTTGGGCGAGGGTGCGGGGGCCGTCGATGGTGTTGGTTGGGTCTGGTGGGGTGAAGAGTCCGGCTTTGATGATGGCGGCGGCGGCTGGGTCGACTTCGAAGTTGCCTCGGAGGCTGCCGAACAGTCCGTCTTGTGTGGTGAGGTGGCGGTTGTCGTAGGCGGTGTCGAGGTCTTCGTTGGTGGCGTCGGGTTGGATGCGCCATTGCCAGACCCGGATGCGGTCGCAGAAGACGGACAATTCGACGCCGACCGCGGCGTCGAGGAGGTCTGGTAGCGCTGCGGCGAACTCGTTCGGGTCGACGTGGGCTGCGAGTCGCATCAAGGCGTCAGCGTGGTCGACGGTGATGAGGCCTTGGTCGAGTTGTTGTGCGATGAGTGGGTGTTGTTGGCAGAAGCGGATGAGGCGTTGGAGTCGGTTGGCTTCGTGGGTGGCGATGCCGGCTGCGTCGATCATTTGGCGTTGTGGTGTGAGGTAGCCGGCGGTGATGTGGCCGTTGATGGCGTGGAAGTCGACGAGGCCGGCGATGGCTTCGGCTCGGAGGCGTTCGGCTTCGGCGAGTTTCTCGATTGATTCGAGGCCGGCTTTGTAGACGTCGCCGAGTGTGGGTCGGTTGTGTGTTTTGGTTGGTGCTTCCGCCAAAGCCATACAGACAACAATACTCAGGGGGTATGACAGTCTCCGCTGGAACGCACGTTCGCACGTACATATCCATGAAATCGTCAGGGCCCGCGAGTCACCGGGCCAGGTCGACCTGGCGGCCCAAGACATCTGCGAGGTCTTCCGCCCAGCGCAACATCGCCCATCGATCCGCGGCAGCCATCGGCAGCGGGCGGACAGCGATCAAGCGGCTTGCGGCCATCTCAACCTCGATGCCGGGCCACTGCGCGAGGCGGTGATCCATCTCTCGGGCTATTGCTGGTGTGAAGAGACGCTGTGCGAATTCCACATCCTTGCCGGTCAACCAGAACCGGCCGTCGAACTCGTCATCGCCAGTCGGGATCTTTCGTGGTTTCGCTTCCCCTGCCATGTGGACCGGTCGCTTCGTGGAGAGTCTGGTTTTCGGAGCGTTGAACGGCAGATCAACGAGCGCGCACACGTCGTCGTGCGACCGAAATGAGCTGTTCCCCGGGAGATATTTGTCGTGATACTCAAAGACTGCGTTGTCTGAATCAGCGGCCGACAGGCGCTGAGATGTCTGCCCTCCTCCGTCACCTCGAGTGAGCGCTCGGAAGCGAAGATCCGGTGGGGGTTCGCGCCCTGTCGACAATTCGAGTCCGTGATCAGCGGCAAAGCCGCGGAGATCAGCCATCTCGAGTCGAAACTTCTCGGAGCTCTTCTTCGAAATTACGACAGCGGCCACGCCAATGACAGCGAAGAGAATGATGACGTAGAGGACATCTCCGGGCATGGATCGACGGTACCTGAGCAACCCAACGTCGGCCAGATGGATCAAAGGGGACCATGTCGGTCGATCTGAGGAGGTCGGAGCCGATCACGCGATGCAGTTACGCCATGAAGATGCTGGCCCAGTTCGACCCCGTCCAGGCAAGAGCTCAGATGCGCTCGAAGTAGCGGGTCCGTTCCCAATCGGTGACGGCTGAGCGAGCGGCGGCGGCTTCGGTCCGATGGAAGTGGGCGTAGTGGCTGACCATCTCGTCGCCGAAGGCGGCCCTGGCGAACGTTGATCGCTCGAAGGCATCAGTGGCTTCTTCGAGGCTCGTGGCAACGGTCGGGGCGTCGACCGAGCGGTAGACGTCGCCGTCGAATCGGGGCGGTGGTTCGATCTGGTGCTCGACGCCGTCGAGGCCGCTGGCGATGGCGGCAGCGAAGGCCAAGTAGGGATTGGTGTCGGCGCCTGGGATGCGGCACTCGATGCGAAGGCTCGGGCCTCTGCCGACGATGCGGAAGCCGGCGGTGCGGTTGTCGTTGGCCCAGGCGATACGGGTCGGCGCCCACGAGTCGGCGACGTAGCGCTTGTAGGAGTTGACGGTCGGGGCGTACATGACCATCAGCTCAGGCAGGTGGGCCATCCATCCGCCGAGGAACCAGCGGAACTCGTCGCTCGTTCCGTCGGCCCCATCACCAGCGAACACGTTGACTCCCGCCTCGTCGACGAGTGACAGATGGATGTGGCAGCTGCTGCCCGCCTGATCGGTGTGCGGCTTGGCCATGAACGTGACGCTGACGCCCTGGCGATCGGCCACACCCTTCATGGCGTGTTTCATGATCGTGTGGCGATCGGCCATCTCGAGCGCTTCCGAGTAGCGGATGTTGAGCTCGTGTTGCCCGAGACCGGTCTCACCCTTGGAGGTCTCGACCGGAATCCCTGAAGCAGCAAGGCAGCGGCGAGCCTCACCGACGTACGGCTCGATCCGTCCGCCTTGCAGCAGGTCGTAGTCCTCGCTGTACCAGCCTGCTGGTTCGAGCCCGTGGTATGACGCTTTCGCTACCTCTTGGTACGACTGCTCGTACAGATAGAACTCGAGCTCGGACGCTGCGTTCGCTGATCGCCCGCCGGAACTGAGCCGATCAACCTGACGCTGCAAGATCGAGCGGGGAGCGATTGCGACGGGCTCGTGGGTGATCGGGTCGACCACCGCACAGATGACGACAGCGGACCGGTCGGCCCACGCCGCCCGGCGCAGGGTCATGGTGTCGGGAACGAGGTGAAAGTCGCCGTAGCCGAGCGCCCAATTGGCGTAGTCGTAGCCAGTAATCGGCTCCATCTCGATGTCGACGGTGAGGAGGTAGTTGCAGCCGTGACTGCCCGCTTCGACAGCGTCGTCGATGAAGAAGGTCGCGTCGAAGCGTTTCCCCATCATTCGGCCGTAGTGATCGGTGAATGCGACGATCACGGTGTCGATGTGGCCGGCCTCCACGTCGACTGCGAGCTCTTCGAGCGAAAGATGAGGGGTCGAAGCCAGAGAGGTCATGCCTCAGTTTCCGCTGCGCTGCGCTTCTACGCAAGAAGTCGCGCAAACGAGCCGATGTGCTCAACCGCCTCACGTCAGCACCGAAGTGGCCGATCCCAGATGGATGCGAGCGCAGGGCGAGGCACGTATGGGACAAGCAACGGTGAGATCAGGGTGGTCGGCTCGCGCCGTTCCATCGAACATCTCATGGTCGGTCGCGCTGCGAGTCGTCGCGGCCTGGGCCGTCCTCGGGGCCGTGCTGGGCGCGATCCCGTTCGCTACCCCGGCAGCCGCAGGCCCTGACGACAACTTCTCGTTGTCGAAGACCGACAACCTCGGTGGCGAGGCGCTGATCGGCGAGGAGATCACCTACACGCTCCAGGCCACCGGCGATCATGTCTCCGGCAACCCGCTCTACAACCTCTCATTCCGTGACGTCCTGCCAGCTGGTGTCAGCTACGTGTCCGCGTCCCCCGCTCCGACGGAGGTGCTCGTCAACATCCCGACGATCGGGGAGACCACCGTCATCTGGAGCAACGTTTCTGACCTGCCGGCCAGTTCGCAGTCGTCGGTGCAGATCACGGTCGACACCAATCCCGATGTGGTCGCAAGCACAACACCCGTCGGATCGTCGGTCACGAACAACGGTGAGGCCGTCGGCAGCCTGAACCCCTTCCTCATTCCCGATTACTCCACGAGCACTGGCGCCTTCACCGGCGACTTCGATGGCAACGGCACCGCCTCCCGCACGGTCGACATCATTCCATTCCGCGTCACAAAGACGGCGCCTGCCGAGTTGCTTCGCGGCGTTCATGGCGCCAGCACCGCTGGTGCGACCTACACCATCGAGGTCGAGAACAACCCGGACTACGCGACCAATGCGGTGACACTTGTCGACGTTCTGCACCCAGGGCTCGAGTACCTCGGTTGCGATACCTACTACAGCGCTGACAACACCACGGTCGGTCAAGAGTGGACCGGATCTGGCGCCGTCGCCACCGGCGCCGGCTGTTCGCCCACGCCCCTCAGCGTCGAGACTGCCGACGGCCTCACCACCTACGCCGGTGCGGTGCCGCCAGAAGGCAGCACGGTCGTCACGTGGGACCTGTCGAACCTCGCGCCAAACCAAACGGTCACGATCGAATATCAAGCGGGCATCCCGCTGTTCGAAAACCGCTCGTTCTCGGTCGCGCCAACCGCAGCCAGCCTCACGCAGGGTCGCAACCTCGACAACAACACTGGCTCCTCGACCGGCGAACCCGACCGCACGATCAGTACAGATCCCGAGCTCCTTTCCGCACCGGAACAGCAGTTGGACAACACCGCAACCGCATCGGGCAGCTACGCCCCGAGCGGTGCCGTCGAGTCCGACGCCGACACCCACATCGTCGAATCAGAGGACATCATCATCGGCAAGTCGATGGTCGGTTCACTGACGCAGGGATCTCTGGTGACCACGACGCTGACCGTCAGCGTTTCTGAATACCGCGACTTCACGAATCTGATCGTCAGGGACCTCATGCCCTCGGCGCTGTGTTTCCTTGGCGGCACCGACGCAGACCTGACTCCTGGCGGGTCCGACTGGAACACGAATGACTGTGCCGGTGCCGGTTTGGTCAGCTCGACCATCAACGGCACGCCCGTCAATGTGGCATCAGTCCGAGAGCTGCCGGACGGTGGACCGTACGGCTCCGGCCGCTTCGAGCTGGTATGGGACTTCGCTGGAGCCCGTAGTGCTCTCGCCGATCTCGATGCCGATGAAACCATCACCCTCGAATACACCTCAAGAGTTCGTGAGTTCTACCGCGGTGGCAACGCTCAGCTCGCAGGCGAGCCAGTGCTCGCAGGCGACACCGTTTCGAACGAAGCAGAGGTGTCTGGTCCTGACTTCGTGGCCGCCGCTCGTCCAACTCTGGTTGCCGATCCGGTTGATCCTGACGGTGGCGTCGATGGCGACACGACCTCAGCGACAATCGAGAACGCCCTTCCCTCGATCAACAAGCGTGTCTCGGTCAAGACAGGCCCGATGGACGCCACCGGCGTGACCGGCGGGACATGCGCTGCGAGCTATGGCTCGATCACGTGGTCTGATGGCGACCCGACACCGGAGCCCGGCTTCGGCCCAGGCGACGTCGTGTGTTTCGAGCTTGGTGCCACCTTCTTGGCCAACGTGGACTTCGAGGGTGTCCAGATTCAGGATGTGTTGCCCGCTGGATACACCTACATCACCGGTTCTGCTGCCCGGGTCGCTCCTGACACGATCGGGGCCGGTACCACGGTCACCGAGACGCCGAACCTCGTGACCTTCAACGTGAGCGGTGACGGCAACGTCGACGCCAGCGGCCTCGAGTTCCGCTGGGTCATCGGAGCGGTCATCACCTCGAATGACGACGGCGAAGCAAACGACATCGACGCCAACCTCCAGAAAATGATCACGAATAACAACGGCGGTCTCGTTTACCAGTTCCGCGATCAGTCCGCAGCGATTTGGACCGAGCCAGAGGTTCGTCTGGCGAAGGGCGTCGAGGATCTCAACGCCGGCGCCGCGAATGGTGCCGATTTCGACGGCTCGCAGACCGGTGGATCGACGGCTGTCGAGGTCGTCAACGGCGATGTCGTCGGCTTCCGGGTCGACGTTTGGAACCAAGGCAATGTCGACGCCACGTCCACGATCGTGAAAGACATCATCCCTGCCGCGTTCAGTTGTGCAGATGTGAGCGCCATCTCCGCCGGAGGCACGTGCTTGGCCGGTGTCATCACCTGGAGCGGTTTGACCGTCGCAGCATCGACCGGCGTTGGTGATCTCGTGCCAGACAACGAAGACTCCGCCCCGATCACCCTCCGGTACGACATCGCCATCCCGTCCGATGTCGACCCTGCACAGGCGTACGTCAACACCGCAGGCGTGGCCTCATACCAGGGCCCAACGAACGCCGCCGGCACCTACGACTACTACCCGGCAGACAACATCGACCCGGCCAACGTGTCGCTCGAGAACACCGACGCAGCCGATGATCCGGCATTCCTGGCAACGCCAGCACCTCTGATCGAGAAGCTCCAGCGCTCCGGTATCAGCGAAGCAGGCAACATCCAGAATGCGACGCTTCTGACAACTGCTGATGAAGCAACGATCGGCGAGATCATCCAGTACGAGGTCACCGCCACGATTCCCGAAGGAACGACGGTCTACGCCGCGGAGATCCGCGACGTGCTCCCTGCCGGTCTGATCTACTTCACCGGTATGGGGCTGTTCGACGGCGCCGTGTCTGACCTCCAACCCACGGTCGTCAGCTCCACGGGCACCGCTGCACTCGTGAACCTGGCTTGGCTGACCGAGGCGGGCGGCACCGTCACCTATGACTTGCCTGACCCATACGCCAACGCTGCCGGTTCTGGCGACGACTCGGTCACGGTCACCTTCTACGCCCAAGTGATCGACACGATCGGGAACCGGGCCGCACCGACGGCCACGAACTTCGACAACAACGCTCACTTTGACTGGAACGATTCATCCGGCGCCGACCGGCCAGACCGGACTTCGGGGATTCGACGCATCCAAGTCGTCGAACCCAACCCGGTCATCACGAAGGACCACACAATTCCTACGAGCCCCGCAGCGCTCCCCGGCAGCGCCGTGACCTATCGCGTCACCGTCACCAACCCCAATTCGGCAACCAACGCGTCGGTGGCACATGACATGACGATCATCGACACGGTCCCGCTCGGCATCACGCCGCTCGGCGCTGGTGCTGTGCTCGTCACCACGAATGGCGACCTCGTGCCCTCGACGGGCATCACTCCCGCCGGTTCGTTCAACGGAACCTGGTCAGAGACCAACCGCACGATCACGTGGACCAAGACCGATTTCACCGCCCTCGAGGCCATCAACCCCGGTGACACCGCAAGTTTCACGTACCAAGGCGAGGTCTCCGACCCGTCGATTGCTTCGACATCGTTGGTGAACACCGCAGCAATCACGGCGTACACGCTCGACCAAGATCTGACCCCTACCGACGACCCCAATGAGGGCGACGCTCGAATTCGCACCGACAGCGACGCTGACACGATCGTCGTGCCGTTCGCCGCCATCACCAAGGACATCGAGCCGTTCAACCCTGGCGATCCCGCCGACGACCTGGCGACGGCAACGGTCGGCGAGCCTGTCGAGTACGAGGTCACGGTCTCGGTTCCGGCCGGAACCGCCGCTTACGACACCACAATCTTCGATGATCTGCCTTCGCTGCTCGACTTCGACAGCTTCGGGTCGATCACCGTGTCCACGGGGTGTGAGGCGCTGAACACCACGACCGGTCTCACCACCGGTGTGTCTGTTTCCTCTAGCGACATCGAGACCTACAACCCCAATGGTGGCGATGCGTCCGTACTGGCGTGGTTGGTTGGCGACGTCTACTCGAACGGCGGCTGTGAGGTCACCGTCCAGTACATCACCCACGTCAATACCAACGCTGCCGCCACCGACACCGTGACCAACTCGGCCACCGTCAACTGGAATGACAGCGATCAGATCGGCGACAGCCCGGCCAACCTGCCGGCCGCCTACGACAGCCCGGCCGATACCTCCTGGACCATCGACAGCGGCCCCGCAAGCGAGACCTTCACGGTCGTGGAGCCGCAGCTCGCAATCGACAAAGATGTCGAAGACGTCTCCGGCGCCGCCCTACTCAACCCGACGTGCGACACCACGCCAGGCAATAGCAACGACGCCGACGGCCTCACGACCGACGGCTGCGACACCGGACCAGGCGACGACCTTCGCTACACAGTGGTCGTCACCAATACCGGTACATCCGATGCCCACGACATCACCTGGATCGACACCGTTCCCGTTGGGCTCACGCCGCTCCTCGCCCCCGCCGGGGCGCAGGCTTCGGCGAACGGCGAGACCATCACGGGCAACAGCGGATCCACGGGTACGTGGAGCGAGACGAATCGGACCATCTCCTGGGGCATCGCTGGCCCGCTCACCACGAGCGCCTCCGGCGCTTCGGTCACCGTCGACTACGACGCCGTCGTTGGTGACCCGAACGATCTCGCTCGCAACGAAGACCTGACCAACACGGCCTCCGTCGACCTCTACTACGCCTTCTCTACAGCCGAACGCTCGTCGATCACGACAATCAACCCCGCCAACAACGACATCGCCACCTACGGCAACGGCGGCGCAGCGACCCGAGGCACCGTCACCGATGATGCGGTCACGGTCGAAGTCCGCTTTCCCGATCTCGGAGTCGTGAAGAGCGCGACCACCGGTCAGGACTCGAACGATGTTCGGCTGGATGCGCCCTTCTCCTGGACCATCGTGATCACCAACAATGACGTGTCCGCTTCGGCCTTCAATGTCGATCTCAGCGATGTGCTTCCCGTTGGTTGGACCTACGACGCCAACTCGGCGCTCATCACGACGCCGCACAACGGTGGGCCGACCGCGGTCGAGCCGACCTGCTCGGCCGACGTTGGTTCGTGTGGCGCTGCTGGAACGCTCAACACCGAGACGCTCGGCTGGGCCGACGTCGTGTCCGGAGCGGGCGAACCCCTGGCGCCAGGCCAGAGCATCACGCTGGTGTTGACGGCCACACCGCAGTCAGCAGTGCTGATCCCCGATCAGACGACGGGCGAATCCTTCACAGGCCCGACCAATGGCCACACGAACACCGTGACCGTGACCGGCGAGGACGGCACCGGGTCACCCAGCTGCTGCGATCCCGACGGAGCGGGCCCGAACCTTCCAGTCGCTTACGTCGACACCGATGCGGACGAGGTCTTCATCGCTCGAGCCGACCTCAGCGTCGACAAGGCGATCACGCCGCTCGACATCGCACCCTTTGACCCAGCAGACGGCCCGTACTGGTACGGCTCGTTCGTGAACTACACGATCACGATCGCGAACGACGGCCCCGACGACGCCACTGGCGTTGCCGTGTCCGACATCCTCGACCCAGCGACCCTCGAGTTCGACTCGGTGGTCAGCGTCGACCAAGGAACATTCGTTGGCGGCACGAACGTGTGGACCGTCGGCGACATCGACAACGGTGAGACCTTCCAGATCGTGCTTCGAACCCGCCTTGTCGGCCTCGGCTCGGTGACGAACATTGCCCAGAACTCCCTGTCGGACCAGTACGACTCCGACTCGACGCCTGGCAACGACGTGCCAGCCGAAGATGACCAGGACTCGGTCACCATCGAGGTCGTGCCGACCAGCCTCGGCGACTTCGTGTGGCTCGACTTGAACGCTGATGGCGTGCAGGACGCAAACGAGCCAGGAATCCCCGGCGTCGAAGTCGACATCACCTGGGTCGACCCGGCAACCGGCACGCCTCGGACCTACACAGCGACGACTGCAACCGATGGTTCATACGGCGTCCCACTGTCCCAGGGCCTTCCCTCGAACACCGACATCACGGCCACCATCGACGTCGTGAACTCGGCCAATTTGGGTGGCCTCACACCGTCATTCGATCGTGACGGCGGGCTGGACAACACCTCAGTCGACCAGATCACCACCGCTGATCAGACACTGCCAGGCGGCGAGCTCGCTGATCTGGCCTACGACTTCGGTTTCGTCGGCGTGCAGACGATCGGTGACAAGCTCTGGCTGGACCAGAACAACTCTGCTGACGCGACAAACGGCGTGGGCGAACCTGGCATCAATGGCGTGAACATCGTCGCTGTCTGGGATGGCTTCGATGACCTCTTTGGTACAGCAGATGACGTGACGCTCACCGAGACCACTGCGGTCGACGGCGACTATCTCTTCGTCGGCCTGCCAGCTGGTGAGTATCGAGTGACCGTCCAAAACGATGGGCTTGCTGGCTCTCGGCCCGCCTCCCTCATCCAGACCTACGACCTCGATGGCATCGGCACACTCGACACCGCAGCCCTCACGCTCGACCCAGCGGAGGATCAACTCGACGTCGACTTCTCCTACCGCGGCAGCGGCTCGATCGGTGACACGGTCTGGTTCGACCACGACGGCGACGGCGCCATCGATGCAGGCGAGCCCGGTATCGGTGCCGTGACGGTCACGCTCGAGTGGGCAGGCCCCGACGAAATCGCCGGCAACAGCGACGACATCGAGATCACCACGACCACGGCCCTCGACGGCACCTATCGCTTCGACAACCTGCCATACGGCGACTACGTCGTGACCGTCAACGACACGACCCTGCCTGGCAACATGACACAGACGTTCGACGACAACGGCATCATCACCGCCCACACGTCGGCAACCACGCTCGCCGCTTTGACCCCCAACGACTTCGCTCAGGACTTCGGCTATCGAGGCCTGGGTTCCATCGGCGACACGGTGTTCTTCGACATCGACGGCACCGAGACCGATGGCGCTCTCGACATCGGGGATGCACCGATCGAGGACGTCGATGTCACCGTCACATGGGCAGGTGCTGATGGCACCTTCGGCAACATCGACGACTTCAGCTTCACCGATACCACCGATGTGAGCGGCAACTACCTGGTCACCGACCTTCCCCTCGGCGACTACACAGTCACCGTTGACGACGCTGACCTTCCTGCCGGTCTCACCGGACCGACATATGACGACGACGGAACCGGCACGGCAAGCGCCTCGGCGACGACGTTGAACGGCGCGAACACCGATGATCTCGATCAGGACTTTGCCTACACCGGCGACACGTCGGGTCTCATCGGTGACACGGTCTGGTTCGATGCTGACGCCGACGGCGTCCAAGACACCGGCGAGGCCGGATTCTCTGGTGTCGACCTGACGCTCGTGTGGTTCGGACCTGATGGCATCGAGGGCAACGGTGACGATGTGTCGCAGCTCGAGACCACCGATGCAAGCGGTCAGTACCTCTTCGACAATCTGCCGGAGGGCGACTTCCGGGTCACGCTCGACTCAGCGACCCTCCCCGAAGGCCTGACCCAGACCTTCGACAGCGATGGCATCATCACGGTCGACACGAGCCTGGTGACGCTCGACGTCGTCACGCCGTCGAGCCTCGACCAGGACTTCGGCTACAACGGCATTGGCTCGATCGGTGACACGGTGTGGCTCGATCTCGACAACTCGGGAACGGCAACCGTCGATCCAGGCGAGCCTGGACTCGTTGGGGTCGACGTCATCATCGTGTGGACCAACCCGCAGGGCGCTGATGTGACCTACACGGCTACCACCGATGCCGATGGCATGTATCTCTGGCCATCGGCTCCGTACGGCGGTTTCACCGTGACCGTGGATACGGGAACACTGCCGGCATCGATGGCGCAGACCTTCGATTCCGACGGGCTTGGAACCGCCGATACCTCGGTGACCACCCTGGACGGCGTCACTCCTGACGATCTCGATCAGGACTTCAGTTATCGCGGGTCCGGCACCCTCGGTGACACCGTGTGGCAAGACGATGATGCCGACGGTGTCGTCGATGGCAGCGAACCGCTGCTCGACGGTGTCACCGTCACGATCGACTACACCGATCCGGTCACCGGCATGACCTTCACCGCAACGACGGTCACCACCGGTGGCGGCCAGTACGGCTTCGACAATCTGCCTGCCGGTGACTACACGGTCACGGTCGACGTCGTCACCCTGCCTGCTGGGCTCGTCGAGGTCTTCGATGTCGACGGCACCGACACTCCGAGTACTGCCACGGTTGCGCTCGCTGACCTCGCGATTCGCAACGACGTCGACTTCGGCTACCAGCCGCAGACCGACATCGCCATCGACAAGAGCCACGTCGGCGACTTCGCCACTGGGCAAGAGAACACGTGGACACTTGAGGTCACGAACCTCGGACCGGCAACAGCTCAGGCTCCCATCGTGATCGTCGACACGCTCCCGACCGGGGCGACCTTCGTCCGCTCCGAAGGCGCAGACTGGAACTGTGCGGCAATTGGCCAGACCGTCAGTTGCACCCTCGTGGACGGTGCGGGTCTCCCCACCAACTTGCCCGCTCTCGCCAATGCCTCGGTCGACATCATCGTCACCCTCGAAGCCGCAGCTGCACCGAGCGTGATCAATGTGGCCTCGGTGTCGACCTCGTCGGAGGACCCGAACCCTGACAACGACACTGACAGCGACCCGACCGATGTCCCCCTGGCGATCCTCGAGGTCGTCAAGGTGGCCGACGGAAATGTCGAGACTGGCCGTGAAGCCACCTACGTGATCACCGCCACCAATACCGGTCCATCAGCGACGACCGGCGACGTGGTGATCACCGATGTCCTGCCTCGAGGGTTGCGCTACGTGAGCGCCACGACCGACCTTGCGGGTGCCTCGTGCTCTTTCGCAGCGGACGTGGTGACCTGTATCAATACGAACGTGATGGCGGTCGGCGACACCTGGAGCGTCCGTATGGTCGCCGATGTGATGGCACTCGCCGGAACCTCAATTGTGAACGTCGGCACCGTCGATGGTGGCAACGAAGTGAATGGCGTCGACCTGCCTGACTCGGTGGTTCCCCCCGTCGAGGACCTGGCGACCGTCACGGTCGACACACCAACCACCTTCATTCCGTTCACCGGTTCCAACACCGCCACGCTTGTCTGGTTGGCAGCGTTCCTGCTGCTCGCCGGCGGAAGCATGACGCTCGTCTCACGACGAAAGAGCGCTGCCTGACAGAACGGCCGAACGGCTCATGCCGTTCGGCCCGATCTGCTCGAGCAGGAG
>RCMY010001413.1_pt1 | contig 22906 bp, 23 predicted proteins | sample 2041341 | NCBI WGS metagenome assembly RCMY01 (sample SAMN09708234, study PRJNA481090) | Marine sediment metagenome, whole genome shotgun sequencing project.
ACCAGCCCGACCGAGGTCGCGTTCTACCTGGGCATCACGCCCAAGTGGGTCGACGGCACGTCCGTCGGCGGTTGTTCCTTCATGCTGCACGTCCGTCATGCGGCCGCAGCGATCGCGGCCGGCCACGCCGAAACGATTCTGATCACCCACGCCGAGAGCGGGCGGTCTCGTGTCGGGGCTGGTCGAGGGCGGTCGAACCCTTCATCGCTCGCTGGCCAGTTCGAGGACCCGTACGGCGCTGGTGGGCCACCCAGCCGCTTCACCATTCCGTGGCTTCGCTACGCCAAGACCTACGGCGTCGACATCGAGAAGCTGGCCAACGTCTCGGTGGTCCAGCGGGAGTGGGCCGGGCTGAATCCGCGAGCCAAGTTCCGCGATCCGATCACGCTCGACGACGTGCTCGGATCCACGATGATCGCCACCCCGTTCACCAAGCTCATGTGCTGTTTGGTGACCGACGGCGGTGGTGCCCTGATCCTCACGTCAGCCGACCGGGCAAAGGACTTCCCGCAGCCGCCCGCCTACATCCTCGGCACCGGCGAGAGCGTCGAGACGCCGCTGATCAGCCAGATGGCCGACTTCACCTCCTCAGCAGCGTTCCGCGTCGCCGGAGCTCAGGCCTTCGCTGAAGCTGGCATCGCGACTGCTGATGTCGATCATCTGATGATCTACGACGCGTTCGCTCACCTCCCGCTCTTCGGCCTCGAAGATCTGGGCTTCGTTGAACGAGGAACAGCCGCCGACTTCATCTGGGAGCGCAACACAGCCATCGGTGGTTCCTTGCCGCTCAACACCAACGGTGGCGGGCTGTCGTACATGCACTCCGGCATGTACGGGATGTACGCGCTGCAGGAGAGTGTGCGCCAGATTCGCGGCACCGCGGCGGCACAAGTCGAGGGTGTCGAGATCTCGGTCGCTCACGGCGTCGGCGGCATGTTCGGCGCATCAGGAACGATCATCTTCGGCCGCTGACTCCGCCCGAGCACTACGAACAACCGAACTGGACAGTCCGGAAAACACCAAGGAGCAGAACATGCAAGTGACCAATCGAGTGTGTGTTGTCACCGGCGGCGGAAGCGGTATTGGCAAGGCGCTGTGCGAGCGATTCGCCGCCGAGGGGGCACGATCGATCGTCGTCGTCGACCAGAACGGTGACGGCGCTTCCGCAGTTGCAGCCTCAGTCGGTGGACGAGCCGAGGTGGTCGATGTGAGTTCCGAAGCCGATCTCACCGCCATGCTGCATGCGGTCGAGAACGACCTCGGCCCGATCGATGTCCTCTGCAACAACGCCGGCATTGCTTCGGGCGGTGACCCGTTGACGACCCCGATCGACGAATGGCAACGACAGTGGGACGTCAACGTGATGGCGCACGTCTACGCCATTCGCGCCGTGTTGCCATCCATGCTCGCTCGAGGTGAAGGCCACATCCTGCACACCGCTTCGATGGCGGGCATTCTCACCAGCCACGGCAACGCCCCGTACGCCACCTCGAAACATGCGGTGGTCGGCTTGGCCGAATGGATGTCGGTGACGTACCACGAGGCAGGAATCCGGACCTACCTGCTGGCACCTCTCGGCGTCCGAACGCCAATGATCGGCGACACCGATTCAGAGTGGGCTCGCACAGCTGCTGGGCCCATCGCCGAACCCGAAGAGGTGGCTCAGCAGGTGATCGACGCGTTTGCCGAAACCCGCTTCTTGATTCTCACCAATCCGATCGCCCAGAAATGGATGGACTTCAAGAACAACGACGCGGAGAAGTGGCTCCGTGGCATGCGTCGCCTTCAGGGTCAGATCGAAGGAGCCGAAGACTGAGTCCTCGTTGCGTTCGTTTCCTCGAGCGCTGCGATGCCGAGCGATGGATGACCTCGACGCCGGCCTCCAACTCGAAAATTCGGGTCTCGGTATTGATCTGGAGCGCGCTCCAGGTTGTTCACTGTTGGTCATGACCCAGCTGACACCCGCCGAGATGCACGAACGCACCGGCGTTCCGATCGACACACTGCGCTACTACGAGAAGGAAGGCCTCCTTCAGAACGTTGCCAGGGCACGCAGCGGCCATCGGCGCTACAGCGAAGATGACGTGCTCTGGGTCGAGGTCCTTCGATGTCTCCGCCACACGGGCATGACGATCGAGCAGCTTCGCGTCTACTGCGAACTCGGAAGCCAGGGCGACCACAAGCTCAGCATGTACGCGGCCACGCCGGAGGTTTCACGATGAGCGAATACGTCCAGGTCGGCAACAGCGGTCTGTTTGTCCACCGGGTCGGCCTCGGCCCTGGGCGGACCACCAAACGCGGGTGGCGTCTCGGAGGAGATCATCGGCCGGTGGATGACAGCGCGACGTAATCGGGACGACATGGTTGTTGCCACCAAGGTGCGCGCGGCAATGGGCCGGCAATTCTCCGACCATCGCGGCACGGCTTCCCAGCGAGAGGGGCTCTCCCGACGCTGGATCATGCGGGCGTGCGAGGACTCTCTGCGCCGACTCGTGCCGATCGAAGAGACGATGTCGGCCTTCACAGCCTGCTCGACCCGGTTCGCTCCGACGTAGAGATGGAGTTGGCGCCGATGTGCAAGCGGTACGGCATCTCTCGAAGCCGTGGGTGAGCGCGCCGATCGTGGGTGCCAATACTCCCAGCCAGCTCAGAGAAACGATGGCGGGGCTCAACCACGAATTGTCCGCTGAGGGCCTCACCGAACTCGACGCTGTGAGCGGCTTCCGACGCCACCGACCGTCACTGGAGACGTGAGCTGAGCACGCGGAGCGGATCAGCGATCTCGAGTGAGCCGCTTCGGGGCCAGCATCATGAAACTCTCGTCGATCCAGCTGCGAAGCTGTTCGATCGTCGGAGGGTCGGCCGGATCGAACTCAATCTTCTTCCAGCCATCTGCGAGCTTCAGCCGCACGATGCAGAGGTCGTCCTTCTCGCCGAGGAACACGAAATTCTTGCCCCCAGCGTTGAACGCTCGGTTGACACACGAGGTGCCCTCGGCCGCCTCTGGGAAGGTCATGGCGTGGTTGCGAATCGCCTCGCTGATCGCGTAGCGAAACGCTTCGATGTCACCCATGGTGCGGACCCCTGACGGTTGTTTGACGCCCCGACGCCTGGCTGAAGGTAGCTGGCCGAGATTTTCCTTGCCAAGCATGAGATAACAGAGTAGTTATATTGCTATGTCAGCATCGACGACCGACCCAGCGATCGACAGCGCCGCGCTCGAAACCTCGCTGAAGGCACTGGCCAGCGAGCGCCGGTTGCAGATCCTCGAGTGGCTGAAGGACCCGATCGCTCACTTTCCTCCCCAGGAACATGGCGATCCGGTCGAGCACGGCGCATGCAACCAGTTCATCGTCGACAAGCTCGGCGTCAGCCAGCCTGCAGGCTCCCGACACCTCAAGGTCCTCATGGACGCCGACCTCGTGATCGCAACGCGCCGCAAAGGCTGGACCTACTACCGCCGCAATGAGCCTTCGCTCGCCGCTATCGCCAACCACGTCGCCCACGTGTGACATCCGAACGACCAGGAGCATCCCTCATGACTGAATCCCACGCCTCGTCCCTCAAAGACAAAGTTGTCCTGGTCACCGGCGCCGCCGGCGGCATCGGCCAATCGATCGCCAAACGCTTCGCAGGCGTCGGCGCCAAAGTCATCGTCAACGACGTGAACGCCGAAGCCGCCGAAGCCGTCGCCACCGCGATCACAGACAACGGCGGCACAGCCATGAGCGCCGTCGCCGACGTGTCGAACAGCGAGCAGGTCGGCGCAATGGTCGACGCCGCCATGTCGGAGCACGGCCGTATCGACGTGCTGGTCAACAATGCCGGCATCGTCAGCCCCATGCTGCACTTTTTCGACGCCGACGAAGCGTGGTGGCGAAGGATCATCGATGTGAACCTCACTGGGCACTTCATCGTTTCGCATCCCGTGGCGCGAATCATGGCCAAACAGGGTGGCGGCAACATCATCAACATGAGCTCCGGTGGAGCCACCCGAGCGCACCGAGCGTTCACGGCGTACGACGCCACCAAGGGCGGCATCGAAGCCCTCACCCGGGCCATGGCGCTCGACCTCGGCCCATACAACATTCGTGTCAATGCCCTCATGCCTGGATCGATCGACACCAGCGGCCTGGGGCTGGAAGACCGCAAGCTCCGAGGCGAGAACGTGCCGCTCGGCCGCATCGGCGAGCCGATCGACATGACGGGTGCTGCCCTGTTCTTGGCCTCCGACGACGCCGCTTACATCACGGGCGACATCATCAGGGTCGACGGCGGCATGCTCGCCCAACAGCGCTCGGCCACGGTCGACATCATGCCGCCCTCGGATTTCCCGAAGCTCGAGGAGCTCTAGCCATGGCGATCCGCATCGGAGCAGACGTCGGCGGGACATTCACCGACATCGTCATCGAGATGGACGACGGCTCGTTCGAGTCGACCAAGCTCCTCACCACCCACGAAGGTCCGGAGCAGGGAATCCTCGCAGGCATCAGTCAGGTAGCCGCCGAACACGACGTTGCCATGGGCGACGTCGAGCAAATCATCCATGGGACGACGCTTGCCACCAATGCGTTGATCGAGCGACGCGGCGCCAACACGGCGCTGGTCACCACCCAGGGATTCCGCGACGTCATCGAGACCCGCACCGAAGGGCGCTTCGAGCAATACGACCTGAACATCGTGCTCCCCACACCACTCATCGAGCGCAAGGATCGCTTCGTGGTCGCCGAGCGCATCAATGCTCGTGGTGAAGTGCTGATCCCCTTCGACGAGGACGGGGCCAGAGCCGTGATCGGCCAGATCGCTGCGGCTGGTTACGACGCCGTGGCCGTCGGGTTCATCCACTCCTATCGCAACGCTGATCACGAAGTCAGGTTCCGCGATCTGTTGCTGGCCGAGCTACCCGATGTTGCCGTTTCGATCAGCTCCGAGGTCTCGCCCCAGATGCGAGAGTTCGAGCGCTTCAACACGGTCTGTGCCAATGCGTACGTGCAGCCACTGATGGCGTCGTACCTCTTGCGATTGAAAGCCGAGCTCAAGGAGCGGGGCGCCACCTGCCCCCTCTACCTCATCCACTCTGGCGGTGGCCTCGTCAGCGTCGAGACCGCAGCCGCGTTCCCGGTCCGCCTCGTCGAATCTGGCCCAGCTGGTGGCGCCATCTTCGCAGCCGATCTGGCGGCGCGGTACCGCCGCAAGCGCGTCCTGTCATACGACATGGGAGGCACCACAGCCAAGATCGCACTCATCGAGGACTACACGCCACAAACTGCCAAGACCTTTGAAGTGGCGCGCACCACTCGATTCAAGAAGGGCAGCGGCATGCCCATCTCGATTCCCGTGATCGAGATGATCGAGATCGGGGCGGGCGGTGGATCGATCGCCAGCGTCGATGCGCTCGGCCAGATCCGTATTGGCCCTCAAAGCGCAGGCTCCGAACCCGGGCCGGCGGCCTACGACCTCGGCGGCACCGAGCCGACCGTCACCGACGCCAACGTCGAACTCGGTCGGCTTCACCCGTCAACCTTCGGAGCCAAGGACATCACCCTCTCGCCTGAGCGTGCCGCTGCGGCCATCCGCTCAGCGGTCGGTGAGCGCCTCGGGATGGACGATCACTCGGCTGCCATCGGTATTGCCGAGGTGGTCGACGAGAACATGACCAACGCTGCTCGGGTGCATGCCGTCGAGAACGGCAAGGACTTGCACGGCTTCTCGATGGTGGCGTTCGGCGGCGGCGCTCCCCTGCACGCCACCCGCCTCATGGACAAGCTCGGCCTCGACGAACTGTTCGTCCCGCCTGGCGCCGGTGTTGGTTCGGCCATCGGCTTCCTCCGCGCTCCGTTCGCCTACGAAGCGGTCAAGAGCTTCTACACCCGAACCGATCAATTCGATTTCGTCGCTGTCAACCAAGTGTTGGCCGACCTCGCAGCCGAAGCCGAGACCTTCGTTCGTCAAGGCACCGATGCAGAGCTCGTCGTCGAGCGCCAGGTGTCGATGCGCTACAAGGGCCAAGGCTGGGAGATCCCCGTTCAGCTCGAAGCCGGCGAATTCGACGAGTTCGCAGCTGACGCGTTGGCGAGCGTGTTCACCAAGGCGTACGAGGAGTTCTTCGGCCGGGCCATCGACGACCTCGCGATCGAAGCGGTGAGTTGGTCGGTGCGAGTTGCCTCCGTGCAAGACCAGCCGACCACGCTCGACCTCGTTGAACCCGGGTCCGCCGTCGTGGCAGCCGACCGGCGCCCGATGTTCGACCCTGTTCAAGGCATCGACCTCGACGCTGCGGTCATGCACCGCGACGCGATGGGGCCAGGCGACGTGGCCTACGGGCCTGGCGTCATCGTCGAGAGTCAGACCACGACGGTCTTGGCGTCTCACCATCAGGCCGTGATGCAAACCGACGGCACGTTGTTGATCACCCGCACGAAACGAGACGACACATGAGCGCCAGCAGCCGCACTTCAGACGCCCACACCTCAGACAACGACGCTTCAGCGAACGGCACGTCAAGAAATCGGGAAGTCCATTTCCAGATCATGTGGAACCGCTTGGTGTCGGTGCTCGAAGAACAAGCGCTGACCCTGGTTCGCACTGCCTTCAGTACCTCAGTCCGGGAGGCTGGCGATCTGTCCGCCGGCGTCTTCGACCGTCAAGGCCGGATGGTCGCTCAGGCGGTCACCGGAACACCCGGACATGTCAACACGATGGCGGCTGCGGTTCCCCACTTCATCAATGACATCGGCCCCGAGCGCATCTACCAGGGCGACGTCTACCTCACGAATGATCCGTGGAAGGGCACCGGCCACCTCCACGACATCACCGTCACCACACCAATCTTTGTCAACGACGAAGTCATCGGGTTCTTTGCTTGCACTGCACACGTGGTCGACATCGGCGGCCGCGGCTACGGCCCCGACGCCCGCGAGATCTACGAGGAGGGTTTCCGTATCCCGATCATGAAGTGGATCGAGAAGGGCCGACTCAACACCGACCTGGTCAACCTCATCCGCAACAACGTGCGCGAAGAAGACCAAGTGCTTGGCGATATCCACGGCTTGGCTGCGTGCAACGAGACCGGACGTCGACGTCTTCTGGAGATGCTCAGCGAGTTCGACATGACCGACCTGGATGAGCTGGCCGACTTCATCTTCGACCGGACGAGCCGCGCCACCATGGCAGCGCTCGCCCCGGTCGAGAAAGGCGTGTACCGCAATGAGATGCAGGTCGACGGCTACAACGAGACGATCACGCTGGCCGTGGAGCTCACCGTGGCAGACGACGGGATGCACGCCGACTTCACCGGTACATCGCCAACAAGCGACTTCGGGATCAACGTTCCGATCGTCTACGCCCAGGCGTATTTCACCTACGGCATGCTCGTAGCGCTCGCCCCAGAGCTTCCCAACAACTACGCATCGCTCCTGCCGTTCACTGTCAGCGCCCCAGCCGGTGTGATTCTCAACGGCGAAGACCCAGACCCTGTCTCGGTCCGTCACGTGATCGGTCATTTCGTGACCGATCTCTGCCTTGGCGCCATTGCCCAGGCGCTGCCAGACATCGTGCCGGCCGAGGGCGCTGGCGCACTCTGGAACTTCCAGGCATCGGCTCGCGGTGCCGACCCATCCAAGACGCTGCCGCCCGTCGAGCTCCTGATGTTCAACAGCGGCGGCACCGGCGCTCGCCCAACGCTCGACGGCCTCACGGCCACTGCGTTCCCTTCCGGTGTGATGACCATGAGCGCCGAGGCAACCGAGCAGATTGGCCCGATCATCATCTGGCGCAAGGAGATCAGGGAGAACTCTGGCGGCGACGGGAAGTATCGCGGCGGATTGGGGCAGGTCATCGAGATCGGCCCAGCGGACGGCTACCAGTTCGAGTTCTCTGCGATGTTCGACCGCGTCGCCAACCCCGCTCGAGGCCGAGCCGGCGGCAAGGACGGGGCGGCCGGCAAGGTCTATCTCGATGACGGCTCACCGTTCGCCACCAAGGGCAAACAGACGGTGGCGGCCGATCGTCGTCTCATCATGGAGCTGCCAGGGGGCGGAGGATTCGGCGACCCAGCAGAACGCGCTCCCGAGGCGATCGCCAACGACAAGGCGCAGGGATACATCGCGTGAACCCAACGCAACCGGCGCGGCAGCAGCCAATCGTGGCGACACCACGACAATCCTCGTACGACGTCGTCATCGTCGGAGGGGCCGTGATCGGGTCGTCAATTGCATCGTTCCTCGCCCTCAACGAAGACTTCGACGGTTCGGTGCTCGTGGTCGAGCGTGACACCACCTACGAGAACTCTTCCACGGCGCGCACCAACAGCTGCATGCGCCAGCAGTTCTCCAACCGGCTGAACATCCAGATGTCGCAGTTCGCCGCTGACTACGTCCGCAACTTCCGGGACCATCTCGGCGGCGACCCTGAGGTGCCTGATCTGGCTGTCGACCACTTCGGCTACATGTACCTTGCCGACAGGGTCGAGTTCGCACATACGTTGCGTGAAAACGCGGCGGTCCAACAGTCGTTGGGAGCGGGCACAAAGATCATGTCACCGGCCGAGATCGCGGCCGACTACCCCTTCTACGACCTCGACGGGATCATCTGCGGCAGTCACAACTTGGTCGACGAGGGCTACTTCGACGGCGGCACGATGTTCGACTGGATGCGTAAGAGTGCCAGGCAACACGGGATCGAGTACGTGGCGAACGAAGTGGTGGCGATCGGCGTTGTCGACCAACGAGTCACCAATATCGAGCTCGCGTCGGGTGAGCGTGTGACGTGCGGGACGCTGATCAATGCAGCTGGGCCTCGGGCCGTGCTCGTGGCCCAGATGGCAGGGTTGCACCTTCCGGTCGAGCCCCGTCGTCGCTATACGTTCGTCTTCCAGGCAGCAGAACCACTACCTGGCCCCTTGCCGCTGACGATCGACCCGTCTGGTGTCCACGTGCGAACCGACGCCGGCGCCTACATAGCTGGCTGCGCACCAGACCTCGACCTGGCGGTCGACTACGACGACCTGGACTGGGTCGATCGCGACATCTGGGAGGACAAGGTGTGGCCTGCGCTCGCCAACCGCATTCCTGCCTTTGAGCGGGTGAAGATCACCTCGAAATGGACCGGGCACTACGCCCACAACACCGTCGACCACAACGTGGTGATCGGGCCGCACCACGAGGTCGAAAACTTCATTTTTGCGAATGGCTTCTCGGGCCACGGGCTCCAACAGGCGCCTGCTGTCGGCCGGGGGGCAGCTGAACTCGTGACCTACGGCGAGTTCCGCACCATTGACTTGACACCTCTCGGCTACGACCGAATCGTCACTGGCAGCCCGTTCGTCGAGACCGCCATCATCTAGCTCCTCCGACCGGTGCCGGGTCCTAACTTGTCACTTGCTCCGCTTTGCGCTCGGATGTCTCGGTGCTGCGACGAGCAAGTGACAAGTTAGGACCCGGCACCATTGGGTTTGTGCGGTTCATCGTGCAGCTGGGGTTTGCGTTGTTTGCAGCGACGCTCGCCGTGCGCCTGGCCATTGAGATCAGTATCGACGGCGGCATCCAGAACGTGGTGTTACGGCCGGGTACGCCGCTCGACTCCCCTGGAGCACAACCGACCGTCGAGGCCTACCGGCTCGACCAGAACCAACTGATGCGCCATCTCGGTTGGATCGGCGACGCACTGCGAGGCGACTACGGCACTTCGTTCCGCAATCGGGGACAGCCGGTCGACCAACTCATCACGCCACGACTCCCGATCACGTTCCAGCTGTCCATGGTCGCGCTCGCCTTGGCGATCGCCATCGGCGTGCCGGCTGGCGTCGCTGTGACGTCGCTCCGGGGCCGAAAGTCCAGCCGGGTTCTCGAACTCGCTGTCGACGTCTTCCGCTCGATCCCCGTCTTCATCCTGGCACCGTTTCTCGCCCTCCTCTTCGCCCTAAAGCTCAAGTGGTTCCCAATCATCGGCTGGGAGCGACCGAGCGTCTCACTCGGAGGCAACCTCCGCACGATGACGCTGCCTGCCATCTCCCTTGCACTGCCCGAGGCTGCGGTCATTGCCCAACTGGTGAAGGCCGGACTCCAAGAAGTGAACGGCGAGGAGTACATCGTGGCGGCCAGGGGGAAGGGTCTGTCGCGACGGCACATCTTCTTCCATCACGCATTGCGCCCAGCGTCGCTCACCACCGTCACCCAGATCGGCATCATCCTCGGTTCCCTACTTGGTGGAGCCGTGGTCGTCGAGCAGATCTTCGCCATCGGCGGCATGGGTGTGGTGCTCTTCGACTCGATCGTGAATCGAGACCTGAACGTGCTCTTGGCCACGACGCTCTACCTCACCGGAATGATCGTCGTGATCCGAGCGCTGTCCGACATCGCCTACCGCTACCTCGACCCCCGCATCGCCTGAACTCTCGGGAACATGGGGCGATCATGGGCGCGAAGCGCCAGCGTGTTCCATTGAGCGGTCGTGGGCATTGCCAGGGGGGAACGTGGTGACCACGGTGAGTCCGGCGAGCACATACATGGCAGCGATGTAGCCCCACGCCCATTGGTAGGCCGAGAGGTCGAACTCGTCGACACCTGTCGCAAGCAAGGCGATGGTGATCGATATGCCAAGCGCGTACGACGCCTGACGGACCGTGTTGGTGGTCGCTCCCGCCACGCCGAACTTGGCCGGCGGGATGTCGGCCAAACCAGCACTCGACCACGTGGCGACCGTCAACCCGATACCGACCCCAGAGATCAGGCTGAGCGGAACAAAGGTCGACCACACCGCTGGCTCGTCCCCGATGAAGAGCACAAGCGATCCGTAGCCGATCGCCAGGAGCAGGCACCCCGCACCCAACACCCAACGGTGACCGATCCGATCAGCAAGCGAGCCAGTGAGAGGACTGATGACAGCTGCAAGCAGCGGCCCAGGAACAAATGCGAGGCCAACGACCGAGAGGTCTTGCTGCCAGAAGTCCTGGAGAACAATCGAGTTCACCAACGCACCAGATGTGAAGGCGAACCCGTAGAACGCCACACCGGCGTTGGCGCTGGCGAACGAACGAAAGGAGAACAACTCCAGGTCCAAGAGTGGCTCGGGGTGGGTTCTCGATCGATTGATCAGCACGGGGAAGAGCACGGCCCCAACCACAACAAAGGCCCAGATGCGCGGGTCGCTCAAGCCCCACTGCTCGCTCTGGATGATGCCGAACATCATGAGCCCGACCGCCAGGGTTCCGATGACGACACCGAGGCCGTCGATCTTGCCGGTGGCGTTCGGGTCCTGGGACTCCCGCAAGAACTTGGGCGAGATCAACAGCACGATCAGCGAGAGCGGCACGTTGATCAAGAAGATGGCTCGCCAACTGAACGCTTCGATCAACACCGATCCGAGCGCTGGTCCGACCACGGCCCCCAATGCGCCCGTCGCCCCCGCAAAACCGATCGCTGTGCTCCGACGAGCAGGCGGGAACTCGGGCAGCATCACGGCGAAGGAGGACGCCGCAACCACCGCTCCGCCGACGCCCTGGACCAGCCGAGCGAAGATCAAGAAGCCCACCGAGTCAGCGATGCCACACATCGCCGATCCCACCATGAAGACGAACACGCCAGGCAGGAAGACTTTCTTGCGCCCGATGCTGTCGGCCACTCGCCCCGCTGCCAGCAGCAAGGCACCGACCGCGATGTTGTAACCGGAGATGATCCAGCTGAGCGTGGCCCGGTCAGTCTGGAGATCGTCCTCGATCGACGGGAACGCGACGTTCACCGCTGAAATGTCGATCACCACGAGGAAGGTCACCAATGTCGTCACCACGAGCGCCAACCACGCCTGCCGGGTGATGACGGTGTCGGCCGGCGAACCAGCAGAGGGCGCAGTCATCGAGTCTCTGACTCGAAGGTGGACTGTTCAGGCATCGGCGGACCCTACCGACAACCCTCCGGCGAAGCCGAATTCCTATTTCTCCCAGCCGACGCGGACAATACCGGCACGAGCGGCCAGCACCACGGCTTCGAGTTGAGACCGGGCGCCGAGCTTGTTCAAGATCGCAGCGATGTGATTTCGACTGGTGTTCAACGACAAGAACAGCTCGTCGGCTATCTCGGTGGCGTTCTTGCCGCTCGCAAGCAACGTGAGCACATCGGTCTCGCGCCCGGTGAGCGTGGCGCCGATGCGGGTCAGGCCGCTGTCCATCACCTGCGCAAGAATGTCGTTCGGAAACACTGCACCCCCACGACCAACGGTGAGCACCGCAGCGATCACCTCTTGCAGCGATCGCCCCTTGCTGATGAACCCACTGCACCCAGCATCGAGCGCTGCCGTCACGCCGCGAACATCGCCGGTGCCACTCATCAACAAGACCCGGGCGTCCAGACGCCGAGTGGTCTCTCCAACGACTTCGGTCCCAAGTCTGGGCCCCAGTTCGAGGTCGGCCACGAGCACGTCGATCTCGAGCTCGTCGGCCGCAGCCTCGAGCTGGGCAAGGCTCGTGAACGTGCCAACGACCTCGATCTCTTCCCTGGTGGCAAGACCAAGCGCGATGCTCTCGAGCAGGAGCGCATGGTCGTCCAGGATTCCCACCCGCAGACGCTTCACCTCACAGTGTCTAGTTGATGAAGTGCTCGCTGGTGAATTCTGATCAGGTCGATGAGTGCGAATTCGGACACGCCCGTTCACAGCGAGCTGCAATAATTGCCAGGTGACAACCCTGCCTCGAATCGCCTCAGCTCGCTTCCATCGGGCGAGTTCGGTTGCGTACGGCGCGGGTGGCCGGGCGGTGGCCGACTACCTTCAATCGCACGCAGGCGACGACTACGGCGTGGTCGAGATCGAGCGCGATGAAGGCCGCTTCAGTCTGATCGTCGACTCTGAGTGGCTCAGGCTCGCACACGTCGCGCGTGAAGTCGACCAAGGCCTCGTCGAAGGCATGGATTTGCCCCGCACCGTTCTGCTGGCTGTCGTTTCCGGCTGGATCTCAGACTGGTCTGCCGCCACCGCTGACCTCTCCGTCGAGCAATCAGAAGACCAGATTCCCCATCTCCGGTTGACGAGCCTTCGCCCCTCGGCGTCGAGCGCTGACGGGAACGTTCCGCATTCTTGAAGGTCAGGCGCCGGTCCCAGTGTTGCCGCCCAGGGATCGGCGCTGACTCGCAATCGTCCGCCCAGCGCCCCAGCCGTTCTGCTCCAACGCCAGGAGCATCGACGCGAGGTTCTGATCACGGACCCGCTCGAGTTCGCGGATGCTCAAGTGACCGGACTGCTCGTCTGACTGTCGAGCGATCGTGTCGATCAATTCGTCGGTGAGCTCCGGTGTGTCCATCAGTTTGGTCCATGGCCAGTCGAGGCACTCACCGAATTGCGCGATGAAGTGGCGCATGCCGCCCGTGCCGCCGGCGATGCGATAGGTCTCGAACAGACCCATCTGCGCCCAGCGCAAGCCGAACCCGAAGCGGATGGCATCGTCGATCTCTTCCGTGGTGGCTATGCCGTCGTTGATCAGCCAGAGCGCCTCGCGCCACACCGCTTCGAGGAGGCGATCTGCGATGTGAGCGTCGATCTCGGCTCGGACCCGCAGAGGGTGCATCCCAAGCCCTCGATAGATCGCCATCGCTCGATCGACGGTTGACTCCGCTGTCGAGGTGCCGGCTACGACTTCGACCAGTGGGAGCAGGTAGACCGGATTGAACGGATGCCCGACAATCAGCCGCTCTGGACGGACCAGGGGCTCGGCGAGAACCGAAGGTCGAAAACCAGAGGTCGACGAGGCGATGATCGCCTCAGGGTCAGTGGCAGCGTCGATGGCGGTCAAGGTGCGATGCTTGATGTCGAGCCGTTCGGGAACGCTCTCGACGACGAGGTCAGCTCCAGCCACAGCATCCTCGAGGGAATCGGTGATGGTGAGCGAGCCGACGACTTCTGGCATCACCCCGAGTGCTTCCCATCCTCGGACCGCGTTGCCGTGCACCTCATCGATGATGGTTGCCGCCGTCGGGGAAGGATCGAAGACCCGAACGTCGACTCCGCTGAGGCGGAGTCGAGCGACCCAACCGGCGCCGATCACGCCGCAACCGACGACGGCAGACGAGCTGATCAGCGATGCTGCAGGGACGAGGTGCTCCGCCGTTTCGTCCGCTGCGTGGTCAACCATTGCGGGTCAGTTTGAGCTCAGAGCGGACCTCATCAGGGCCCTTGATCGAGTAGCCGATGCCGTGAAGAATCTCGACGGCACGCTCCACCAGCTCTCGATTCGTCGCCAAGTGCCCTCGACCCAAGTACAGATTGTCCTCGAGCCCGACCCGCACGTTGCCACCAGCGATCGCGGCAAGGGCCACGTACTCGAGTTGACGCCGTCCGATCGAGAAGGCGCTGAAGGTCCAGCTGTCTGGGATGTTGTTCACCATCGCCATGAACGTGTTGATGTCGGGTGGCGCCCCCCATGGGATGCCCATGCAGAGCTGCACCACCACGGGATCCTCGATCAAGCCCTCCTCGACCAGCGCCTTGGCTTGCCACAGGTGGCCGGTGTCGAATACCTCGATCTCCGGCCTGACACCCAGCTGTTGGACCTGGGCCGCCATCGCCTTGAGGGTCGCGGTCGTGTTGGTCATCACGTAGTCGCCCTCACCGAAGTTCATCGTGCCGCAGTCGATCGTGCAGATCTCTGGACGGACGAGCCGGACGTGCTCGAGACGCTCGGTGGCGCCGGCCATGTCGGTGCCGGCCTCGTTGACGGGGAACGGTTGCTCGGCTGACCCGAGCGTCAGATCGCCACCCATACCGGCGGTGAGGTTGACGATGACATCGGTCTCAGACGCTCGGATGCGCTCGACGACGTCGGCGTAGAGCTCGGGGTCGCGCGCTGGTGCGCCGGTCTCGGGGTCGCGGACGTGGATGTGGACGACGGCCGCCCCAGCCTCGGCTGCCTCGATGCAATCGTTGGCGATCTGTTCTGGCGTGAACGGCACCTTGTCGGACTTGCCGACGGTGTCGCCGCTGCCGGTGACGGCGCAGGTGATGAATACTGAACTCATGAGGACTCCGAACGTGTGGGAACTGCGGGGTGGTTGATCGAGCGGCGATGGCCAAGAACGCGAAGCCGTGAGTGAAGATCGTCGTGGTCGGCGTAGCAGCCGCGCAGGTGACGATCGCCAGAGCTCTCGAATGCGTCGCGGCCGTGAAGGACGCGACGGTTGTCGAACCCGATGAGATCGCCAGGTCGAAACGGATAGCGGACCTGGAAGCGTTCGTCACGAGCGACGTTGGCGAAGATTCTCAGCGATTCGTAGGCGCGTGGGATGTCCGCTGCGTCCATGAGCGGAGCCGACCGGACGGGGTAGAAGGCACGCAAGGTCAACGGCGAGCGGCCGTCGACGTGGTCGATGATCGGGCCGATCCACCGGTGATCAGCGTCGGGTGACCGGTTGCCGAACACCCACGGAAGGGTGGTCAGTGCGTCGTACGCGTCAGGATGTTCGGAGCGAATCGCGTCGACAACGGCGAGCCCATCGGACTGCCGAGACCACCCGCCGACCACAGTGTTTTCGATGCAGTGCAGGAACTGAAAGCCGGGCGGAACCTCGCGGGTCGGCAGATCGGTGTGCTGACCAAGGTCGAGCCCGGTGTTGGCCGTCGAGTCAGGATCAGGTGATGCCCTGACACTCCAGACGTGGCCGAAGTTCGTGTCGCGAATTGGGCCGACACGGCCAACCAACTCGCCGACAAAGTCTGGGGTCGTCGGCGTATCGATGAGGCGACACAGCCCATGGGTGATGAGCGTTTGCAGCCACTGCTCGAAGACCGCGTCGTCGTTCAGGATGTTCGAGCCATCGATCGTTGGCGGCTCGGTGCCGTCTCCGGCGGTCCACATCACCGGCGCGAGATCGGCCGTGCCAGGCAGGTGCTGGGACTCGGCGATGTGACGCAACCAGCCGGGGTGGACGGTGACGTCCCTCTGCGTTGGCGCGTTCTGCGTCGGCACGTCCAGGGCTGCCCAGCGCAGGCTCAGCGCTCCGTCCTCAGCGACACTTGCGGACAACAGATCATCCGGGTTCGGGAGCATGTTTGGTTCGAGCGTCGACTCGCGGCTCGAGGGATCGAGACCCATCCCCTCAGCGTTCTCCGCCAACCACAGGCTGTACGCAGCGAACTCGAGACCGTCAGACCAGGCAACATGAACGAAGTTGTCGGCGAGCGTCGCTCGAACGAGGGGCACCCAGGGGTGTTGGATGAAATCGGGGGTGAGAGGAGCCATTGTCCACGACAGTCTGTGCGCATTGTCCCATTGAATGGAACGTTCGATTGGGTTATGTTGGGACACTATGGCCGCAGGGACAACACCGTCAAGGGTCACTCGCTCCCGACCCGAGCCGTCCCGCGCATCCCGAGCGCCAGGACCGGTCGACCGAGCGTTCGCTCTCTTGCAGATCGTGGTCGCCTCCCCACAGCCGATCGGCGTCAGAGACCTGGCCAGACGAGCAGGTTTGGCCCCATCGACAACAGCGCGAACGCTTGGCATTCTCGACGACCTCGGGATGGTCGAACGAACACCAGAAGGCGCCGCCAGGCCCGGCGCCGCACTGGCCACGCTGACATACCAGGTGGAGCAGAGTGCGGCGACACTTCGAGACCGACTCCGGCCCCTGACCATCGACCTCATGAACGAGTTCGGCGAGAACGCCGCCATCGCCGTCGATGATGGAACGGGGGTGCTCTACGTCGTGAGTAGCCGCGTGACCGGTGCGCTCCAGGTGCCCGATCCGACCGGCGACCGTCACGCCTACCACCTCGTTGCCCCTGGCCTCGTGGCCATGGCCCACTGGGACGACGCAAGGCTCGACGCCTACCTCGCCCGCCCCTTGCCAACAGCGACACCCTTTTCGGTCGTCGATCCGGCCGGCATTCGAGAGCGCATCGAACAGGTGCGGCGGGATCAGCATGCATGGACCGATCAGGAACTCGAGGTTGACGTGAACGGCCTGTCCGTACCCATCGTTGGTCAGGGAGGTGAGCTCCTGGCCGTGGCCTCGCTCTACGGACCTGCCCACCGACTCAACCCAGCGGAGCGCCCTGAACTCGGGACCCAGCTCGTCTCTCACGTCCTCGAGCGGACCGCCGATCTGGGCTGAACTTCTCGACAGTCATCCAGTATCGTAACGAACATGTGTTCGATGATGGCTTGTCCAGCCCGCCAGATGAGCCTTCTTGCAATCGGCCCGCCGGAGACCCCGACCGAGGTCGGCATGCTGGATCGAACCAACCTCGGAAGCGGGGCCTGGATCGACACGTCTCCTGGCTGGCTCCATGGGTCGGATCACTGGCTTGATGAGCTCCGCGACTCACTTCCCTGGCGAGCAGAACGACGACAGATGTATGACCGAGTCGTCGACGTGCCGCGACTGATGGCCCACTTCGATCGTGCGTCCGTCGGACAGCCACCGGCCGAGCTCGAGGCTCTGGCACGCGCGTTCGAGCAGCACTACGAGCGACCCTTCCCAACGATCGGGTGCAACTGGTATCGAGACGGCAACGACTCGGTGGCCTGGCATGCCGACAAGGTGCGGCGACCCGGCGACAGCATCGTCGCCATCATCGGCGTTGGCGAGCGGCGGCCTTTCCTAGTCAGACCCGCGACGGGCGGGCCAGCGCTGAAGTGGCTGATCGGCGATGGTGATTTGATCGTCCTCGGCGGGACGATTCAAGCGGGTTGGCAGCATGCCGTGCCGAAGGTCAGGGCTGCAGGCGAGCGCATCAGCATCATGATTCGCTCGAACGCAGTCTGAGTAAGGGCCTCGTTTACGGACCGGTCAGGTCAGATAGTCGGAGATTTGAGCGTCCGCTGCGCCAGCATCAGCGAAGTTGTCGGCGCTGCGGGCGTCGATGTAGTCCCTGAAGACGAACGAGCGGTACTTCGGCTGCCCGTCGAGGACCAGGGCCGGGACGGGCTCGATCATTGCGTCGCGCTTGGGGTTGTAGAAGTACGGAATGCTCATGCGAGTTGAGGTCGTCATGGGCAACACCCGATGAACGGCGGCCCGGTAGCGATCATTGCTCCACACCTGCATGCAGTCGGCGAGGTTGACCACGATGGTGCCTGGTCGGGGTTCGACATCGATCCAGCCGTGCTCGGCTGACTCGGCCTGCAACCCGCCGACGTCATCCTGGATCAGCAGGGTCAGCAGCCCGAGGTCGGTGTGGTGGCCGAGGGCAACCTGCGCCAAATTGGCAAGGCCATCGCGCTCGTGTTCGGGAACGGGGTCGCCAAGCGTGTAGTGATTGAGTCGTGCGCTGCTGGTCGTGCGATCACCGGCGTGGGCCACGACGTCGCCTTCAGCCAGCCCAAGAGCAGCGAAGACAAGAGCCGTTGTGCGAACAGCAAGATCGCTGCACGCGTCGTAGTGCGTGGCCATCACGTCGCGGAAGTCGCCGACCACGGATTCATCTGGCCAACGGTTGTACCTGATCGACCGACCCTGGACCGGGTCGACGAAATCGAAGACTTCCTTGTGGTCGCGCACTCGCTTGGTGAGTTCGCGCTCGTTGTATCCCAACGGGTTGTCGGCACTGCGTCGGATCTGATCCTTGACCTCGTTGGGCGCGTCGAAGAATCGCTTCGCTGCCTTGAACGTGTCGTCGATGACACCGTCGAGCTCATGCCCGGAGAGCAGGAAGAACCCGTGATCGCGACACGCACGGTCGAGCGCTTCGAGCGATGTGGCGCCTGGGTTCGCTATGTCGACGACGGGGACAAGGTCCATGCAGCGACTCTACGTCGACCGGCGGTCAGGTGAGAAGTGCACGACGCATCGACTCGGTCATGAAGGGCAGGTAGGCCAGCTTGGTGGCGGCGAGGATCTGTTGGAGGTGGTCTTGATCGTGGAACGGCCACTCGTGGACGAAGTCACGAGCCGCATAGGGGCCGTGCGGCGGATACTCGGCAGTCCGACGAAGTTGGAGCGGGTCGAGCGAGCGGAGGAACGCTCCCGACATCGCTCGCTCTGCCCGCAGCTCGTCGAGCAGGTCGCTGAGGTCAGCGGCTTGGAAATCTCGACCGGTGAGATCGAGTGATGGGTCGAAAGGGGCGATCTCGGGATGGCCATTGATGATGCCGGCGATCCGGTCGCGAAAGGCAGGGCGGTCGGTCACGATCAAGTGACCGATCACCTCGAGTGGGCACCACTCCCCCGGCTCAGGCCGCCGCCGGAGGGCACTGGCGGCGACAGGACGGAGGAGGACATCGAGAACGTCGGGGAACGCTTCGATCGTGTCAGCGATCTCGTCGAGAGAGGTCATGCCGCTGTTGTATCAAATGAGCGATGAGGTCTCGATCTTCCTCGCCGACATGTACCGCTGACATGTTTCGCTGATCTGCTTTCTGCACAGGCGCCCGATGATCTCGGAGAAGTAGAGTCCGCGCGTGCCTGACATCGAGATCGACATGCCAGCTGACCTCGACCCGGTGGAAGAGGCGCTCTTGGAACGGCTGACAAGCCTGGTGCCGGGGCAGGCGATCCTGCCGGCCCCGCTGCGGACAAGCCCCAGTGCGTTGACCGCTGCCGTGCTGCTCGAAGCCGAGATCACGAGTCGACTGGTCGACCACACCGCCCGCTGGCTGCGAGCGACAACCGGCGATGGCTACTACACGATTGGTTCGGCCGGCCACGAAGCGAATGCAGCCATTGCTCTGGCGTTGCGACCGACTGACCCCGCATTGTTGCACTATCGATCCGGCGGATTTTACATGGCCAGATCAATGCAGGCTCGGGCGGCAGGCATCCTCACGTCGGACCCCGTGCTCGATGTGATCAGAGGCATGTTGGCGAAGTCGACCGAGCCGATTGCTGGCGGTCGCCACAAGGTATTCGGCCACTATGCGCTGTCGATCATTCCGCAGACTTCCACGATCGCCTCACACCTGCCGCGAGCTGTCGGGCTGGCCCGAAGTTTCTCGATCGCAGAGTCGGCGCCGACCACCTGGCCGTCTGACTCGGTGGTCGTGTGCAGCTTCGGTGATGCGTCGCTGAACCACTCGACTGCGCAAGGGGCCCTGAACTGGGCAAGCCATGAGGCGCACGCCGGCAAGAGAGTGCCGGTGATCTTCGTGTGCGAGGACAACGGTCTGGGTTTGAGCGTCCCGAGCCCAGCTGCATGGGTTGCCGGCTCGACAGCGCAGCGACCGGCCATGGACGTGATCCAAGTCGATGGGTTTGATCCGGCATCCGTGCTCGACGACGTCGGGGCACTCGTCGAGCGCGTGCGAGAGAGCGGTCGACCTGGCTTCGTGCAGTTGCGAACCGTGCGATTTCTCGGCCACGCCGGCACCGACGTCGAGTCGGCCTACCGAACACCAGCCGAGATCCAAGCCGATCGCGATCGCGACCCCATCATCGGCGCGGCGCAGCTCGCCATCGACCTGGGTTCGTGTACCGCGACAGAGTGTGTCGAGTGGTATCTCGATCTCCGAACGTCGATCCGCGAGACGGCCCTGGCGTTGCGAGCAGAGCCCGAGCTCGTGACGGCCGACGAGGTCATGGCGCCACTGCATGCGTTGCAGCCAGTCGCGTCCTCTCCAGTTGCGGTCGGAAGTGGCGCCCCACCCGTGGGCGCGATGGCAGACGAAGAGCCGCTCACCTTGGCCCAGACCATCAACCGGGCCATCGGCGATCAGCTCGAAGCGTCGAGCGACGTAATCGTGTTCGGCGAGGACGTGGCCCGCAAAGGTGGCGTCTACGGCGTGACTCGTGGACTGCAGAAGCGGTTCGGTCAGGAGCGGGTGTTCGACACGCTGCTCGATGAGCAATCGATCCTCGGCCTGGCACTGGGCGCTTCGCTCAATGGCCGATTGCCGATGCCGGAGATCCAGTACTTGGCGTACTTCCACAATGCCGAGGACCAGTTACGGGGCGAGGCTGCGACGCTGTCGTTCTTCTCGCAGGGCCAGTACCAGAACCCCATGGTGGTGCGAATTGCCTCGTACGGCTACCAGAAGGGATTCGGCGGCCACTTCCACAACGACAACTCGATTGCGGTGTTGCGTGACATTCCAAGAATCGTGATCGCCTCACCTTCGCACCCGAGTGACGCGGCCGGAATGCTGCATGCATGCGTGGACCACGCCAGGCAGACCGGGGCGGTGTGCGTCTACCTCGAACCCATTGCCCGATACCACGATGCCGAAGCCACGGCGCGCTACGACCCGACCCCAACGCCGATCGGATCGACTCGTTCGTGGGCATCGGCCGATGGCAGCGAGGACATCGTGATCCTCACCTGGGGCAACGGGGCACATCTCAGCCGGGAGGCACAATCGATCCTGGAGGCTGAGCACGGGGTGGCTGTCACGGTGGTCGACCTTCGGTGGCTGGCTCCCTTACCGGTGGCCGACATGGTCGAGGCGGCACGCCGATCCGGGCGTGTGCTCGTCGTCGACGAGACGCGGCGCACTGGCGGCGTCGGTGAAGGCATCGTGGCCGAGCTGGTCGACGCCGGGTTCCGAGGCACGATTCGAAGAGTGGCCGGCAAGGACTCGTTCATCCCACTCGGGGAAGCAGCGAACTTGATCCTGGTGTCGACCCAGGACATCGTGCGCGCTGCGGTCGAACTGGCGACCTGACACTCGATCGGAAATACTTTTACTTGCCATAGTGGAAACCAATCATTAAGTTTCCACTATGGAAAACGTAAACGCTACCCGTGCAGCGGCGGAACTCAGCGAGCTCAAAGACCTCGAAATGGCGGGGTTCGTCGAGGCGGCCAAAGACCCGCTGTGGGTGTGGCCGGTCATCGGCCTTCTCGCCGGCGTCTTCCTCGCTTCATTCGAGATCAAGTCGGCAGCGGTCAGCATTGCGGCGACCGCCAGCTACGTGCTCGGCATCGGCATCCTCGTCGGCCTCGTCGTTCGCCGCCGAGGGGTGCAACCTCGGATGACCAACATGCCTGCTTCGCTCAAGCGCCTGTTTCTGTTCTACGGACTCGGCGTCTGCATACTTGCCGCCACGATCATGGGCATCGGGTTCGGGGTGAGCTTCATCCTTGCTGGCATCGCCGCATTCGGACTCATCACCGCTGGCGGAATCTGGTACCACGTCCGCTGGCGTGACGCAGTGGCCGCCCTGGTCGCAACGTGAGCATCAACGACCTCGATCCGGTCATCCACGCACCGAAGCGCCTCGGCGCAATGGCCGTGCTCGCCGGGGCCGAGTGGGTCGAGTTCGCATTCTTGCGCGACCACCTCAAAGTGAAGGACGCAGACCTGTCGAAACAGATGACAGCGCTGGCCGACGCCGGATACGTGACGTCACGCAAGAGCAAGGTCGGCCGCGGCGGCAAGACGTGGTTCATGATCAGCAAGGAGGGACGCCACGCATTCGAGGCGCATGTTGCCGCGTTGCAATCTGTGGTCGAGCAGGCGAGCCAAGGCTCGACAAACCTGCTCTCCAGCTGAGCCGGCAGCCACGCTCAACCGCCGAGTCGACGGTTTGGGCGACACCGTGATCGCTTCCGTGGCATCGCACACACCCAAGACCGCCGTGCCAGATACCGGCGATCTCGGCCACGACCTCATGCCGTGTCTGACAACGATGGCCCCGAGGTCAGCTTGACTCCGAGCGTCGCGCCATGGGGCACTACCCGCTCGCGTACGTGCTGATCGTGAACGGGTTGACGGGACCGGCTCAGCGCGATTATGGGCGGCTTCGAGCGACGGTTTTCCCGCCACGGTGGCGTGCTTGTCGGTTGGGGCGGTCGACCTCAACCAACGTGATCCCCTTGCCGGTGAGGTGGCGGGCGATGCCGGCTCCGTAGGACCCGGTGCCCTCGACGCCGACCTTGTCAATCGATCCGAACCCAGCAAGCCAATGGACGAGGTCGCGGTGGCCTCCGGTGGTTGTGGTGAAGGTCTCAACGCCGAGGAGTCCGCCGTTGTGATCGATCGCTGCAGCGA
>RCMY010001414.1_pt1 | contig 22899 bp, 14 predicted proteins | sample 2041341 | NCBI WGS metagenome assembly RCMY01 (sample SAMN09708234, study PRJNA481090) | Marine sediment metagenome, whole genome shotgun sequencing project.
GGATAAAAAGGAATATGACAAATACCTAGTTTCGAATGCCCCGAAAACCAGTTCAAAATACTTCGAACTTTGGAATTCAAAAATCAAGCTCGATAGCTCGCAGTTGATGAGCTTTGGAATCGTTGGTGGGGAATACAACCGCTACTTTCAGAACACCGGCGACATTCAATACCTTAAAAAAGCCGAAAAAGTGTTAAAAAAAGCCACCGATATCGCCAATGTCAGCCGAGCGGGAATGTATAGGGCTTTGGCACGAAACTATATTTCGCAGCACCGATTTAAGGAGGCCAAGCAATGGGCCGATTCGGCACGCGCCATAGGTAGTGGTCTCGACCTGACCCAAGGCCTGATGTTCGACGTACAAATGGAACTGGGCAATTACGATAAGGCCGAAAAGTATCTGGACAGCCTCAAGAACATGGACGATTTCGGGTACTTGATTCGTTTGGCCAAATGGAACGACCATATCGGAGATTTGGATACGACCATCCGTTTTATGGAAAAGGCCAAGAAAGAAGCCGAAAATTCCAAAAATACCGGATTGATGTTATGGTCGTACACCAATTTGGCGGATTATTACGGTCATGCTGGAAAAATTAAAGACTCGTACGATTATTATATAAAAGCTTTACGGATAGACCCCGAAAATGCCTATGCCAAAAAGGGAATTGCATGGATAGTTTTTTCCCACGAAAAAGAACCCAGAGAGGCGATGCGCATTTTAGACTCTGTTACCAAGCATTATAAGTCTCCCGACTATTTTTTACTAAAGTCAGAAATCGCCGAATACATGGGCGACGATATGAAAAGTGTGGCCAATCTTGACCAATATTTCAAATTGGTTCAAGATTCCGCTTATGGTGATATGTACAATACTTACAATATTTCGCTCTATTTAAACGAGACGGAGCAATATGATAAAGCCTTCGCTCTAGCCGAAACTGAGGTAGCGAACAGGCCGACCCCTGAATCCTACAGCTTTTTGGCCTACACCTATCTTAAAATGGGAGACAAGGAAAAAGCGCGTGATATCGTAGAAGAACACATCGAGGGCAAGACCTTCGAGCCTGCTATTCTACTGCGCAACGCCGAAATCTATAAAGCAACAGGTTCCACCGATCGTGTAAAGCAGCTTAAGGACGAATTACTCGGTGCGGTCTACGAATTGGGCCCCGCAACGGAAAAGGAGATTGCGCAGTTGTGAACGAATAATTTAATCCTTTGGAATCTATATTTTAAAGCTCCCGTTTTGACTTCGAGAGTGGAGCTTTAAAATTCGTGGTCTGGTAGATTTGCGTGACAGGGTAGTGGCCGACAATTAGGCTGGCACCTTATACCGAAACGGTTCCCCGACATCCGTGGCAAAACCAATCAATAGATTCCCAACAACACTTTGAAGGTTATTCTTATCATATATGTTGAGAAAAAATTTATGTTTTATGAAATGATTAACTCTTTTGTAGGAAATTACAATTTCATTACCTAATTTCACCTTGCTAAAAGTTATTTTGGTGTTCAAATCCAGCTTTCGGATTTGAGTTTTATAAACTTTTGGTGTAATAAACACTGATTTTCAGGAAGCAGTGTTTTAAACATATTCTAAATACCACAGTTCCCCTAAACTAGTAATTCAATGGTGTATTTTTTATTCTTAGTATGGCTTGCTTTTATGTTTCTTCTATTTTACCGCATCTTTGTCGCCCGCAGGGCCTTACGTAAGCTGTTAAAGGCCGATAAGTAAGCCTACCCTCCTTTGCGGAGCCCTTCGTGCCTTTATCGAAAATTTCCTCAATACGGTCCATCTTCCCGTTCCAATTTGGTTTTTCCTACCAATACACACCTGCTTTACCGCCAAGGATGACATTTTTCAAGTGGGTGGCAATGCGTGTGCTTATGTTAAAAAAAGTGTTAGCTGCTTTGGGAGCTTTCGACGAAAAGCAGATAGTGATGGTGGATTTTGAGTTTTTTTTAAGAAAGTGAAAAAGTAAATTATCGAATATCGGGTACGCTGACGAAAGGAGCCAAAAATTAATTGGAAGCGATTAACGAAACGATTCTGCAATATTATCTTTGCCGCAAAATTAGCACATGATTGTTCTGCAACATCGGAACCCCTATCTTTTACTGTTTTTATTTGTAATGCTCCTTACGCCAATTTGTAAAGCAAGTGCCCAGGCCTTCACGCGGGAGGAATTTAAGGATTCCGTCCAGAACCTACCTTATTTTACCATCCATAAAGATAATTATTTTATTACCGGAGTACCCACAAATACCTCCATAAACAGCAACACGGCCAATGCCAAGTACCAAATCAGCTTTAAACAAATGGTCACGCGAAGCGCCCTGCCATGGGACACCTATCTTTTTGTAACCTACAGCCAAAAAGCCTTTTGGAACGTTTATAAGGAATCTTATCCCTTCCGAGAAATTAATTTCAACCCCAGTATAGGGCTAGGGAAGGCCTTTTTTAATAAAAATGATCGATTGAAGGGTATTGGCTCTATCAATATTGAACATGAATCAAACGGCAGGGATAGCATATTTTCAAGAAGCTGGAACAGATTGAACATCGAATATACTACTAACTTAAGCGACGAATTAAGAGCTAGGGGAAAATTTTGGCTGCCGTTCTCCTATAAAGAGGGAAACTCGGATATTTTGGAGTATAGGGGACTGGGGGAACTTCAACTTTCCTATGAAATGAAACCGAATAAACTTTATTTTGAGGTCCTTTTACGAAAGGGCTTGACCTGGGATACAAAAGGAACGTTCCGACCCCGCATTTACTATAATCCTTTTAAGAAAAACCGATCGAACCAATATATAATGTTAGAGTGGTACGTCGGGCAAGCCGAAAGCCTTATGGACTATAAGGCATTTACCAGCATTGTGCGCATTGGCTATGTTATTAAAAGCAATGAACTTAACTTCCTTGGAGGTCAATGAAATCGAAGTTTCTCCTCAACAATCCTTAATTTATATATGTCAAGATTTTTAACCTTCATTCTCATCTACGCTTTGTTTTTTTGCCACGGCCTAATTGCGCAAGAAACTGATGATACGGACTCCCAGAAGTCCAAGGAAGTTTCACATCGCTTTTACATCATCTCCAATGTTGGAAACGTTCCTATTTCAGAGGCGGAAGAGATGATTGGGGAAATCAATCGACAATCGGAGAAGGATAAGGATGCGAGCCTTTTGATCATCGGGAATATCGTAACCAAAGAAGGGTTTCCGTCGAAAAACGAAAAACAAGGAAAAGCCAAGGCCAGGCTTGAAAAACTGATGAAGGCTTGGGACGGTTTCAACGGCGGGGTCATTTTGACTCCAGGAGAAAACGAATGGGTGCGGGATGCGCCCAAAAGCATCGACGAGCTGGAATCTTTTTTGCAAGACAACAGTAAGGCGAAATTCTGGCCCAATGATGGTTGTTCGCTCGAACGAGAGACCATCAACGATGAGGTGGTGCTAGAGATGGTCGATTCACAATGGTTTTTGGAAGATTGGGACGACCACCCCTACATCAACGAAAAATGCGAACACAAAACCCGCGCCGAGTTTTTGACGGAGTTTAAAGACGATATTAAGGACAGCCAAGGGAAAACGGTCGTCGTTGCGGTGTATCAGCCAATCATCAGCAATACCAAAATTTCGGTTGTGGACAAAATGGGCGGTTTTACGCCGGACTCCTATCAAAACTCGGAAAACCGTTCCTTTCGTGCCCAGTTGAAAACCATAGCAAGCCAATTCGAGGATGTTATTTTCGTTTCCGGAAAAGACCGCAATTTGCAATATTTAGAGGATAACAATGTGCCCCAGATTATCAGCGGTGCCCTCGGAAAAACGCAAAAGGCGAGGGGGGGCAAAAATGAAGCGTTCGCATCGCGGAAGAACGGCTATGCCAAACTCACTATTTATAAGGATGGCAGTTCTGTAGTTGATTTACTGACCCTTACTAACGCAACTATCGAAAATGTTTTTACCAAAGAAATTCAGCGCCAGCGACTCACCTTAGATGAGGTTACTTTTCCTGATAAAGAGCATGGCATCACCGAGAAGGCATCTATTTACACCTCCAAGGAAACGGATAAAAGTGGATTGTACAAAGCCTTATGGGGTAATCATTATCGAAATCTCTACAGTAAAAAAATCGAGGCTCCCGTCTTGCTTCTTGATGAAATGCCGGATAACGTTCGGCCTATTTCCGAAGGTGGTGGTACCCAATCACGTTCCCTTCGATTAATCGATAACAACAAACATGAGTATACTCTCCGGGCCTTACGAAAAAGTGCGTTACGTTTTTTACAGACCACCGCAGTAAGCGAGCATTATGTTGAAGATTATCTGAAGAATACGGTAGCCGAACGTATATTGATTGATTTTTACACCACATCACATCCGTACGCCCAGTTCGCAATACCGGAACTTTCGCAATCCTTGGATATTTTACATGCCAATCCTGTCATTTATTATGTGCCGAAACAGAAGGGACTGGGCATTTATAGCGAAGATTACGGCAACGCACTCTTTATGCTCGAAGAACATGTCGGAGACGAAAACAAGAGTTTCGCGACCTTCGGCAAGCCCAACGATATCCTGAGTACCTCCAACCTGCGATTGGCGTTGCGGGAAAGCAAAGATTTCTCTGTAGACGAGGCCAGTTACATTCGCGCCCGACTCTTTGATCATCTAACGGGTAATTGGGATCGGCACCAAGACCAATGGCGCTGGGCCGAGTACAAAACAAAAGATGGCAAGAAAATATATGAGACTATCCCCCGTGATTGGGATCAGGCTTTTCCTAAATACGACGGCTCTATAATTTCCCTCTTAAAGTTCTCTTTCCCTATCCTTCGCAAAATGCAGAGCTATGATGCCGATATCAAAAACATCAAATGGTTCAATCTATCGGGTTATCCTTTGGATAAAACTTTCATCAACGCTGCTCAATGGGAGGATTGGAAATCGCAAGTCGAATACATCCAAAAAAATCTTACGGATGAAGCTATCGACCAGGCATTTGCCACACTGCCCGACGCGGCGCAGGACAGCAGCATAGACTCTATCAAAAAAAATCTACGCGCACGACGTGATAATTTGGAAAGTATTGCACGCCGATACTACGATTATTTGACCGATTTCGAGGTCCTAACCGGCACCGAGGACGATGATCGATTTTTGATAGACAGAAAATCGGATGGTATTACGGGGATTTCAATATTAAAGGACACCGATACTATTTTTCACAGGAACTATGACGGAAGTCAAACGAAAGAAATCTGGATCTATGGTCTTGACGGTAACGATACCTTCAAAACTATGGGGAAAGGTAAAAATCCTATAACGATAAAGGTCATGGGCGGTAAGAAAAACGATATTTATGATTTCGGCAATACCCGAAAGATCAAGCTCTACGATTACAAGAGCAAGAACAATACGGTTACAAATCCTAAATCAAAAAAATGGCTTACCGATGCGTACGATGTTAACAACTACGACTACCAGAAAAGAAAATACACCGAAAACGTTATTTTTCCCAGTGTTGGATATGATGGGGATACGGGGTTTCGCATTGGCCTGAAAGATCGGTTTCGAACCTTTGGCCTTGCCAATAATCCCTTTAGTACCCAGCATATCGTAAGTGCGGAGTATTTTTTTGCGACCAATGGCTTTGCGGTCGAGTACTCCCCCGAATTTGCCCATGTTTTCTATAAGTGGAATCTAGGTTTCGACCTTCGGTATGCCAGTCCCAATTTTACGATGAACTATTTTGGCAACGGAAACGGTACAACCTATAATAAGAGTGAAACAAACCGCGATTTTAACCGCGTTCGTATACGCCAATGGTCGGTATCGCCCTATCTGGTGCACTCCGATGGGGGCAGTAGTTTCACCTTCAGGTCCAAGTACGAATCGAACGAGGTTTCCGATGATGACGAACGATTTGTGGGACAGGCATTCTCTCCCGATGACCAGGTTTTCAATCTCCAGCACTATGTGTCTGCGGAAGCGGGGTACAAGTATATAAATATTGATAACCCAGCTTTTCCCAGTCGGGGCATGGAATTTGCTCTGGTTGCGGGCTATACCACCAATATAGACGGTAACGATAACCGGTTCGGATATGTCAAGCCTTCCCTTTCCCTTTTATATCCGTTGCATCCTAGTGGTATAGCGGTACTGGCTACCAAAGTGGGCGGACAAGCAGTTTTGGGCGACACTTATGAATTCTACCATGGCGCCGTTCTGGGTGGCAACCATAATTTGCGGGGATATCGCGATGAACGTTTTAACGGAAAAACTACATTTTATCACAGCACGGACCTAAGGGTGGCCCTTACCCGATTCAAGACTAATTTCGTACCGCTTCAAATCGGTGTAAGCGCCGGTTTCGATTACGGTAGAGTCTGGTCTGACGATGACCGATCGGAAAAATGGCACAATGATTTCGGAGGCTCCCTTTGGATAAGCGGTTTTAGTGCCTTGACCGGCAATCTCGGTTTCTATCACGGGGATGAGGGCAATCGTGTACTGGCAAGTGTAGGGTTTAATTTTTGATTTCTAGGAGCACTAGGCATATCGAGATTAGTGGCTTTGGTTTAGTGATTTTCTACCTAGTACTTGCTGAAAAACTCCCAAATCAATTCCAAACTATTAATATTTCCATCTTCCCCCAAGGGGAATTCATGTCCAAAATCATCTAGCAAATAGTACCAGACCTCATTGCCATGAACACCATATTTGAATTTAAGGGCCGTGGTGTTTCCGTTGATTCTTGTGGATTCGATCGTCGTAAAATCGTTCAATTCGGCCCAAAAATTGATTATGGAATCCATATCCGGTGCACCGCCCCATCCGCCTGCTGTCGACAGACTTCCGTCGATCGGGATGGTTTGGTCCAAAGTGCCCGATAACTGTAATAAGGGTGCCGGTGAAATGGCATCTCGATTCTTCCACGTGTTTCCGCTCATCGTACCGTTGAAACTTGCTGCCGCTTTAAAGACATCGAGACTTTTGGAAAGCAGTTCATAGCCTATAAACCCGCCGTTCGAGTAACCGGCGGTAAACGTTTTTTCCGGATTTAGTTGGTATTCTTTTTGGAGGTATCGAGCAAGTGCCGACAGAAACCCGACATCATCGACTGTACTGATATTTAAACCGGCATTCCAATGTGTTTCCTGTCCCGCCTGAACTCCTGGCGGATAGACCACTGCAAATCCTTCCGAATCCGCAATATCGTCCATTTCTAGCCAGCCTTGAAAGTTTGAAGCCTTTCCGCCGCTGCCGTGCAGTAAAAAAACCAAGGGCGCATTTTGGGGTAGGTCATCAGGTATATGAACCAGATACTCCCTTTGTACACCGTTATGGTCGAACAGGCTACAATCATCACAGAGCCTCGGGCCAGCGACAATTTTAGGGGTGGGGTCTTGGGACACATCTTTGACACCGGTAGTATCGTCCGTCGCTTTTTGATTATCATCACATGACATCGTGAAAAATAATGCACCTAAGACGAACGACAATGTCAATTGCCACCGAAAGTTGGAAGCCATGTACCTATTTTTTAAAAATTTATGACCCTTTAAACACGTCTTTCTATGATGAGGAAACTGCCCCAAGTGTATACAACTGTTCCATGGTCGGCCCATCACTACCACCGGCAGGTTCGAGCGTAATTCCAAAAGCTTCCGATTCGTTGGGGTTGTTCAAAGTAAAAATCTTGTTTTCGTCCGCCTCGAAATTTTCCAGTAGACCTACGCTCGTGGGTGTGAGAGGATTCATTTTCAACGACCACACCTGATATACCATGCCATCGGGAGGTTCCGGCAGGCCTTGGGCATCGATAAGGACCTTGTTCTGTTCTTTGTTCCAATAGGCTTTCGCATACGATTCGGGAGAAACTTCTTGTCCGCCCAAAGGCACTACGGTAATATTTTTATCCCTTAGCGTGGTCAAAAGTTCTTTGGTACTGGTGAGGGAACTTCTGGCTTCGAAGATTTGTTCCTCCAACACCTCGTTCTGTCCCTTGACCATTTCGATATTAGATTTGAGTTGGTCGTTCTGTACGTAGAACCATGCCAATCCGGCGCCGAAAAGCACTGCGGCAGCCCATCCGATATAGGTGCTCAGGTTCGATTTATGCTCTTTCGGCATTTGTACGACTTGCGTATCTTTTCGTTCGCCAATACGCACCTTTACGTCGTCGAAGCCTCGTCGTTTGGTGTATTTGGGCGCTACCGCTCTGGTCAATTCAAGTATGGCCGATTCTATGGCGAGGATTTCGTTCTTGATTTCGGTATGTTCGATGGCATTTTGATGTACCTCTAAATTTTCTTCCTCCGTCAACAATCCGGCCACGTAAAGCTCCAAAATGCCCGATGCTATGTATTTATCTACTTCCATTCCAACGTAATATTTTCCCTGAGTTTAGAAATACAGCTTCTGTTCCTGGTCTTTACCGTACCTAGAGGAATGTCAAGTTCTTGTGATGCCTCTTTCTGGGTATATCCCCTGAAATACAGCATCTCAATAATCTGCAAACACTTTTCCTTTAAGTTCAGCACCAGTTTTTTAAGCGCGGAAGTATCGATAGTGGGTTCGTTCGGTTGATCGTTAGTATCCGCTCTGTTTAAAATACCTACGAAGTAATCGGCGGACAGATTTTTTTGTTGGTCTTTATAGGATTTTGAACGCACTTTATCGATGGCCGCATTTCTGGCGATATTCAAGATCCAAGTGAAGAAACGTCCTTTTGCCGGACTATAGGTGTCAGATTTGTTCCAGATTTTTGTAAAAACGTCCTGTGCGATTTCTTCGGCCAAAAACTTGTCCCTTACAACAGTGTCGATTACACCGCAAATATTATCCCAGTACATTTCATAGAGCTTTTCAAAGGCTATGATATCTTTTTTCTGGAAACGTATTACTAGTTCCTCTTGATCCATTAATGTGTGATATTGGTTTATTAGGTCCGTATGATATTAGTAGGTCAATAAGTTCCGGAACGGTGAAAAGGTTTAAATTTAAAGTTGAGGGAAAAGTTTAAACCGGTTTACTATATAAATATATAAAAAAAACCGCCTTATTGGCGGTTTTTAATTGATTTTCAACTTATTCGGTGATTTCACCACAGCTAAGTCTTGCTCCGGCATTACCGGTCGGTTGCGAAGTGAAATCATCGACATCTTTATGAACGATGATACCATGACCGATTATATTCTTTTGGTCATCATCACAGCCGATGCACCATTTATCGGTAGTAAACTCCATGCTGGCATTTCCGTCGGCGTCGGCGGTCAAGTTGCCGATATCGCCATCGTGAAATCCTTCCGCATCGCCCCATTTACCATGTTTTTCATCGGTCGGATTCCAGTGTCCCCCGGCAGAGGTTCCATCATCAGCAGAGCAATCGGCATTCTCATGAATGTGTATGGCATGTTCACCATCGGCAGAAAGTCCTGAAAAATTAGCTTCCATGGTCACCTCGTCATTGTTTTGGGTAAAGGTAACTGTACCCTGAACTTCACTTCCGCTTTTGGGCATCATTTGAACGGTCAGGGTCTTGCCCATCATGTCTTTGGCGTCATCTTTCATATCGTCTGCAGCTGCTTCCACGGAATCCGCGGCCTCATCGGCATTCTTTTTAACTTCCTTACAACTGTAAGAGCCTATTAGTAAAAGCCCTATAAGTGATAATTGGATTGTTTTCATGTTTAGTGTTGTTTTAAATTCGATGATAAAGGTACTAATAATTTGTGCCCAACCTTGCTCTAACCGATTTGATTTTAACAGTATCGGATGACTTATCCTTTCTATGTATCAAAGTTCATATCCTCCTTTACATTTATTCATTTCAAGACTCTACGTCTCTCGCCAAGGTATCACCATCCTCGATCGGTTTAGTTCGACCACCTTTAAGATAGGTGTCTAAAAATTTCAGGATTCTACTGTACGCTTCGATCTGGTTCTCCTTTTTAACGAATCCATGACCTTCATCCTCAAAAAGTACATATTCGACGGGGACGCCGTTTTTACGCACTCCCGCAACAATTTCGTCGGACTCGACCTGAAGTACCCGCGGATCTTGGGCACCCTGTAGTACGATTAAAGGCTTGGTGACTTTATCGGTATGGAACAGCGGTGAGATTTCCTTAAGACGGACAGAATCGGCGCTGTTGGGGTCTCCCAATTCCAAATAAAGGGCTTCTTTAAAGGACTCCCACCAGGGTGGAATGCTTCGCAACGTACGGATCCAGTTGGTCACCCCAAAAATATTTACGCCCACATCGAATTCCTCGGGGGTATAAGTGAGGGCCGCCATGGTCATATAACCACCGTAAGAACCGCCGATGATTCCAATTTTTTCGCCATCAATCTCAGGTTGTTGTGCAAGCCAGTTTTTTCCTTCTATACAGTCCTTTAAATCCTTATCGCCATGATTGAGGTCGTCCATCTGATAAAAAGTCTTGCCGTAGCCACTGCTGCCCCTGTTATTTACAGCTAATACCGCATAGCCATGATTCACGAGATATTGCAGCAACGAATTGAAGTTTTGCCTTGACTGTCCGCCTGGTCCGCCATGCACCCAGACTAGGGCAGGCACTTTATTTTGTTCGGATGCTTGATGCGGTTTATAGTAAATTGCAGGAATTTCAACCCCGTCGAATGATTGGTACCGAACGACTTCCGCATTGACCAGGTCTTTTGCCTGTATTTCTTTGTTAAGCACGTCCGTCAGTTTTTGTTGCTCCTTGGTATCCAGATTGTATACATATAGATTGGACGGCGTATGCGATCCACCGGCATAGAACCGCATGAGTTTTTCATCTTCGGAAAAACCTACACTGGTAATATCCATGCCATCGAACTTGGGGAGATTGATGTTTTTTCCAGTTGCCGTTTCTAGCACTTCGATGACATTTTTTGCATCCTCATTGATGTAGGTCACCTGGTACGTCCCATTTTCGGTAAAATAGCTGCCCACGATATCCCAATCGCGTTCCATAACTTTTTCACGGGTTTTGTACGGAATGGTATATTTCATCAGATAGGAAAATTCGGCTCCGTCATCGGTAGTATAAAACAGTGATTTTAGATCGGGAGAAAAATCTTCACCGCTGTTGGCACTTTGGTTTTCGTTGATCTTGGTCAAGGCTTTATCTTCAAAACTGTACAAAAACAGATCACTGTCATTCGTATTTATCGATTTGCTCAACCAGATGTATTTTCTATCATCCGAAATACCCCCGACGTTGTAGTTGTCGTCATTTTGATAAATCAGTTTCGGGCTAAACGTTTCCAGATTCATTTCATAGAGATCCATAAATTTATCATCCCTTTTGTTAGAGGTATAGAAAAAACTTTGGTCGTCTTCAGCCCATCCATAGAAATCTGTGCGAGCACCTTCATCGGGAGTGAGGTCTTTGTGGTTGCCTTCTTTATCACGTAGATAGATGTGGAAGATCTCATCGCCATTGCCGTCCATACGAAAAAGCATTCGCTCGTCTTGGGGAAAATAGGAAATGGCGAATACCGATGCACTGTCAGACGCGGTTATCGGTTTCATTTCTCCTCCAGAAACCGGAATGGTATACATATTATAGATACCCGAACGATTGCTGGAAATCAAAAGCTTGGATTTATCGGGCGAAAAACTGCCACCTCCAATATCCTCGTTGTCCATCATCTGCTCGATGGTATACGATTTCATGGTTTCGGCGATATCCGGTTTTATCTTTTTTTCGTCCTTGCAGGCCCATATTAGCGGTATTACGAGCAATAGGAAACTAATTTTTCTCATGATGTTTATTTCAACTTAAATTTATAAGTGCGACTTACGCATAATCATCAAAATGACTTTCTTATAAGAGAAGGAATTTGGCGACCCTATATTTTAATCGGCTCGTTTCCAAACTTCATTGAAATCATTGCCGACGCCCGTTTGAATTAGGGTGTCCCCTTTGACCTCCATTTTGAAGGTGAAGGTTTGACCGATCATGCTGCCGGTATTTTGGTTGGCGTATGTGATGGTTTCGGAATATTCGTCTCCATTGAGCTTGTAAGTTCCGCCATGGTGAAACACCGTTACTCCTGTATTTGGATCACTTTGTGTTATATTCCAATGTTTTTCGGCCAGAAATTTGATGCGATTTCCGGTGATACTGCCACCGGGTTCTTCTCCTTTTTTGCTGACATAAAGCCATGCTCCTTTAAGTTCATCGGCAAGCTGGGGACTTCCCTTTTTAGTTTCGGAGGATTTTTCGAGTCCTCCGCAATTGATCAGCAAAAGTGTTAACAAGATAAAGGGGGCAGCAAAATTCGATATTTTTTTTAAGTTCATGGTGGATGAAATAAAAATTGATATACTCCAAATTTAATTTTTAATCCGGTCAATGCCTATCCTTCTTCTTAAAATTTGCTGATTTTCCGCAAAATTCTCAAAAGCCCTAATTCAGACCAAAAAGAAAATAAATTCCACAGCCTATTTCCCTAATTCTTTTTAATCACTTAATCCTAAGAATCTTATTTCAGGCAATGGTTTCAAATATCCCAAAAAGCTCATTCCCCATTCTTGGTGGGATCGAGTTATAACATCGCTCAAAAGTCTTGGTATTAAGGTAAGGCTCCAAATATCTCAGGTATAACGTTTTATTTCCGCCAAAAGGCCGCTTTTCCATATCGCCCGTCAAGGGAATATCGAACCAAACACCAACCAGTTTACTGCTCGGTTTCAAAAGACGAGACATGTGTCTGGCATAGGCAAGCCTATTTTTATCGGTGGGTACGATGGAGCAGAAAAAGGTCTGTTCAAGAATAAGGTCGTATTGGCCTTTGTGGTCGAAAAAATCGGTGTGCAGCAGTTGGTTTTTTGGAAAATTGGGAATACGTTTTCGGAATTCTTTCAATGGAATCTCCGAAATATCCATTACAAAAACGTTTTGAAACCCCTGGCCCCAGAGATATTCAGCTTCGTAGGCATTGCCAGCCCCGGGGATAAGGATTGAAATATTCTTATCTTTCAGCTGGTCAATGTACTCTTTTATAGGGGTAGACGGGTAGCCGATGTCCCAACCAATTAGGTCATTTTTGTAACGTTGTGACCAATAGTCCTGTACTTGTGATTTTTCCAAAGCAGCAATCAGTTTTTGGATGCATTTTCAGCTACCTGCAACAATTTTTCATCAATTTCTGACTTAGACATCCATTTTCCCCGCATCATTACCCCGGAAAGCTGGCGCAGCGCAGTCAAATCCTCGAGCGGATTGGCATCTATCAAAATGAAGTCGGCATCCAAACCTTCCTTGATTTCCCCGAAGGTATCTTCCCTATCGAAATAGATGGCCGGGTTGATTGTACCGGACTGGATAATTTCTAGGTTCGTCATTCCTGCATCCGCCATATCCTGCATTTCTTTATGAATGGAAAACCCCGGTACGTTAAAAAGCTGGGGCGCGTCGGAGCCCAACAACATACCATGCCCGTTGTCGCTCAGTTTTTTAATCAATTGTTTCCGAATTGTATCGAACTCCTGCCATTGGGCCGCATCGAATCCGCTTTCTTCCCCGGTGGACTCCTTCTTGCGCCGTTCCCAATCCTCAAGGGTGGATGCGGGCATGTACTTCATTTCTGGAAGGGCCAGCATTTCATCGACCTCGGTAGGGGCGAACCATTTGGTGAACAGGCTTTGGGTGGGTACAATCCAGACCTCGTTCGCCTTGGCCATTTGTACCAGTTCATCGATTTTGGATGTATCCGCCAACGGTGTAAAACTATATCCGAAAAATCCGTTATCCGTCGGTTTTACGTTGGCGGATTCGGGAACAAGTCCCTCTAAAAATCCGTCAACGTGGTCAATGGACGTGTACTTGTTTTCCAACGCATGGCGAATGCCCACGTCGACGGGAACATGGCCTGCAAAGGAAATGCCGACTTCGTTGGCCGTTCTCACGAGTTCATCGAAAACTTCCAATTGAATGCCAGGATGTATCTTCAAAAAGTCATACCCTTCTTTCTGAAAAGCCATCACTTTTTCTTTTGCTTCCTCGGGCGTTTTGACGGAGTTGCCGTTCAACGAAGGACTGGAAGTAAATATCCGAGGACTCAGTATTTCGCCTTTTTCCGATTCTTGCCTCAAAACCAAATGGGTCGGATCGCCCAGCATTCCCCGGACCGTGGTAATGCCGTTGGAAAGATATAGAAACAAGGTTTCCTCAACTCGCTCGGCACCAGTGGGTGGGGACGGTATATGCGCATGCATTTCGGCCAGACCGGGCATCAGGTATTTTCCCTTGGCATCGATTTTATTGGGATAGGCTTCGGGGTGTTCGATGGTTTCCGAAATGGACTTGATTTTCCCAGAATCGATAACTACCTGCCTATTTTCCAAAATTTCGCCCGAACGTACATCGACGATATGGACATCTGCAATTAGGGTCGCCGTTGGGTTGACCTGTTCTTGAGCTTCGTTGCAGGATGCGAATAGGGTTAGAAATGAAATAAATAGAAGATTTTTCATGATGGTTTACTTTTTTTATAAATCCGAATAGGATTAAGATATACAAAAATTAAGTATTTATCAACTTACGCAACCCGATAAAGAGGAATACAAGTCCCGTATACCCGATAAAAAAAGGAGCGATGTAATCTTGCAACCCAGCGACCAGCATTACTCCGATAAGCAATAACTGAAAACCGAGGCCAAAGGTAGAGACGGCGGTCATCAACCATTTTGGAAGGTTTTGGCCTTCCGCCGCCTTGGGATCGAGAAAATAGATAATGCGGTCAAAAATCCCGTAAAATAACTTGTAAAGCCTAAAAAGAAGGTTTACATGGCTTTGCTTTTCGCCTTTTAGGGCCTTTGGGGTATCTATTTCGAAAACACGGCTGGTAGTATCTCCCCGATATTTATTTCTGAGGATTACATAGTAATAGTTGTAGAGCGTACCTTGGAATTGGATGCCAAAAAAGGCCAGAAGTGTATAAGTTAGCGAACCCTCGGTAACGAAATATATACTCAATAAAATCAATAGGTTAAGTACAATATCGGATACTGAATCGAGATATCGGCCTGTGTGCGAGGGTGTATTTTTGACACGTGCCAACTCTCCGTCTGCTGCGTCTAAAATGGATTTCAGCACTAAAAAGAAAAGTGCTGCCCAAGGCATATCAAGAAATATACAGACGATTGCGGTCAAGCCCGAAATGATAAAAGACAGGGTCACCTGCACAGGGGTGATCGAAGTATTTTTTAACGACCGGGCAATAGCCTTGGCGACCGGTCTGCCGTAATCGGACAGGTCGATGAACTGATGTTCCTTAGGTAGTTTTGACATGAAGCATACCGATTGCAATCGAAAGCCGGAGACGATAACACGCTGGCCGGTCACATCTTTCAAACGGGATGCAAAGGTAAGGGTTAAATCCGTTCTCAAAATTTAGACTTTCTAGTTTTGTGGTGTTTTGAATGCTTATCCTTACTTTTATAGGCTGAAAACCAACAAACGTACCCTTGCATGAAAAAAATTGTTATTCTTTCAATCCTGACCCTTGGCCTGATTTTGGCTAGCTGCGGAAATCAACGCGATGGAAAACCCAAAGTTCTCGTTTTCTCAAAGACGATGGGCTTTAAACACGCCTCGATACCTACCGGAATTGCCGCCATTCAAAAGTTGGGCGGCGAAAATGGGTTCGAAGTGGACACTACCAAGAATGCCGAACTTTTCAATGAGGACAACTTAAAACAATATTCCGCCGTGGTTTTTCTCAGCACTACCATGAACGTGCTAGACGCCAAGCAAGAGACTGCGTTCGAACGCTATATCCAATCCGGTGGGGGATTTGTCGGTATTCATGCCGCCGCCGATACGGAATACGACTGGGGCTGGTATTCAAAATTAGTCGGTGCGCAGTTTGAGAGCCATCCTTCCGGCACACCTGAAGCGGATTTTATTATTAAGGACAAAAACTTTATTGCAACTAAATTTTTTACCGATTCCGTTTGGCACAGGGCCGATGAAATCTACAACTACAAGAAAATCAATCCCGATGTTAACGTCATCATGACGGTCGACGAATCTACATACGAAGGCGGCACAAACGGCGATTACCATCCTTTTGCCTGGTACCACGAGTTCGATGGCGGACGCGCCTTTTACACGGGAGCGGGGCATACCGATGAGAGCTATTCCGACGGGCAATTCCTGAAACATATTTTGGGCGGTATCGAATATGCCATTGGCGAAAACGAAAACTTGGATTATAGCAAGGCGGTATCCCAAATTCCACCTGATGTGGATCGGTTTTCCAAAAAACAGCTGGTTATCGGCGAATTTTTCGAACCTACCGAAATGGCGGTACTGCCGAACAACGATGTACTGATAGCCCAACGACGGGGCGAGATCATGTTGTATGAAGCTGCTACTCAAGAACTGAAGCAAGTAGGTGTTTTAGATGTCTATTTTAAGACCTTGAACACGCCTGGTGTCAATGCAGAGGAAGGTTTGATGGGACTTCAAAAAGATCCAAACTATGCGGAAAACCATTGGGTCTATTTGTTTTATGCCCCGTCCGGGGATGAATGGGTGAACCGGCTTTCACGTTTTAAATTTAAGGATGGCGATTTCGATAAGGCTTCCGAACAGGTTATTTTAGATGTGGAGTCCCAACGCGAGATTTGCTGTCATACAGGAGGATCCATTGCCTTTGGACCGGATAATTTACTCTATGTATCCACGGGGGACAACTCCACGCCTTTTAACGAAAAAGAGGTGCAATATGTGAACGATGGGTATGCGCCCTTGAATGATATTCCCGGGCATGAGCAGTACGACGCACGCCGTTCTTCGGGTAATACCAACGATCTACGAGGAAAAATTTTACGGATAAAGGTCAATGAGGATGGAAGCTATGACATACCCGAGGGCAATCTTTTTGAGGAAGGCACGGAAAAGACACGTCCTGAAATATACACCATGGGACATAGGAATCCCTATCGAATTTCGGTTGATCCCAAAAAGGGATACGTGTATTGGGGAGATGTCGGCCCCGACGCCCGTGAGAATGCTTTTGAAACCCGAGGGCCTAGGGGCTATGACGAAATGAACCAGGCAAGGGAAGCCGGCAATTATGGTTGGCCGCTGTTTATAGGGGATAACAAGCCTTATGTCGATTATGATTATACGAACGGCGAGAGTGGTACGGCCTTCGACCCTGAAAAACCGATCAACGATTCTAAAAATAATACGGGGCTAAAGGAACTGCCCGCTGCCCAACCTGCCTACGCATTTTATCCGTACGGGGAAACTTCTGAATTTCCACAACTGGGATCTGGTGGTAGAAACGCCATGGCTGGGCCTGTGTATTATTCGGATCAATATCCGAACGGTGGCTTGCTCCCCGAATATTACGATGGCAAGGTCATTATCTACGATTGGATGCGTGGTTGGATGATGGCTGTAAGCCTTTTCGACGATGGTACTTTCAACAAAATGGAGCCTTTTGCATCCGACATCCAGGTGAACAATTTGATCGATATGGAAATGGGCCCTGATGGCCGAGTCTATCTTTTGGAATATGGTAGTGGATGGTTCTCAAAAAACGAAAATGCCGGTTTAAGTTATATCGAATTTAATGGCGGCAATCGTCCGCCGCTGATCGACAATATGATTGTGGACAAAACTTCGGGCAAATTGCCCTTGTCAGTAACCGCTAAGGTGGAAGCCAAAGATCGGGAAGGCGATGCCCTCACCTACGTTTGGGATTTGGGTAACGGAGAGACAAAAGAAACTAAGGATTCTGAAATTTCCTATACCTATAATGATGCGGGTGATTACAAAGTTTCCGTAACGGTGAAGGACGACAAAGGCGAGTCGGTGAAAAGTGAAATCGTTCCGGTCGTAGCGGGTAATTCAAGACCTGAGGTTGCTATCGATCTGAACGGGGGTAATTCTTCTTTCTTCCTAAAAGGCGTACCGATAAACTATTCGGTAACGGCCACAGATCCTGACGGGAACGACATAGATCCCGCAAACTTGTTCGTTTCCGTTGATTATCTTGAAAGTTATGACGAACAGAACCAATCTTTGGGGCATCAACAGGTGTCCGCTGCGGTTACGGGCAAGGCGTTGACCCAGGGTATGGACTGCAAGACCTGCCACAAAGAGGCGGAGGCTTCCATTGGCCCGAATTACCTTGACGTGGCCATGAAGTATACCAGCGAAACGGATGCAAGAAGTTATCTTCAGAAAAAGATAGTAGACGGTGGAGGTGGTGTTTGGGGCGAAGTGGTCATGCCCGCGCACCCCAATGTAACCGCGGATGAAAGCCGTCAAATCGTCGAGTACATTATGGCTTTGGCCGACGATTCCGCTAAGGAAAAATCATTGCCCGCTTCGGGCACCATCGAGCCCAGCCCAAAACAGGGCGATAATGTGCTGGTACTGACAGCGAGCTATACCGATAACGGAGCAGCCGGTACCATTCCGTTGACCGGAGTAAAATCTGTGGCCTTGCACGGGAGTACGGTTACATTTTCGGATAAAACTAAGACGGATGGTTTTACCTCGATACAATTTAACGGTCAAGATATGCTGGTATTACCAAATTCCCAAGGTTGGTTTGCGTTGGAAAATGTAGACCTTAAAGGAGTCAATTCGGCCACCTTGACGGCAGGATGGCAAGAGGCTCCCAAAACCGGACTCGACTTCGAGATGCACCTAAACGCCCCCGACGGCAAACTTTTGGGCAAGGGCAGCATGCACAAACCGGTGGCCGGACAACCAGGGGGTACGATAACCTTCACATTGGGAAAAGATACAGACGTAAAAGCGGATGAGATATATTTCGTCTATAATCCTAAAGAGGGTGAGGATAGGGGCAGTTCGCCCGTAGCACTCACCAACGTGCGTTTTGACGCAAAGTAATAAACGGATTCTGTTTTATTTTAAGTTCCGTTTTTGAAGTTTGGAACGCTGATGATACAGATTTTATAATTAAATTTAATCTGCGTTGGTCCGCGGTTGGTCCCCGTTGATCCGCTAAATCAGTATAATCTGCGTTTCATTCCCCTAAGCTTAGTTCCTTGAGCCTCTAAATCAATAACTTAAAGCCATGGTTTCGATATAAAAGTTGCGATCGACCTTCAAAGTAGAAAGGTCCCCGTCGATTTTCTCGGTTTTCCATTTTTCGGACGGCATGATCCAATGCATTTCGCCGACTACATCTATTTTAAGGGGCATTTTGAATCCATTTACAACATCGGTATATCGAAATTTTAAAGTATCACCATCCACCTCGTACTCAAAAACAGGTAATTTTGAAGTCCTTAAATACTGGTCAAATATTTTGGATAGATCGACACCGGATTTTTTTGACATATAGTCCTCAATCTGCTTGGTAGTCACGGTCTGGTGGTAGAATTCTTTATTTAATCCACGCAGGACCTGTCGCCATTTTTCGTCATCGTTTATAACTTGCCGGATGGTATGTAGCATATTGGCCCCTTTATAGTACATGTCTTTTGAACCCACTTGGTTCACATCGTAAGGCCCGATAATAGGTTTGTCGTTTAAAATGATGGCACGTGTTCCGATAACATAGTCCGCAGAGGCCTCCTTACCGAAATGATAGTCTAAAAATAGGTTTTCAGAGTTGGCGGTAAAGGCTTCATGCACCCACAAATCGGCAACATCCCTAGCGGTAATATTGTTGGCGAACCACTCGTGGCCTGCTTCATGTACGATAATAAAGTCAAATTTGAGTCCCCATCCGGAATCTGATAGGTCTTTCCCCAAATAACCGTTCTGATAGTTATTTCCATAGGTTATCGAACTTTGATGTTCCATACCGAGATAAGGCGCTTCGACCAGTTTAAAACTATCCTCATAGAAAGGATAGGGTCCGAACCAATGCTCGAAGGCTTCCATCATCTTGGGAGCTTCTTTAAATTGCTTTTTGGCCTTTTCCAGATTATCTCGCAGTACGTAGTAATCCATATCTAGCGAACCTTTTTCTCCTTCATAAGTTTCGCCAAAATGCACGTAATCCCCAATGTTGATATTCACCCCGTAGCTGTTGATGGGGTTCGCCACGAACCAGTGGTAGGTATTGGTATCCTCATCCACTTTGCGAAGTCGTCCATTGGAAACGTCCATCAGGCCTTTCGGGGCTTTTATGCGCATGAGCATACTGTCAACCTCGTCATACATATGGTCCTTATTGGGCCACCAAACGCTGGCGCCCAGCCCTTGGTTCGAGGTGGCTACGAAATCTTTGCCATTATCATCTTTGGTCCATGAAAAACCGCCGTCCCAGGGTGCACGGACAGCCTCTTTCGGATGTCCGGAATAGTGGACGATAACTTCATTGAAATCCCCTTTTTTCTGTTGTTTTTCAAGTTGCACGAAATGGGCATTACCATTGCTTTCGACGTTCAACTCTATTCCGTCTTGCGTAACCTTTTCAATTTTTAACGGAGGTTGCAGGTCGACTTGTAGAACTTGTTTTGGTTCCAAAACCTTATAACGGATGGTATTTTGCCCCGAAATAAACTTCCGGTCGGGATTGACATCTACGTAGAGATCGTAGTAGTTGAGGTCCCACCATTCGCGTTCAGGAGTGATGCTGCCGCGAAGGGTGTCCTGTTCTGTGAATTGCTGACCGAACAAGGTGGATGTAAAAATAACGGCTAAGAGTAAGAAAGTATTTTTCATAGTAAAGTATTTACAATGTCAATAACATCAAATTTATTTGAACCTGCAAGGTTCATCCAACTTGGTCAATTTGCAAAATGTTTTTCTATGGTACACCTGCAAGGTACCTTCCTGCCAGCCGGCAGGTACCCGAACGTAGGCAAGGTTCCTTGTAGGACTGGACTATCGGTTAAATCTAGACCATTCAGTCGAAACTCGGTCAGACCTACCAGGATTGCTCGAGCCTTCTTATACCCAGCAGTTCAGTCAATACGGAAGCTTTATAGACCAGATTACCGCATTATCCCGTTCGGAAAAACAACCACACTCTCAAACCCGTTCTCTCCGACAGCTGCCAAACCAAAGAAAGAATTATCGATAACGATACCATCCAAGGTGTACTCTGAAACATTGCCTACATAGCGGCTATGGTCCCAAGTAGGGGAGGTGGTGTCACGCCAATAGATCTTGTAGCCCGCAGCCCCATCGACATTACTCCATTGCAGTTTTGCCGAGGGCTCTACAATGCCGCCAATCTTTACCGTTTCGGGTGTGGGCGGGGCCCAAGCAATAGAAGCCAAATTGATTGCGTTGACGGCCGTGAGTTTTTTGGCGTACTCGAAATTGACATGCTCCAGTTTATCGCCATATTCGATACCGTCTTCTGTGCGGATATCCTGATGCTGTTGCGTATAGTTCTCGTGTGCTTCCATAATCCGGATACCGGCAAAACCGGAATCATTGAAGGGGCGATGGTGTCCGCCTCGCCCAAAGCGGTCCAATCGATATATCATCATTGGGTTCATTTTGGGCATATAGGTTTGGGTTGTTTTGTGGACATAGCGGGCCAGTTGGCGAGAGATGCCGTCGACCTCTCCACCGTAGAAACGTCTGGCTTTTCGTTCTTCTGCCGTTTCGGTGGGGGGAACGGGTTCGGAGAAAATTCTGAAATCGGTATTGCTGACTATTCCGTCGACGCCTATGATATTTCCGATCATATCGTTATTTAGGATACCGATAATTTCCCAAGCTTTTTCTTGGGCGTGCTCGGCTAGTCCTTTTCCCCCGTATAGACCCTGTTCTTCTCCTGAAAGTCCGACAAAAATGATGCTGTTTTCGAAGTTGTATTTTGAAAGTACCCTTGCCGCTTCCAAAGTACCTGCCATGCCACTGGCATTATCGTTAGCACCTGGGGAGTCGGAAGTGAAATTATTGGGGTCACTGACTCGGGAATCGATATCGCCGCTCATCAGAATATATCGGTTCGGGTATTTGTTGCCCCGTTTGATGGCCAGCACATTTACGATTTCGACATCTTTGGTAATACGGTCGTTGTCGCCCTTTTTGACCCAATTTTTCTGGTAAGAGACTTCCAAACAGGTATTACAGGCTGCCGAAGTCTTCTCGAACTCCGCTTTTATCCATCGCCTAGCAGCACCGATACCCCGGGTTTGCGAGATTGTATCACTCAGTGTATGGCGCGTACCAAAACCGGCTAATTTTGATACGTCGGCTTCAATACGTTCCGCTGAAACTGCATCGATAATATCATAAATACGCTGGTCGGTCTGGGCGACTGCGACTGTTGAAAATAATAGAAAAATAAGGAGACCAATTGTTTTCATTTAGTTGTTATATGTGTTTGTAATATAAAGTTTCAACGTATAAAAGTAACTTTCGCAATTTTTCCATTTTTCACTTCGTAAATGGCTACTGCGCTAAAATTTGTGCCATTAGCTGTGATGTACTCTTTATCTATAACCTTGTTTCCGATGACGATCCGATTTTTAATTCTGCAATGTAGATCAGGGGTGTTCCTGAAAAAATCGGCATATTTTTCGCGCATGTTTGCCCTACCTTTAAAAAGTAGATCGCTTGGAAAGTTGAAGATTTCCACATCTTGGGAATAGGCGTTTAAAAAGGCATCGATGTTCCTGTCATTGTAGGCGTTCAATTGATTTTGTACGATAGCTTCCGCGGATTGCTCATAGACCAAGGCCATATATTTGCCATTAGGACTCACGGCTATGCGACTGATATTACTGATTTCCTTTTTTTCGAGACGCAAAAAACGTCCCCATTCCTTTTGTTTTTTTGGGTCTATTTGGACTAATATTTGATTGTCGGCAGCGATAATTGTGCCATCGGATAACCAGCAGATATCATCTGTCTTTTCGTACATATCGGTGATTTTTTGCACTTCGCCGGTGAC
>RCMY010001415.1_pt1 | contig 22887 bp, 26 predicted proteins | sample 2041341 | NCBI WGS metagenome assembly RCMY01 (sample SAMN09708234, study PRJNA481090) | Marine sediment metagenome, whole genome shotgun sequencing project.
ATGATCGGTTTAATTCCCATCATGATGGCCACGGGCAGCGGTGCAGATGTCACCCATCGCATAGCCGCACCGGTACTGGGTGGTATGTTTACAGTATTGCTGCTGACTCTGCTGGTATTTCCAGTTATCTACAGCTTAGTTCTGCAATTTCAGGAAAAGCGTAAACAACAAAGCATTGACTCAAATCAATCACAACTTAATGAAATTGAGCATAAAAAAAAAGGAGTCGAGTGACATGAAACTACGTTATGAAAATGGAAAAGAAGGGAACAAGATTTTTCTTTTTTCAATCTTGATCTTGACTGCCGGTTGCGCGACTCAGGTGGCGGAAACAGATCAGCAGAGGGCGTTGTTGAATAAATAGAACTTTCGGTGAAAAGATGGAACATCTGACATAATTCCGCAAAATTTCACTTACAGAGAAGCCAATGCCTTACAAACACAACGAAAGCTGTCGTCATAAGATTGAAAAAGCTCGTTATAAGGTGACGAACTGGACCGAGTATAACAACGGATTGCGACGACGTGGTGATATTACCATTCCTGACTTCAACAGCATTACCAAGCGCAGTATTAACTTACCCAAGCATATCCTGACCAAAGCAATGGAACCGGGTAGCTTCGTTATTGTTGGTTCAACTGGCCTCAAGGTTTACGGCAAGGACGAATGGCATCAGGAAAAGCATGGTGTTCCTGCTCGCCGCACTTGGCGAAAGCTGCATCTTGCGATTAATGAAAACCATCACATTCTGGCGTGCGAACTCACTACCCCGGAAGTGGGAGACCCCACCGTGGTTCCGGATCTGCTGACTCAAATTGATACGCCTTTCGAGACCTTCATGGGTGATGGCGCCTACGATGGCGCACCGGTTTCAGAAGCTGTTTTAAACAAGCAACCCAATGCGCAAGTAGTGGTTCCACCGCACAAGAACGCAGTTTGTTCAGACGCTTGCGACACACAACGAGACCAGCATATTCAAGCCATCTCTGAACAAGGTCGCATCGCATGGCAGCATAAAATGAGCTATAACTTGCGCAATTATGTAGAGCTTGCCATGCAACGCTATAAGCGCATTTTCGGCAACGCCATGAAAGCACGTGCACTCCCACAGCAAAAAACGGAAGCATGGATTAGTGCGTCTGCACTCAACAGAATGACCAATCTAGGCATGCCGGTGTCTATCAAATCTAGCGCATGCAAGAAATGGGGAGCTTTGGCCCATTTTTTGATTTATTCAACAAAGCCCCAAACAATACAATTGTTTTGATGGAAAGGTACACTTACTATAGAATAGTGCGCTTTTTCCCTATTTGTATTAAGAGCAAGAACAGAATTTATTTATTTGTACAAATTACTGTACAAATTCACAGAAAAACTACCCAGTAAATATAAATTGTCTTCAGATAACAGTCATATACGAAATTTTTCTATTATTGCCCATATTGATCATGGCAAATCAACGCTGGCTGATCGTATTATCCAACTGTGCGGTGGCTTGTCTGATCGTGAGATGGAAGAGCAAGTACTTGACTCAATGGATCTTGAGCGAGAGCGCGGCATTACGATTAAGGCGCAAACAGTCGCGCTTAAATACAAGGCGCTCAACGGCGAAATCTATTCTCTGAACTTAATTGATACACCGGGTCATGTCGATTTTTCCTATGAAGTATCACGATCATTATCTGCGTGTGAAGGAGCTTTGTTGGTTGTTGACGCGTCGCAAGGTGTGGAAGCGCAAACTGTTGCTAACTGCTACACAGCAATTGAGCAGGGCATTGAAGTTGTCCCGATACTCAATAAAATTGACTTGCCAGCAGCGGATCCAGAGCGAACAATTGAAAATATTGAAGATGTGATTGGTATTGATGCACAAGACGCATTACGGATCAGCGCCAAGACAGGGGAAGGAGTGCAAGATGTATTAGAAATGTTGATCCAACGTATTCCTCCTCCAATAGGTGATATAACTGCCCCCTTGAAGGCACTTGTTATCGACTCATGGTTTGATAATTATGTGGGTGTTGTCATGCTGGTGCGTGTCATAGATGGTGAAGTTAAGCCAGGCAACAAACTTATGCTAATGGCAAGCAAAACAGAGCAATTGTGTGAGCATGTGGGTGTTTTTATGCCTAAACCCATCCATCGGCAATCATTGAGTGCGGGCGAGGTTGGTTTTATTATTTCTGGTTTAAAAGAATTGAAAGCCGCCAAAGTCGGCGATACGATCACGTTGGCAAGTAATCCTGCAAAAGAAGCGTTAGTTGGTTTTAAAGAAATTAAGCCGCAGGTATTTGCCGGGTTATATCCTGTTGAATCGAATCAATATGATGCATTACGCACAGCTTTAGAGAAACTACAGCTTAATGATTCTTCTCTACAGTTTGAGCCAGAGACATCTCAAGCGCTCGGTTTTGGTTTTCGTTGTGGTTTCCTCGGTTTGTTGCACATGGATATTGTGCAAGAACGATTAGAACGAGAATACGACATGGAATTGATCACCACAGCACCGACTGTTGTTTATCGAATCATGCTGCGCGATGGTTCCGTCGTTGAGATTGAGAATCCATCAAGAATGCCAGAACTCTCCAAGATAGAAGAAATTCATGAACCTATTATTTCTGCCACCATTTTAGTTCCTGATGAGTTCGTTGGATCGGTCATTACCCTCTGTGTTAAAAAACGTGGTATCCAAAAAAATATGCAATACATGGGTAAGCAGGTCATGCTGAATTATGAGATGCCATTAAATGAAGTGGTGATGGACTTTTTTGACCGACTGAAATCTACAAGTCGTGGCTATGCCTCATTGGACTATGAGTTTAAGGAATTTCGTGCAGCAGATCTCGTTAAGCTAGATATAATGATTAATGGTGAAAAAGTCGATGCGCTGTCATTGATTGTGCATCGTGAGAATAGTCAAAGTCGAGGTCGTGAATTGGCAAAAAAAATGCGTGAACTCATTCCACGTCAGATGTTTGATATTGCGGTACAAGCAACGATTGGAGCAAATATCGTTGCGCGAGAAAATGTAAAAGCTTTGCGTAAAAATGTGCTTGCTAAGTGTTATGGCGGCGATATTTCCAGAAAACGTAAATTGCTAGAAAAACAAAAAGCAGGCAAGAAAAGAATGAAACGGGTGGGTAATGTTGAAATTCCGCAAACAGCTTTTCTAGCGATTTTACAAGTTGATAATAAATAGCGATGAATAAATTTGTGATTTATTTGTTAATAGATAATTTAGTCAGAATAATGCCTCTCGGTGATGTGAACTTTTTGCTCAAATTATCAAAGGATACAAAATGAACTTCCCTTTGGTCTTGTTTGTTTTACTAGTTGTTACAGGTTTTGTTTGGTTTCTTGATTACTTCGTGTTGCGGCATAAACGAGGGCCTAATGAAAACGAACCTTGGTGGATAGAGTATCCGAAAAGTTTTTTTCCCGTCATTTTAATCGTATTTAGTTTGCGATCTTTTGTGGTGGAGCCTTTCAAGATTCCATCGGGTTCTATGATTCCAACATTGATTGTGGGGGATTTTATACTGGTTAATAAGTATACCTATGGCATCCGGTTACCTGTTATCAACAAGAAAGTGTTTGATCTTAATGAACCAAAGCGCGGTGAGGTGATGGTGTTTCGTTATCCGGCAAACCCTTCAATTGATTACATTAAACGTGTTGTCGGTTTGCCAGGTGATACCGTGCTGTATCAAAATAAACGGTTGACTATTAATGGTGAACCTGTCGAGACTAAATATGAGTCAGAATATAAATACCTGGAGTCAGATTTAGGTTATGTTTATACCGATTTCTTTCATGAGTTTTTGGGAGAAGAGAGCCATACGATCATTACGGAACCAGATGTTCCTGGAATACAAATGTCAGGTATCCACCAATTTCCCTATCGAGAGAACTGTACTTACAATATGTCCGGTTTTATCTGTGTTGTTCCTGAAGGTAATTATCTAACACTGGGCGATAATCGTGATAGTAGTAGTGATAGCCGTTATTGGGGTTTTGTTCCAGAACAAAATATTGTTGGAAAGGCATTTATGATTTGGTGGAATTTCAAAGCATTTGATCGCGTTGGATTATCGATTCAATAAATGAGTTGCTGCCGATTAATTCATATTCTAATGGCTGATCTCTTCTACTAAATTCATGCTAGTTAATGAGTTTATAGAATAACCTGGGTCAAGGAGAGAACTATGCATTACGGCACATATAGAACGCAGCAAAGAGGAATTAGCTTATCGGGTTTGTTGATGTGGTCAGTGGTACTTGTTATGGTGGCTATTTTAGGTATGAAATTAGCGCCGGCTTATATCGAGTATGTGTCTATCCAAAAAGCATTGGTTGGCATAGCCAGTGATCCAAATTTCGAAGAGACTACATCACGGCAAATTAGAGAATCATTCCTTAAACGCTCTCAAGTTGATGATATCAGGGCGGTAACTGGGAAAGATATTGAAATAAAAAAAGAAAATAAACAACGGATGCTGGAAATTAATTATTCGGTAACGGTTCCCGTTGTTGCGAATATTTCGTTGTTCATTGAATTTAATGCAACAAGCCACTAAATGCGGTATGTACAAGGACGCAAAATATGATCAGTTTTGTCATAGTATAGGCTATTGTTTTAAAAATGTAGCTTTGTTGCGTGAAGCGTTGACACATCGTAGCCATAGTACGCCGCATAATGAACGACTTGAATTTTTGGGCGATGGCGTACTTAATTGTGCCGTTGCTGGTTTAATTTTTAAGCTTTGTCCTGAACTCCCTGAAGGAGACTTGTCAAGGTTGCGTGCGAATCTTGTTAATCAGAAAGCGTTAAATGAACTTGCCTTGGGACTCAATTTAGGCGAGTTGATACGGTTTGGTGATGGTGAGCTGAAAAGTGGTGGAAATCGTCGCCCGTCAATCCTCTCAGATGCGTTGGAAGCCGTACTAGGTGCTGTTTATCTTGATAGTGATTTTGCAAAAGCGGAAGAAGTGGTTGCGGCGCTTTACATGCCAATACTCGATAATCTAGACCAAAAGACACTCGGTAAAGACCCAAAAACGTTATTGCAAGAATACTTGCAAAGCCTCAAGCTTGCACTGCCTGAGTATTCTATTATTTCAACGGTTGGTAAAGCGCATGAAAAGAAATTTAAAGTGGGCTGTGCTGTTACAAAATTCAATATTAGAACCGTAGGCGATGGCGATAGCCGTCGTTGTGCTGAACAAGCGGCAGCAAAAGAGGCCTATAAAATAATTAAGCTTAGTGCTAAGAAATAGTCGAAAATAAACCATTCTCACTTAAATCATTTCATTAAAGGAATACATTACTGTGATCATTTTTAAGAATGAATAATCACGCTAATTTTCAAACAGGCTTTATCGCTATTGTTGGACGCCCCAACGTTGGTAAATCAACCTTGCTTAATCATTTAGTGGGTCAGAAAGTAAGTATTACGTCGAGAAAAGCGCAAACAACGCGCCATCGGATTAATGGTATCTTAACGGACAAGCAATCGCAGTTTGTTTTTGTGGATACGCCAGGTTTTCAAACTCAGCATACTAATCGTTTGAACAACATGATGAATCGTGTTGTGACCCAGAGCTTAAAAGAAGTCGACGTGGTGCTTTTTATAATAGAAGCGCTACATTTTGATGATCGCGACAAATTGATTTTAAAGCTGTTACCGAATAATAAACCGGTGATACTTGTTATCAATAAAATTGATAATCTCGCAGACAAAACACTGTTATTGCCTTTTCTTGATGAAATGGCTAAGTGTTTTGCTTTTGATGCAATGGTACCGATCAGTGCGGAGAAAAAAGTTCAATTACCTGATTTATTAGATTCAATACGTCCTCATTTGCCGCAAGGCGTTCCTCTTTATGATAAAGATGACATTACCGATCGTAACGAGCGTTTTGTTGCGGCTGAATTGGTGCGTGAGAAGCTTTTTCGATTAATGGGAGATGAAATCCCCTATGCAACAAGCGTTGTCATTGAAGAGTTTAAAATGGAAGGCAGCTTACGCCGAATTCATGCTTCAATTATCGTAGAAAAAGCCAATCAGAAAGCGATTGTCATTGGTAAAAATGGCGAGAAATTAAAAGCAATTGGTACACAAGCACGCAAAGAAATGGAGAAGTTTTTTGGCGGCAAAGTATTTTTGCAAATTTGGGTAAAAGTAAAGAGTGGTTGGGCTGATGATTCAAAAGTACTCAGAAGTTTGGGCTATGATTAATCCTGTTCATATTTTGTATGACATTTTATCCAGAGAAAACTAAAAGCTATGATTGAGCTAGGAGTGAATATTGATCATGTTGCGACATTGCGTCAAGCACGTGGTACAACTTATCCCAACCCTATCGATGCGGCATTGCTCGCCGAGTCTGCGGGTGCCGATGCAATTACGTTACATTTACGTGAAGATCGACGCCATATTCAAGATGCTGATGTGGAAATTCTGCGCGAATTATTAACCACACGCATGAACTTGGAGAGTGCGGTTACGGATGAAATGATAGCCATAGCATTACGCATCAAACCACAGGATGTTTGTTTAGTACCAGAGCGAAGAGAAGAGCTAACAACGGAAGGGGGGTTAGATGTTGTTCGGCATTTCGATCAGGTAAAACGCGCATGTGGCATTTTGGCTGATGGAGGTATTTTGGTTTCCCTATTTATTGATGCAGATCGTTCGCAGATCAATGCGGCTGCTAATACAGGTGCGCCAAAAATTGAGATTCATACCGGTGGGTATGCTAATGCACAGTCTGTTGAGTTACAACAAAGTGAATTGCGTAGTATCCGAGAAGCTGTGGATTACGGTTTGAATAAAGGACTAATAGTAAATGCTGGACATGGCCTAAATTATCAAAATGTTCAAGCCGTCGCTTCTATTCCTGGCGTTTCAGAACTCAACATTGGCCATGTGATTGTCGCCCAAGCGATATTTGTAGGTTTTGAGCAAGCAGTACGGGAAATGAAACGATTAATCCATGAGGTGCAATGATTTACGGAATCGGCACAGATATCGTTGAGCCATCACGTATTGCCCGATCTTTAAAGCGATATGGCGATCGTTTTGCTAAGCGAATATTAGCAGATACTGAATGGTCAGAATATGCACATAGTACCAAGCCAGAAAGATTCATAGCCAATCGTTTTGCGGCTAAAGAGGCGTTGTCTAAGGCTATGGGGACAGGATTGCGTCATCCGGTTATTTTAAATTATATTGAAGTCGCCCATGACGCTTTAGGGAAGCCATATTTTAAATTTCATACAGAGCTTAAGCAAATGATTAACAATGAAGGCATCACCAATCATCATCTTTCTATTAGTGATGAGGTTAATCTTGTCTGCGCTTTCGTGGTTTTGGAGAAATAACCATGACACTCGGGCCAATTATGCTCGATGTTGAAGGCACGACGCTTAACGCTGACGACAAAAGAAGATTATCGCACCCTTTAACGGGTGGTGTTATTTTATTTACGCGCAATTTCTCATCCTATAGGCAACTCACCGAACTGGCGGCTGAAATACATGCCTTAAGAAGTCCCCCGTTGTTAATCGCAATTGATCACGAGGGCGGTAGAGTGCAGCGTTTTAAAGAAGACTTTACGCGCCTTCCGGCCATGCGTGAACTTGGTAAAATTTGGGATACAAGTCCAAGTCGTGCACAGCATCTAGCACAGCAAACGGGCTATATATTAGCTGCCGAATTAAACGCTTGTGGCATAGATTTAAGTTTTACGCCTGTGTTAGATATCGATCATGGGCAAAGTTTTGTGATTGGTGACCGCGCTTTTCACAGCGACCCTCAAGTGATTGCCAAGTTAGCACACTACCTGATGCTCGGCTTGAAATCAGGAGGATTAATGGCTGTCGGCAAACATTTTCCAGGTCACGGGTATATTCAAACCGACTCTCATTTAGAAAAATCAGTGGATGAACGGCCATATGTAGACATAGAAATGGATGACATGGTGCCATTTCAGCAAATGATTAATTTTGGATTGGCAGGTGTCATGTCAGCACATGTGATTTATCCTAAAGTCGACCAAAACCCAGCCAGTTTTTCTAGCGTATGGCTTAAGGACATTCTGCGCAAAAAGCTAAAGTTTGATGGCTGCATTTTTAGTGATGATCTGAGCATGTTGGGCGCGGCACATGTAGGTAATATCGTTGTGCGTACAAAGGCTGCACTAAATGCAGGCTGTGATATGGTGCTGGTGTGTAATAACCCTCAGAGTTTGGATCAACTTTTAGCTGAATTAGACTGGGATATGTCTGCGGTTAGCCTTGCGCGGCTTGCGCACATGCATGGAAAATGGCCACATCTTATTACCATGACAAACTTGCGTGAAAATGCTAATTATATTAAGGCTGTCAACGAAATTGGCGGCATAGGAATCAGTAATCGAGAATTGCCGTTATAAACCGATAAATTTTTTCAAAGGCCTGATATCAACGTTAGCACTCTTCATCGTCTTCCTCCAATCTATCAATGTTTCTTCATTTCTTAAAGAATCGCTCTGATTCAAACTTCTGAAAAAAATAGGTTGTAGATTCTACGGGCTACTTGATGCCGCGATATCCAATATCCGAACGCATTTGCGCGTTGTCAAATTGGATTTGATCGGCTATTTTGTAGGCATTCTGTTGCGCTATCTTTACGTTGTTTCCCAGTGCGGTGACGCATAATACACGACCACCCGCAGTGATGATTTCTTTGTTGTCTTTGCCGCCCATGCTAGTTCCAGAATGGAAGATGTAAAAATCAGGGTCAGTTTTTTGTTGGGACTTTAATGCCTCTAAGCCATGGATGACGTCGCTTTTACGTGGGTTGCCAGGGTAGCCCTGTGCGGCCATAATAATGCCCAGTGCAACACGTCTATCCCACTCAGTTTCGGCTTCGTTGAGTGTGCCATTGAGTGCTTGTTCGATGTGGGTGAGTAAGTCACTCTTTAGACGCATCATAATCGGCTGAGTTTCAGGGTCACCCATGCGGCAATTGAATTCCAATACTTTGTTTTCACCGTTTGGTGTAATCATCAGCCCGGCATAAAGAAAACCAACGTAGTGGGTGTTTTCTTGCTCCATGCCGCGGATGACTGGGTGGATGATTTCACGCATAATTTTAGCGTGACGCTCAGGAGTTATTAAGCGTATGGGAGAGTAAGCGCCCATGCCACCTGTATTGGGGCCTTGGTCGCCTTCTAACAGTCGCTTATGGTCTTGGCTAGTTGCCAGGGGTAGGGCATGATGACCGTCAACCATAACCATGAAACTGACTTCTTCGCCTTGTAGAAATTCTTCAATAACGACTTTTGCACCCGCACTGCCCAAGTTTTTATCAACCAGCATAGCGTCAACAGCGGCATGTGCTTCATCTAAAGTCATTGCAATAACCACACCTTTTCCGGCGGCTAAACCATCGGCTTTGATGACGATGGGCGCGTCTTTCTGATCCAAATATTGGTGTGCCTCAGCAGGGTCAGTAAAAGTGGCATACTCAGCCGTCGGAATATTGTGGCGTTGCATGAACGCTTTGGAGAAATCTTTAGATATTTCTAGCTGTGCGGCTTGTTGTGTGGGTCCAAATATTTTAAGTTGAGCCGCTTGAAAAGCGTCAACAATACCATCAGCGAGTGGTGCTTCTGGGCCGACAACAGTGATGGCGATATTCTCTGTTTTGGCAAATGATATGAGGTCGTTAATGGCAGTAATCGGGAGGTTTTCTAGGTTCTCTTCTAGCTCAGTACCAGCGTTGCCGGGCGCAACGTAAACATTAGAAACACGCGACGATTGCGCTAATTTCCATGCTAACGCATGTTCTCTGCCACCGCCACCGATCACGAGTAATTTCATATGTTTTTTTAACCTACTAATTAATGCCTAAAATGACGCACACCCGTAAACACCATGGTGATGCCTTGCTCATCAGCGGCTGCAATGACTTCATCGTCACGGATACTGCCGCCGGGTTGGATAACTGCCTTAGCGCCTGCTTCAACCACGACATCAAGGCCATCTCTAAATGGGAAGAATGCGTCTGAAGCAACCACAGAGCCCTCAAGTGAGAGTCCTGCGTGTTGTGCCTTGATTGAAGCGATGCGAGCGCTGTCGATGCGGCTCATTTGCCCTGCACCGACGCCCAATGTTTGTCCATTGGTGCAAAATACGATGGTGTTGGATTTGACGAACTTAGCAACCCGCCAAGCGAACAAGAAGTCTTGGAGCTGCTGTGGTGTGGGTTTTAATTTAGTCACTACCTTAAGTTCATCTGCTATAAGATTGTGGTCGTCAGGTGTCTGTACTAATAGTCCGCCGCCAACACGTTTAAAGTCGAATGGATTAATGCCAGCGACTAACGGTACAGTGAGTACACGTACGTTCTTTTTCTTTACAAGCACTTGTCGTGCGTCTTCTGTAATTTTCGGGGCAATAATCACTTCAACGAATTGATTTATAATAGCTTCAGCAACCGGTTTATCTAATGCGCGATTAAACGCGATAATGCCACCAAAGGCGGAGGTTGGATCCGTAGCAAAGGCTAATTGATAAGCGTCAAGTGGGTTCTCAGCAACAGCGACGCCACAAGGATTAGCATGTTTGATAATGACACAAGCCGGTTCATCAAATGATTTGACACATTCCCAAGCCGTATCAGTGTCAGCAATATTGTTGAATGAGAGTTCCTTGCCTTGTAGCTGGGTGTAGCTGGAAAGGCTGCCGTCGAGTGGTGTGAGGTCACGATAAAAGGCTGCCGCTTGATGCGGGTTCTCACCGTATCGTAGTGACTGAGCCTTGGTTAGATTAATGTTCAGACGCTCAGGGAACTGGTCGTGTGTTTGATCTTCATTGATTGCAGTGAGGTAATTGCTAATGGCGCTATCATAAGCAGCTGTATGCGAGAAGGCTTTTTGAGCGAGTTTAAAACGCAGAGCTTGGCTAATTGTGCCATTATTTACTTTGATTTCGGTCAAAATTAATGGGTAATCTTCAGCATCAGTGACAACGGAAACATGTTGATAGTTTTTTGCTGCTGCACGGATCATGGTTGGGCCGCCAATATCGATATTTTCAATGGCATCTTCGATGCTGCAGTTCGGCTTGGCGACGGTTTGACTAAATGGGTAAAGATTTACGACAACAAGATCGATGGTTGGGATGGATGATTGTTTCATTGCTTGAACATGTTCAGGCAAGTCCCTGCGTGCCAATATGCCCGCGTGAACTTTGGGGTGTAAAGTTTTAACGCGACCATCAAGCATTTCTGGGAAACCCGTGTAGTCACTGACTTCGGTTACAGGTATGCCTTTATCCTGAAGTAGTTTTGCGGTTCCGCCGGTAGAAATTATCGTGATGCCAAGCTGGTTGAGGCCTTGTGCCAGTTCAATAATGCCAGTTTTATCGGAAACGCTTATTAATGCTTGTTTTACAATCATTTTTACCTTATTTTATCTTGTATTGCTTGATCTTGTTACGAAGTGTATTACGATTAATACCAAGTAACTCAGCTGCTTGCGTTTGATTGCCATTAGTATGCTTAATGACAAGTTCAATCAGCGGTTTCTCAACACTTTGAATGACCATGTTGTAAAGAGGGCATGGTTTTTCGCCGTCAAGATCATGCAGATATTTATTGACTGATTTACGCACACAACAAGCTATTTCATTTTCATTAATGACACTCATTTACCCGTTCCTTATTCTCGATATAAGTTAATCGTTGTCCGTAATCAGCAAGTTCTTGGAAAAACGTATTCGTTGCAGCAATTTGTTCGTCAATGGTCGGTAATCGGTTCATTGCATGGCGAAAAGCAGCGGAGCCAACTAGTCCTTTGGTATACCAGGAGATATGTTTTCTCGCAATGCGAACGCCGGAATATTCACCATAGAAGCTGTATAAGTCATTTAAGTGATCTAAAAGTACACGATGAATTTCTCTGACTTCGGGTGACGGTAAATACTCGCCAGTAGCAAGAAAATGTTCGATCTCGCGAAAGATCCATGGGCGGCCTTGTGCTGCACGGCCAATCATAATGGCATCAACGCCGGTATATTCGAGAACTTGCTTGGCTTTTAACGGTGTGCCAATGTCACCATTGGCGATTACGGGTATATTGATGGCTGCTTTGACAGCAGCGATGGTGTCGTATTCGGCCTCACCCTTATAAGCACAAGCGCGGGTCCGACCATGTATCGCGAGTGCTTGAATGCCGGCGTCTTCAGCAATACGTGCGACCGATAATGCATTTTTCTCTTGCGTACTCCATCCGGTTCTTATTTTTAATGTGACGGGGATGTCAACAGATTTTACAATTGAGTTGAGGATTCTTCCTACGAGTCTCTCATCTTGTAATAGCGCAGAGCCTGCCATTACATTGCAAATCTTCTTAGCGGGACAGCCCATATTAATGTCGATGATTTGCGCACCTTGGTCAGCATTGTATTGTGCCGCTTCCGCCATCATTTGTGGATCAGCCCCGGCAATTTGAACCGAAATGGGTGAGACTTCACCGTCGTGATTAGCACGGCGACGTGTTTTTTCTGAGCCCCAAAGTAATGAGTTGCTTGAAATCATTTCTGACACAGCCATGCCTGCCCCCATACTTTTGCATAATTGTCGGAAAGGACGGTCAGTGACGCCCGCCATTGGCGCAACGATCAAGTTGTTTTTTAGAGTATAGGGACCTATTTGCATGTTGCGAGTATCGTTGGAGTAATGAGTCGATTAGTCTTCAGTAAAATAATGTGCTGCAAATTTATATTGAAACGTGTCAGTTAATAAATTGTTTATTTTTAACTTAATCAAACGATAACGAATTATCCTCATGCCCCAAAAATCATTCGTCGCGCTACAAATCGTTTCAATGGCGGTATATTATCCAAGGCGCAAAGCCCTATGCCACTTGCGTTCTTTAACAGGATATTATCATTGGAAAAAAGTTTTACTAATGAGTCAGTGAAAATTCGCCCAGCATTGCTGTCAATTTGTCTTTTCTTGCGAAATCTTGACAACATGGCAGGTGTGCCGATTTCCGTTGTCATGTCGGATGATGCGAGAATGACATTTGCCAACTCCCAAGCATCTCTTAATCCAAGATTAAATCCTTGACCCGCAACTGGGTGCAGTGTTTGTGCGGCATTACCAACTAGTGCAATGCGTTGTGATGTATTCGGTGCTGCATATTTCAGTGACAACGGAAAGCCCGTGCGTTTACCTGCTTTAATGAACTTACCCAAACGATCACCAAAATGATCATGCAATTTAGTAAGAAAAACGGACTCATCCATTGCAATAACTGTTTGCGCTATGTCAGGTGAAACCGTCCACACTAGCGCAAAATGGTCGCCTGAGGGAAGCATTGCAACGGGGCCGTCGGGTGTGAAGCGTTCATAAGCAACACCTGATTGTGGTATTTCAGTTGTTATATTTGCAACAATAGCCCATTGTTCATATTCATGCACGACATAGCCGATGTCTTTTATTTGTGTCGTCAAGCGACCACCATCCGCTAAGACGAGTAGTTTTGCGGTGACTTGTTTATTTTTATTTTCATATTCAAAATCAACTTGTCCATGATCTGCATAGGTTTCAAAACTAGTAACTTTTGCCCCTGCAATATAGTCAGCTTTCGCTTCCTGCATTATGGTATGCATGGTTTTAAATAAATTATGGTAATTAATTACATAGCCTAGACCGGGTACGTCAGCATCTTCAGTCGTTATTAATGTGCGTCCAAGACTGCCTTGGTTCGAAATGTGTATCGTCGAGATTGGCGTAGGTGCGGATAATTTATTCCATACATTTAAGCGTTCAAGTATTAAACGGCTTCCATGTGACAGCGCAAGCGGACGAGGGTCTTCGTCTTTTTCAGGCAATCCACGTGCTTCCAGCAATAATGTAGAAAGCCCGTTTTTTTGCAAAGCAATGACCAGCGCCATACCAACGGGGCCGCCACCGATAATAACCACGTCATAGCATTTTGTTGTCATAGCATCTTATTTTTCAAAGCTTTTGTCATTTTGTTCGTACAGGCATCCAACGGCAGATCGCCATAATATTCTAACATTTTAAATTAAGCGCGTGAGGATAGCATAGCTCGTGCAAGGAAGAAATATGGAAATTATGATTACTTTATATGACAAGTGAGTATGAAATGGCATAATATTCCTATGAATTACATCGTTGTCAGCCTATCAAATTTAAAAAAACTATCAGTTGATTTGGATTAAATAAGAAAGTATTAAAAAGGAAATAAGATGATTGGGTTACAGAAGGTTAATTTTGTATCAGTTCTATTAATTTTACTTTGTTTTGCTACAAATATTTGGGCTAATTCAGCAGATAGAGAACTCCTCGCTGAGGCCGGGAAAGCTCGAGTATCTCTGGTCAAAGAGTTGTTGGCCACAAATTCCTTTGAAGAAGGCACTTTAAATGCAGCATTGTTTGCAGCTATTAAAAGAGGCAGTAAAGATGTGACGCAAATACTACTTGATGCAGATGCAGATGTGAATGCGCGTACAAATAATAGTTTTACTGCATTAATACAGGCATCGCAGGATGGTCGTCATTTTGTGGTTGAGGTGTTGCTTGCAGCGGGTGCAGACGTCAATGCGATAGCGCCAGACGAAAATAATGTGACTGCATTAATGATGGCATCACAAACCGGTCGCCATGAAGTTGTTACATTACTATTGGCAGCTAACGCCAATGTGAATGCTTACAGAACGGATGGTATGACACCGTTAATGTTGGCGTCACAGGAAGGCCATCGACGTGTTGTGCCCTTGTTGATAGATGCGAAAGCTGATTTAGATGCTAGTCTTGATAATGGCGCAACGGCATTAATGATTGCATCACAGCATGGTCATTTAAGCGCAATCTACGCATTAATTGCAGCGGGTGCGAATGTTAACGCGCAGGCGTCTAATGGCATTACATCCGTGGGACTAGCAACAAGATATCGCCATCAAGAAGCGGTGAAACTTTTAAAAGAAGCTGGAGGTAAGTAAGTGTTGTTTGATATTCGCCCTGTCCTGTAATAAGATTTAAATAAAATTTTTTGAATGAACTGAATTAAGTAAAGGAAATAAAGAATGAATGCTATAGCGATTGCATTGTTTGTTGCACTATCACTAATGCTTTTAGGTTGTGGAGATGAATCATCATCTGATGAGTCGGACTCATCGTATCAGATGATGGACGAAATGACGTCAGCGAGTGAATTGCCGTCTTTTCTTGGTGAGGGACTTTCGCCTGAAGAAAAAGAAGAATTAATGGATCAAATATTACCATCTGGCACAGATGACGGCGTGGATGCAGGAGAAAAATTTAATGAGTTATTTGAAAGAGCCAATGTCGGTGATGCTAAGTCGCAAACAGAGCTGGGTGTAATGTATTACACGGGAGAAGCTGTTTCCAAAACTTTGTCCGGGCAAATGCGAGAAAATGACCCAGGACTTGCGGCAGGGTGGTTTCATCGGGCAGCAGAGCAAGGTTATGCAGATGCGCAGTTTAACCTGGGTTTAATGTATGCCAATGGAGAAGGCATTGAGCAAGATATTGTGCAAGCGGTTGAGTTATTCAAAAAAGCTGCAGAGCAGGGTAATATTGATGCACAAAATAATCTCGGTGCGCTGTATTACACTGGAGAAGGGGTGGAAAGAAACGTGGACATGGCCATTGAGTGGTTTGAGAGAGCGGCTGCTTTAGGTAGTGATGATGCGCGAGCTAATCTTGAGGCAATTAAATCCGCAGGCCAATAAGAGGTTTAAGTTAGAAAATCGTCCCGTGTGCTATTAGATCTAGAATAAATCTAAAATGTATTAAATGATTGCACAAGATTTTATCTTCCTTATTGGATAAGGGTCTATTGGTTAAATTAGTTGCTGAATTAACATTGTTATTTTTACTTTTTTAATTATGGGAATGATTAAATATTAGAAAATTTAACGCGTATTTGTTTATTTTTATTAAGTGAAATTGGCAGTAAAAAAACAGATCCAGTATTTTTTTTCTTGACGAAGAAAGCGGGTCTGACTAACATGATCACGGGAGGCAGTGCGGTTTTATAGCTGTTTTCTGCGTATTTGTGCATTTCTTTAATTTATCTTTAAGGGTCTATTATGTCACAGTTAAAAAAAGCGTTATTTAGTATTGCACCAATATTGTTGTCGGGTATGTTACTTGCTCAAGCCGCACCAGTTAGTGCTTCTGATGGTCAAACAAATTTCGCAAGATACACCGCTGATAACGAGTTGCTTCGTCCTAAAAATTATCGCGAATGGGTATTTATTGGTGCGGCAGTTACACCGAATGATTTGAACGATGGAAGTCCTGCATTTCCAGAATTCCACAATGTTTACATTGATCCTGCAAGCTGGGCGCACTGGCAGAAAACGGGTAAGTTCCGTAATGGAACCGTTATTGTTAAAGAATTAGTTGGTGTTGGATCTACTGCTGCTGCTAGTGGTAAAGGCTACTTCCCTGGTGAATTTAACGGTATTGCTGCCATGGTAAAAGATGACAAACGTTTTGCTGATAGACCAGAAAATTGGGCATTCTTTAGCTTTGCGTCATATGAAGCCAAACATGGCAACATACAAGCTGATGAAGCATGTTCAACATGCCACAAAGAAAATGCTGCTGAGGATATGATTTTCACTCAGTACTATCCAGTGTTGCGTGACGGCAAGCCGAGTAAGTAATAAACTATATTAGCAAAATAAGTTTAAATATAAAAATTGCTAAAAGGTAGTTGTTGTTTTAAGAAAACGGACATTTTATTTTTGATGGTATTGAACGTTAAACTAAATGTCCGTTTTTGTCATTAGAATGTATTTTTCCATTGTCGAAGTGCTGCAAATACTTCAACGGGCTCTGATAAAGTTTGATTAACATGATTGCTAACACTTGAAATAATTGCGGGCTGGTCGCAACGTAGGAAAGGATTGTTTATTTTTTCAGTGGAGATAGAGGATGGCAGGGTTGGGATGCCACGATGACGTAAGTCTTGCATTTTAATTTCAAGTTCCTCTAATATTGTATTTTTAGGATCAACCGTTCGGCTAAAGCTTATATTGCTTAACGTATATTCATGGGTACAATAAACCAGTGTTTCGTCAGGTAGATTCGCTAATTTTTGTAAGGAAGCGTACATTTGTGGCGCCGTTCCTTCGAAAATTCGACCACAGCCGCATACAAATAAGGTGTCACCGCAGAACAGCACACTGTTTTCATTAATTGAACCATGATAAGCAATATGACCGGCAGTATGGCCAGGGACTTCAAGTACACTCAGACTCAACGACAGTTTATCTAGTTGTACTTTTTCCCCTTCGCTAAGGTGATGTGTAAGTGTGGCGATTAATTCATTTGCAGGACCATACACAGGTACTGGAAATTTTTCTAATAATGCTGCGTTACCACCGACATGATCATTGTGGTGGTGTGTAATCAAGATGGCGATAAGCTTTAGATTATTGTCATCTAAATAACGTAGTACAGGCAATGCATCACCTGGGTCAACGACGACGGCGTGATGTTTATTATGGATTATCCAGATATAATTATCATTAAAGGCATGAATAGGGTGAACTTGTATCATATGTTTTTCCTTTCTTTATTTACACTGATTTTTTGTTTTAGGTTATTTCTTGTCGCTCATAGTATAAAATCAATAATCGTTCAAATATAAGATTTCTGCAAATTTAGTTATGTCTGAAGAGAATGATCAACAATGGTTTGAAACGTCACTGGGGAAATACCTGCATGAATATGAGCAGCGCTATTTTGACCAAGCTGTTGCTAATATTTTTGGCTATAATGCTGCGCAGATAGGACTGCCAAAGTTTGATTTTTTGCGAACTAATCGTATGCCGCTAAAATTTGGTGCTGGTACTTGTACCGGAGTGGTACTACGTGCTCGGCCTGATTTTCTTCCCATTGAGAGTTCGAGCATGGATCTGGTTTTATTGCCGCACGTTCTTGAGTTTAATGAAAACCCTCATCAGATATTGCGTGAAGTTCATCGTATATTGAGGCCAGAAGGCCATATCATCATTTCTGGGTTTAACCCGCTAAGTCTTTGGGGTACGCGTTGTCATTTTGAGAAAAATCAGAAAGATTTTCCATGGCGAGGTAACTTTATTGCTTTGCCGCGACTTAAGGACTGGCTGAAACTTCTAGATTTTGAGATGAAAGAGGGACGTTTATCTTGTTATACACCACCATTTGGACAGGAAAAATGGCGTAAACGCTTCAATTTTATGGAGGCTGCAGGAGATCGCTGGTGGCCAATATCAGGTGGCGTATATTTTCTTCAAGCAGTTAAACATATGCACGGTATGCATATTATTAAGCCTGGTTGGAAGAATGCGCTGGCTGGTAAGAAGCGAATGGCCGCTGCGACACAAGGTTGTAACGAAAATGAGCCTAAAGAAAGTGACAAACAATCATGCTTAGAGAAGAAGAATAAAAGTAATGAGTAGCAAACAGGGTTCAAAAGTTGTCGATATTTTTACAGATGGTGCTTGTAAGGGTAATCCAGGTGTTGGTGGGTGGGGTGCGTTGCTAAAATATGATAGTCACGTGCAAGAATTATTTGGTGGGGAAAAGCAAACAACTAATAATCGCATGGAATTACTTGCAACCATACGTGCTTTGGAAGCTTTGAATCAACCATGCATGATACGTTTACATACGGATTCACAGTATGTTCAGAAAGGTATCAGTGAATGGATACATGCATGGAAAATGCGTGGTTGGTTAACCGCTAGTAAAAAACCGGTAAAAAATGCTGATTTATGGCAACAGCTTGATAACTTGTCTCAGCAGCATGAGATTGAGTGGATTTGGGTGCGCGGTCATGCAGGACATGAAGGCAATGAACAAGCAGATGAACTTGCTAATCGTGGCGTAACACGGGTGATGTCGGGTTCATAGAAACTAGGTAAAAGCCATGTTTGCCGCATGTTTTTTTTCACTTTTAGTGTTGATTAAATTAATCACTTCGTCGACATCTAATTTCAGTAATTCAGCAATATTCCTGTAATCATCAGGTAATGCGGCATCATCCCAGCCATTTGCTGAATGGCGTGCTAAATTAACAGCAAGTGAGACGTTGCGTACTCGCTGTAGTTTCTCATGTTGGTCATCCATAAGTGTGATGAATAGTTTGGGTAAAGACCATTTAATGGCAAGCTCAGATTTAAGCTCGTCTAATGAGAAACCAAATGCTTGTGTTTGCGCCACATTACTACGTAGGGCCTTGTCTTGCTGCTGCATTGTACGAATCTTGAGCATCTCTGTGGGTGAAAAACACCACATTAGTAGTTCAGCTATGTCATGTAATAAAGCCGCGATGCGTATTTCTTCAAAATGAAGATCATTTAAGTGTATGGCCCAATCAAAAGCATAAGATGATGCTAGTTTTGAGCGATGAATCACACGTAGTAGGCAGATTAAAGCTTCCATTTTCTGTTTGCCAAGCATTTCTTCAACCAATGGGTTGGCAGGTATATTTCTCAGAGATGGCTCAAGTCCAAGCATCATCAATACTTGCTCAACTTCAACAACTTCATATTCTTGACTGCTTCGCTTGTTTTTTTGCATATAACGCAGTAATTTGACGGTCATTAATGGATCATGTTTTATGACATGAGCAATCCCCCGTGCAGATAGCTTGTCTTTGTCTTGTAGAAGGGTCTGTAGTCCGCGAGCCGTATGTTTTAAAACGGGAATCTCAACCTCGCTTAGAAAATCAACCCATCCATCTAGTCCCGTTATTTTTTGCTGTTCCATAATAGATACCGTCATCGTTGTATTATGTTTGATATCACGACATAACGACAGAAATCTTTAGAAATCAGGGGGGTATTCTAGTTTTCTATAATAATGGTTGTAGAAAATAATAGTGGCATGCGCTGCCTTTAGTTGAATAATCGTTCGAGTTCTATACCGGGGTCGTCAGCTCGCATGAAAGCCTCTCCAACGAGAAAGGTATTCACTTGATGGCAGCGCATTAATTTAACATCATCTGGTACGCGTATGCCACTTTCAGTGACTACAATGCGGTCTATAGGAAACATGCTGAGTAATTCAATGGTTGTTTGTAGGCTGGTTTCAAACGTATGCAAGTTGCGGTTATTAATGCCTATCAGTGGTGTTGTTAGCTGTAATGCTAGTTTTAGTTCTGTCTCGTCATGGGCTTCCACTAGTACCGCCATGTTAAGTGAATGGGCAAGGGCTTCAAGTTTTAGCATTCTTTCGACGGGGCTATCTACACCACAAAATTCACCATCCATCAAGAAAGCCGAAACTATCAGTAATATACAGTCAGCACCCATCGCCCGTGCCTCAACAATTTGGTATTTATCAATAATGAAGTCTTTGCGTAAAACGGGTATGTCACAGGCGGCACGTGCTTGTTTCAAGTATTCCGCGCTACCCATAAAGAATTGTTCATCTGTTAAGACGGAAAGGCAGGCGGCACCGTGTTGTGCATAGGTATTAGCAATGGCCGCCGGGTTAAAGCATCCAATTGATTGGTTGTGGTTGTCTAGCTTAGCTTGTTTCTTGCCATTGCCACGTAGTATGCCTTTGCTTGGACTTGCTTGTTTAATTTCAGCAATGACGGCGGGAGATTTTTCGTTAATCTTTTGGCGAATGGCACCGACAAAGTCTCTTGGCGTTTCGGCATCTTTTGTTTCATCAAGTAATACAGCATAGGGCTTGTTAGTTTGAGCCGTGGCTACTTCTTTGACTTTAACGGCCAGTATTTTTTTTAGAATTGTTGGCATTCTTAATTTGTTGCGTCTTTATCTTGGTGTGAGAACTCAATGAGTTGTTGTAGTTTGTTTAAAGCTGCACCGCTTTCAATAGCTATCTGAGCGTTTTTAATGCCGCCTGCAAGTGTATTTGCTTTTCCTGCAACATAAATGGCTGCCCCTGCATTTAGCAGTACAATATCCAACGCAGGCCCGGGTTTGTTTTCTAAGACAGACAACAGCATCATTTTTGCGTGGTTGCTGTCAGACACTTGAATGGCTTCAATAGGTGCTGATTTTAATTTAAAATCTTCCGGCTTTATATCGAATTCACTGACATTCCCACTTTTAAGCTCGCCTACATGTGTTTTGCCTGTTAATGTGATTTCATCAAGCCCATCTTCACCATTAACAATCATGACATGTTGGCTGCCTAAGCGTTGCAAGACATGGGCAAGCATTCCAACTAGATCGGCATTAAATACACCTAAAACTTGATTTTTTGCACCTGCCGGATTTGTTAGAGGGCCAAGAATGTTAAATATTGTTCGAATTCCTAACTCGCGTCGTACCGGTGCAGCATATTTCATTGCGCCATGGTAATTTGGTGCAAACATAAACCCAACGCCTATTTCGTCAATAGCCTGTGCTGCTTGTTGTGGCGTTTGATCTAAATTAACCCCCAATGCTTCTAATACATCCGCGCTGCCTGATTTACTTGAAACCGAGCGCCCACCATGTTTGGCGACTTTTGCACCGGCTGCGGCAGCAACAAACGCTGATGCAGTAGAAATATTGAAGGTATGGCTAGAATCACCACCGGTTCCACAAGTGTCAACTAGGTGTGCGTGGTCGTTGATGGCTACTTTCGTGGCAAGCTCACGCATCACTTGTGCTGCCGCAGTAATTTCACTAATGGTCTCTTTTTTAACACGCAGTCCAGTAATAATTGCTGTAATTAAAACAGGCGATACGTCGCCTTGCATAATTCGTCGCATCAAAGATAACATCTCATCATGTGTAATTTCTTGATGAGATACGATTCGTGCTAGTGCTTCATGTGGATTCATGAATAGATACCTTTGTACACTCTAGACATTATTCAGTGCGTATTATTGATCAAGGAAATTTTGTAACATCTGATGCCCATGCTCGCTTAAGATTGATTCTGGATGAAACTGTACACCTTCAATGACGATGGACTTGTGACGAATGCCCATTATTTCATTATCTTCTGTCCATGCGGTGATTTCAAGGCAATCCGGTAAAGTGGCGCGTTCAACAACGAGCGAATGATATCGCGTGGCAATAAAAGGGTTTGGCAGACCTTGAAACACCCCCGTGTTATGGTGGAAAACAGGCGCTGTTTTGCCATGCATGAGTTGCTTTGCGTGGGTAATTTTGCCGCCAAAAGCTTGTCCAATGCTCTGGTGGCCAAGACAAACACCCAAAACCGGAATTTTCCCACAGAAATTATCAACGACCGATAGCGATATACCGGCTTCATTGGGTGTGCAGGGTCCGGGCGAGATGACAATACGCTCAGGCTTTAGATCTACAATTTTATCGAGTGTAATTTCATTATTACGAAACACCACGACTTCTTCGCCTAATTCACTGAAGTATTGCACAAGGTTGTAGGTGAAGGAATCGTAGTTATCAATCATTAACAACATAACGAATTATTTTCTTATTTATTGGGTTGCAATTTGTAACTACAAATTTGTGTTTAATTCTTAGTGATAGCAACAACTATCCGGCCATTTTACCAGTTCACCAATACTTATGGTGTGCATTCTATATCTAGCTGAGGGCTTAAGCATAGGTGCATGAAGTGGTTGAAATGCTTTCTAATATAGAAAATATATTCTTAGAAAAAGAATATGATGGTGAAGTGTTTCTGATAGAACAACTTGAAATGCAAAAACTGGAGTATTGTATTATTTAAGTCGAAGGGTGTTAACTCAGGCTGGAACTAATACACCTTAGCTAACAGTTGCTTTTTTAAGGCATCTGTCAGATTAGATTTGAGTGGCTATCAAAATACTAAGCTATTTTATTTTAGCGCAACATTTCTTGCTTCTATCCAGCGTTTAACACGATTAGCGTC
>RCMY010001416.1_pt1 | contig 22877 bp, 20 predicted proteins | sample 2041341 | NCBI WGS metagenome assembly RCMY01 (sample SAMN09708234, study PRJNA481090) | Marine sediment metagenome, whole genome shotgun sequencing project.
GAACCAGCGTACCTGAATATCGTTGCCGCCCTTATCCTCTAATCGGCCGACGTGCATGGGCTGATGCAGATCTCCAATCAGGTGCACAAGCATTTTTAGGTAAAAGGCCTTATCCGCTTTTGTGCTGTTTTCATCCTTTATAATTTTGATACATTTCTCGATACCAATAATCAGATCGCCACTTTTACTCGGTGGCTCGTCGCCGTATTTTTTATCAGCCGGATAGTTCACATAATGCCAGGGGCCAAATTTGCGGAATAAACTATCGGCCTTTATTTCATCCCCGAAGGTCGAAATAGCAGCCAAACTTTGGCCGTTAAGCAATCGATCGATAGCCTTTGCTGCTTTTTTTGTGAGGTTTTCCTGTGCTATTTCGCCTACGACCCTATGACCTGTATCTGACCAAACAGGATTGTTGGCGAAGGATAAATTGGTTACAAGAAATATAAATAGGATATACGTATTCATTCAAAGAGATTTCCGTCAAAAATAGCCAAACGCACTTGAATCAATTGTTAAGACTTGCGGTAATTTTATTTTTTTAATCGGATATTGCAGGCGGTAAAAAACAGACATGAGAACTGCCGGCAAGCAGGTCTTACCGTTTTAACTCATTCTAAACAACAAATCCTTGCTCCTGAAACGTATAAAATCCCCGCTCCTAAGATACTTTGTTCTAGCCATCGGTGCTGGGTTACTACTTCTCTTCCTTTTTATCCTCAGCGTATACTGGGGCGTTTGGGGGAAAATTCCGAATAAAGAGAAACTCTCTGATTTTCAATATCAGCGGGCATCAGAAGTATACACAATTGACAGCGTGCTGATCGGTAAATTTTATCTGTACGATAGACAGCCGATCGATTTTGAAAGTATTCCCAAGCATTTGTTAGATGCTCTGGTCGCTATCGAAGATGAACGTTTCTACGAGCATTCCGGAATCGACTATCCTAGTTTGGGGCGTGTGGCGATAAAGACCGTGCTAATGCAGGACCAATCATCGGGGGGTGGAAGTACACTGACCCAGCAACTCGCCAAGAATTTATATCCGCGAAGGGATAGAAAGGTGTCTAATATTGCGGTGGACAAAATCAAGGAAATGATTATCGCATCCCGATTGGAGGATAGCTTTTCTAAAGATGAAATACTGACCCACTATCTGAACACGGTTTCCTTTGGCGACAATACGTTCGGTATCGAGAGCGCATCCCTAAAATTCTTTAACAAACGCGCTAAAGACCTCAGCATTGAAGAGGCCGCCACATTAGTAGGTATGCTCAAGGCGACCTATGGATACAATCCAAGGATATTTCCCGAAAAAAGTCTGTCCCGTAGAAATTTGGTGCTGTTGTCAATGGCGAACAACGAATTTATATCCGCAGAAAAAAAGGATAGTTTGATCGATATTCCGATTACCTTAGATTATAGGGAATTCAATAACAACGACGGTCTGGCTCCTTATTTCCGGGAAGAAGTGCGGAAAAAAATGCAAAAATGGAGTTTAGAGCAGCGGGAGGAAGGCAACGAATACAATGTTTACACAGACGGACTCAAAATCTACACCACGCTCGACTACAATATGCAATTTTGGGCGGAAGCGGCGATGCGCGAGCATATGGCGTCACTACAAGAACAGTTCGAGAAAAGTTATGGCAAGAGCGCACCTTGGCTTACCGATAAAAAATTAATCCAAAAAGTGGTCCGCGCCACGGATGTTTATAAAAAACTCAAGGCACAAAACCTGGATGATGCCCAGATCATGGATTCGCTAAAAACAAAAAGACCGATGCTGCTTACCGATTGGGAAGGCGAAAAAACGGTCGAGGCGAGCTCATACGACAGTATCGTGCATTATATGAAACTTTTGAATACGGGGTCCTTGGCGATCGACCCCCATACCGGAGCGGTCAAAACATGGATCGGTGGGGTAGATTTCGAGCATTTTAAGTACGACCATGTGGCACAAAGCAAACGTCAGGTAGGGTCAACGTTCAAGCCTATAGTGTATACCGCCGCCCTAGAAACCGGTATCGCACCCTGTACTTATTTCTCTGCCGAAGAGGTGGAATATGAAAACCTGAAAGGTTGGTCGCCCGGAAATTCCGGCGGCGATGAAGAGGCCTACCTCAACTATTCGATGGAACAGGCCCTCAGTAATTCAGTGAATACGGTAACCGTAAAAGTGTTGGAAAAAACGGGATTGACCAATGTTATGACCATGGCCAAAAATATGGGCGTTTTTACAAAACTGCCCGAAGAACCATCCATCGCTTTAGGAACGGGCGAACTCTACCTCAACGAGCTTGCGGGCGTTTATGCCACTTATGTGAACGACGGTAAGGCAGTACTGCCCTACCTCATCGAACGGATTACGGATAAAAAAGACTCCCTTTTGACCGAATTCGAACCAAAACGAGCCAAAACACCGGCTTTTTCGGAAGAAACCAGACAAATTATGCTCGAAATGATGAAATCGACCATCAATATGGGAACGGCCTCCAGAATTCGAACCACTTATAAACTCAAAAACGATATCGCCGGCAAGACCGGCACTACACAGAACAATAAAGATGCCTGGTTCGTTGCCCTGACTCCCAAAATGGTACACGTAACCTGGGTAGGCCTCGACAACCATGAAATTGGATTCCGAACTACCGCCCTTGGCCAAGGCGCCAATGCCGCGCTACCCATGTTCGCCAAGTTCATGCAAGAGCTGAATCGGCATCCCTCCTACGATACGATTACCAAGGCACGTTTCGAAACTCCCCATCCCGAGATTGTTCAGTTGCTGGATTGCGACCCCGTGAAACGTGACGGCTTCTTTAAGCGCTTGTTCAAGAATCCGGACAAGAAGAAGAAAAGGGAGTTTCGGAGGAAGAAGTCTGAGGGGTAGCAGTCGGTAAATTAAAGTTCGAGCCTACTTTGCGGCAGATTCAAAGTTCAAGGTTGAGATAACTCTCACCTCGAATCTTGTCGCACCATTGAGTACGTATCTTCAATACTAAGGCGTCAATTCTACATTAGTCTCCATTCTACAAATATTTATCAAAACGTATCCCTCAAAAAATAAATCCAAAAAAAATTTGCTCCATTCAACTTTAATTTGATATATTTATGATATCATTTTAATATCAACTAAAACTTTCTATCATGACAAATGAAAAAAGTTCCAGTCCCACTAATGGTTATGTCATCGTACTTCTCGTTTTCATCCTTTTGCTTGGCGGTATTTTTCTACTGAGTCGCGGCATGATGCTCTTCGCCATACCTTCACTGATTATTGCGTTTATTTTGCTTCCAGGTTTTGTCTTGGTCAACCCTAATAGCTCAAGGGTCCTGCTATTGTTTGGAAAATATGTGGGCACCATTAAATGTAACGGACTTTTTTGGGTGAATCCCCTATACACTAAAAAAAGGATTTCCCTACGGGCCAGCAATTTTGACAGTGAACGCCTAAAGGTCAACGATAAGCTGGGAAATCCTGTGATGATCAGCACAATTTTGGTCTGGCGGGTCACGGATACCTACAAAGCGGCCTTCGATGTCGACGATTACCAGAACTTCGTCCGTGTTCAAACCGATGCCGCAGTGCGCTATTTGGCCAGTCTCTATCCCTACGATAATTTTGCGGACGAGGGCTTGGATGAGGATATTACCCTGCGTTCAAGTGTCAATGAAGTAAGCGAGGCCTTGGAAAAAGAGTTACAGGAACGTTTGGCCATGGCTGGTATCGAAGTACTGGAAGCTCGAATAGGCTACTTGGCCTACGCCCAGGAAATCGCCAATGCCATGTTGAAACGACAACAAGCCACCGCCATCGTCGCAGCGCGCCATAAAATAGTGGAAGGTGCAGTCAGCATGGTAGAAATGGCCTTGAACGAACTGAGTAAAAAACAGATTGTAGACCTCGACGAAGAACGCAAAGCGGCCATGGTCAGCAACCTGATGGTGGTGCTCTGTTCCGATAAGGACGCCGCGCCAATAGTAAACGCTGGAACTTTAAACCATTAATCATGCGGGTCTTTAACGAAATTCAAAAGTTTGACCAATGGTGGATGAAGCTCATATATATCGGCCTGATCGCCATGCTGCTCTATTTTCTGTATACTTGGTACATCGTCCAGGAAGCTGTGGATAAAGTCGGCGCCAATGACACTACTGGGCAATTAATTGTGATAGTCTGTATTGTACCCGTGCTAGTTCTTTTCTATGTTTTCGAATTGAGAACGGAAATCGACGAAATTGGTGTGCAATATCAATTTCTACCCTTCCATTTTTCCAAACAGACCGTACGATGGGGCGACATGGAGAAATGTTATGTTCGCACCTACAGTCCGATTCGGGAATATGGCGGATGGGGCTTTCGCACATCCTTTGGAAAAAAAGGAAAGGCCTTCAACGTAAAGGGAAACAAAGGCATACAGATCGTACTGAAAACCGGGAAGAAAATTTTGATCGGCACTCAGAAGGAAGTTGACGCACAAAAGGTTATAGACAGAAATTTTAATAAAAATGAAAGAGTATAAAATCGTAAGGCAAAAAAGCAATCTTTTAAAAAACAACGATAGGGAATTTGAAGATGAACTTAACAAATTGGCCCGGGAAGGCTGGTGGGTAATAAATTCCGTTTGCATGGCCGACAGCTACGCCCTGAAAGTCGTTTTGGAAAAGGACAAAAATCGGTAAGGTGTCAAGTCAAAAATTCAACACAATGGTTTATTGGAACATATGCCCTAAATGCTTCTCCAAAGTTTGTCACGAACCTTGTCGAAAGGCTCATCACAAGCTAAGCCATAAGCTCGAATTCCCCAAAACCCCATTATGAGTAAAAAGAAAGCATTTGCATTACGGGTAAACGAGGAGATGCTCAAAGCTATAGAAAAATGGGCGGCCGACGAATTTCGCAGCACCAACGGCCAAATCGAATGGATGCTGATGAAGAGCCTGCGCGAGGCCAAACGTGAGCCCAAGAAAAAAAAGTCGGAGTAATTCTTCGGAATTTCAATCTGAGTACTTCGTTTCTATAACCATATCCACTTATATCACAGCTTAAATTCAAGGTAAATTCTGCTTGTGGCAGGTTCAAGGTTCAGTTGATTATATACACTTTGAACCTTGGGCCTAAATGCGAACCATCTTTGAACCCTTGCCCTGAGCAAGATTGAAAAATTGAATGTTTATTGTATGTAACTGGCAAAATGTAATTTCTCTTTCTACGAAAAAACCTTAAATTTGAAATACCGGCTAAACCCCTTTTGATGACCAGAACGCTTTGTACTATCCTCTTTATCTTTACGAGCGTTCTTGCCCTATCCCAAGACCCCGATAAAACCTTCACCGTAAAATTCGTGTCCGACTTTCTGGAAATCGATGGTATTCTTGATGATCCCGCGTGGGAAAACGCAGAGAGCGCCAAAGACTTCCAACAATACTTTCCTTCGGACAAAGTCTTGGCAGAACATCCTACTGAAATAAAAATGGTCTACAACGCTACGACCCTTTATATCGGCATTAAGGTGTCATCTATAGGAAATAAATGGGTTATACCTTCTTTGGAAAGGGATTTTAGGGCCGGGGGCAACGATAATATCAGTTTGATGTTCGACACGTTTAACGACGGCACGAATGCCTTTTTGTTCGGCATCAATCCTTTTGGTGTTCGAAGAGAAGCTTTGATATCCGGAGGCGGAGAGGAAAGCGATACCGACTTCAACACCTCTTGGGACGTTAAATGGCTCGGTGAGGCGAAAATGTTCGAGGACTACTACACAGCGGAACTGGCCATTCCCCTGACTTCCTTCAAATTCAGGGAGGGCGAGACCAAATGGCGCTTCCAAAGTTATCGGTTCGATATGCAGACCAATGAGCGAAGTGCATGGTTCCGCGTGCCACAGAACCAATCGATTTTCAGCCTGGCATTTATGGGCGATATGGTGTTCGAAAAACCTTTAGGAAAATCGCGGACGCCTCTTGCCCTGATACCTTATATAAACACTATTGCCGAAAAGGATTACCTACTTGACGACGGCAACGTCAATCTCAAAGTCGGCGGCGATGCGAAAGTGGCCATCGGTAACGGCATGAACCTCGATATTACCGTCAATCCCGATTTTTCTAACGTCGAGGTAGACGATATTATTACAAACCTGACCCGCTTCGAGGTATCGTTGCCTGAAAAACGTCAATTTTTTATCGATAATAGCGACCTTTTTGGAAGTTTTGGTGGCGGCATGGATGCCAATCCGTTTTTTTCAAGGCGTATCGGTATCGCCAAGGACAGTGCCGGCAATTCCATAGAAAACAGAATATTGGGTGGTGTCCGTCTTAGTGGTAAGCTCAACGATAATTGGCGTCTGGGGATACTTAGTATTCAAACGGACGAGGACATTGCAAATGAAATTGCATCGAACAACAATACCATGCTCACCCTGCAAAGAAAGGTTTTTTCGCGCTCCAATATCGGTATGTTCTTTATCAACAAAGAGTCGTTCAAGGAATATGACTTTGTGGAACGGGAAGATGAATACAACCGGGTAATCGGCATGGATTATAATTTAGCTTCTAAAAGCAATAAATGGACGGGGAAACTCTATGCCCACAAATCCTTCCAGCCCGATGACAATACGGGCAATTACTCCACCGGGGCGTCCTTGACCTACAATTCCAGAAAGTACAATATCTTCTCCGATCTAGTCTATATCGATGAAGATTTTCGATCAGACCTCGGCTTTGTACGCCGTACCGATATCGTAAAATCCGCTACGGGCATACAGCGACTTTTCTATCCTCAAAACGGATTCATCAATAGCCACGGTTTTCAGCTTTTCCCCATTATCACATGGCAACCGAGCCTAGATTACAAGAACACAGATCGCAACATCATGGCCTCATGGACCGCCGAATTCCAAGACCAGTCGGAATTGACCGCAGAGTTCTTCGGGGAGTACATCTTTTTGTCTAACCCTTTCGACCCTACGAACACCGAGGGCGGTATTCCACTTCCCGGTAATCGCGGCTATCATTTTAACAGTGTGGGTATGACCTACGAATCGAACAGGGCAAAAGCGATTTCTTTCGAAGGCTTTGCCCAGGCCGGGCGGTTTTTTAACGGCGACCTATTTACCTTTGAAGGGGAAACAACTTTACGTCTACAGCCCAAAGTATTGATATCCTTGGCTTTGAACCACAACCGGATACGGCTTCCCGACCCTTACCCTGATGGCGATTTGTGGTTAGTCAGTTCTAAATTTAATATTACGTTCAGCAAGTCCATCTTCTGGTCCACCATTTTTCAATATGGCAATCAGGCCAACAATCTAGGGATCAATTCGAGGCTGCAATGGCGTTTTGCCCCCCTATCGGATTTGTTTATTGTTTACAACGACAATTATGTTGTGAACCAATTCGAACCGCGTTACCGGTCTATCAATTTAAAAGTGACCTATTGGTTAAATTTATGAATGTCTCGAAAATAGAGCGGTTTCGGAGTGACCGTAGGCAACCCTCGCGAAGAAATCAAGGCTATTTTCAATTGTCCTACATTGCCCAATTATGAGAATGGGGTAGCGTAATTAATGAAATCCGAAATTCTAACTAATAACTAAACAATGGATCAACCCCTAATCACCAATGACACCGTAGTATTCGGTCTTCTGGCTCTATGTCTGGGATTCATTTTCTACACCTCTTCCATAAAGACTGGGTTTTGGAGTAAATTCTATTCCATTGTCCCAGGGATACTTATGGCCTATCTTTTACCCGCCATCCTGGCCAGTACGGGAGTAGTTTCCGATGAGACTTCCAACCTTTATTTTATGGCGAGTCGTTACCTCTTGCCGGCTGCATTGGTCTTAATGACGCTGAGTATCGATTTAAAGGCCATCTCCAACCTAGGCTCAAAAGCCCTGATTATGTTTTTGACGGGTACGGTGGGCATTATTATCGGTGGCCCCATCGCTATACTGATCGTTTCCATTTTTTCTCCCGATACAGTTGGCGGCAGCGACTTCGACGCCGTGTGGCGTGGACTATCGACCATTGCTGGAAGTTGGATCGGCGGGGGAGCGAACCAAGCGGCCATGCTAGAGATTTTCAGGTATAATCCCGAGGAATACGGCAAAATGGTGCTGGTAGATATCGTCATCGCCAATATTTGGATGGCCGTCATCCTATTCGGGGTAGGCAGAAGCACTCGAATCGACAAATGGTTAAAAGCGGATACCTCGGCCATTGAGATATTAAAAGTAAAAGTCACCGAATTTGCAGAAAAAATAACTCGGGTACCGACCTTGAAGGATTATATTATGATGCTATCCTTCGCATTTACGGCAACGGGTGTCGCCCATTTTTTTGGGGACGAGATCAGTGATTATTTGATTACGAATGTTGCACAAGTAGCGGATCCGAAAAATTTTCTATCCTTTCTAGGATCAGGTTTCTTTTGGATGGTAGTTCTCGCCACAGCGATCGGTATCGGTCTATCATTTACCAAAGCCAAGAACTACGAAGGTGCAGGGGCCAGCAAAATTGGTGGGATGTTTATCTACATTTTAGTGGCCACCATCGGTATGAAAATGGATTTAGGCAGTGTATTGGAAAACCCCGGACTCTTGGCTGTGGGCTTTATATGGATTTCTATCCATGCGGGACTTTTAATACTTGTCGCCAAACTCATCAAAGCGCCTTATTTCTTTCTGGCCGTCGGCAGTCAGGCTAATGTAGGCGGAGCGGCATCAGCACCAATTGTTGCGGCGGAATTCCATCCGTCGTTGACCTCGGTTGGCGTGCTATTGGCGGTTTTTGGATATGTAGTCGGAACAGGTGGAGCTTTGCTCTGTGCCTATTTGATGGAAGTTGCCTCTAAAATGTAGTTCTATTTGGGTATCAACTCTTGTCGTCTGACAGGAATGCAACCATTAAACAAGCCATGACAAAACAAATCGCGAAAAAGCAGAATAGGACGATATAATTGTTCATAAGTAGGAATTTTCGCCTAAATTATGAAAATACTCGGGCTCCTTAAACTTTTGGACTTAGTTTTCGATGAAATTGCCAATCCCCTTGATGACCTGTACCGTTCTTAGCCGTTCGTCGATTGCAGTCACTTTAAACCAAAGTATACTACGGAGGAAATAAAAATTCCTGATATTTGCGAAGTCAGATTTGAGATATATGAAACGTATGGTCTATCGGGCGGGTAGATTCTAAACCAGGTGCATACGTACAATGCCTTGCATCCTTTACAAACTTTTTTTTAACCATCCAAAAACCAAAATGAAAAATACAGTATTATTTTCTCTTTTGTTAACACTACTGATTGTCGCCTGCGGGGATACTATTTCAGAGAACACCATGACAGTATCTGGAAAAGTCAAAGGCCTTAAAAAAGGTACGCTGTTCCTGCAACACATTCCAGATTCTACTTTGGTTACTATAGATTCACTACAGGTTGACCGCGAGGGCGCATTTAGCTTTAAGACCGAGTTGGAGAGTCCCGAAATATTCTATTTGTACCTCAACAAGAAAGATGCGAACGACATCAACGACCGCATTACCTTTTTTGGCGAACCCGGTACGATCACAATTAACACCGCTTGGAACACCTTTGACACCGATCCTAAAATCGAGGGCTCAAAGACCCAAAAGAAACTGGAGGAATATCAAAAAACTATGTCCCGATTCAATTTCAAAAATTTGGAACTTTTGCAAACAGCGACGAACCAGCAAACGGTACTGGATTCTCTGCAAATGGATTCTATACAACGCTTGAGCGACAAAAACGTACAGCGTGGCTATGCCTTTGCCCTGACTTTTGCGCTGAACAACAAAGATTCTTATATAGCGCCCTATATTGCCCTAAGCGAGGTCTCGGATGCCAACGTCATTTATTTGGATTCCATTTATAAATCGCTTACCCCAGAGGTTGCGGATTCGAAGTATGGAACTGAACTGGGAGCGTATTTAAAAGAGATTAAGGATGCAGATCAATAGGTGTCTTTGTTCAATGGCCTCTTGCTTTCAAGGTCTGATCCAAACCTTAAACGTCTTCGCCCCATCATCTAAATACCGAAAGCCTTCGTGCAGATTCCGCTGCTCAACGGCATAGGGGTAAAAGGTGATCGGTTCGATACAGACCATGTTGGGCACTTCCGTCCACAACATAAAATTACCGAAGCCCTTGGTTTTTATTTGAAGCTGTTTCTCATCTTTTAGTAGGATTTCCTCACAATTCGGGACCTCCAAAGCACGGCTTCCCACGGCAAGGATATCATCCAATAAAATACTCTTTTTTCCGGCAACGATTTCGGGATTTTTTGAATGTAGCTTAAAAGCAGGATGATAACCCAACATAAAAGGACTATCGCGTTCGCCGGACACGACAAAGGTGATCTCAAGTCCCGATTCCGTCAACAAAAACTGTTTTTGGAAGAGAAAATCATACGTCCAAAATAAATATTCTTTGTTCGATTTATCCGGGTACTTTGAGTTTTTAACCGGCGTGTGCGCCTCGTACTTCTTTTGAAAAATAGCCTCCGTTTCCGTTTGCGAAATCAGTTCATAATCCATTTCACGCAACAGGCCATGCTGGTCTTGAACGGCGATATCCCTTGGGGTCTGTACTTGAAACTTAGCTTCTGAAGTCGGACCGATGACCGGAAACATTTCGGTATCGGAACTCCCCCAACCGGGACTCCACTTTTGGTGGATATATTCATGGCCATCGACTTGGTAACTGACTAGTTCACCGGCATCGATGGCTACCTTTTGATTTGATATTTGTAATGTGATCATAGTTTTAGTTCTGATTGATAAGCCGATAAATCAAGACCGCCGTACGTTTGGTCAAGGCTTCTATCGTGTTAAGGTTAACGGTCTCTTCGGGGGTATGCGCTCCGGTACCCATCGTACCCAATCCGTCAAGCGCATCGACGTATTCGGCAACGAACGAGGTGTCGGCTGCCCCGCGTTTTCCGGGATCGTAGGCCATGACCTTGCCCTGACCGAGGTCGAGACTGACCTGATCGAGTTTTTCCAAAAGGGCTTGATTACCCTCGGTAGGGCCCATAGCGGGATAGCTATCGGTGAAATTAATTTCAGCGGAGGTATGCGGTAGGTTGTCCGCAACGATTTCACGCATTTTGCTACGCGCCTGTTCTTTCTGATCTTCGGATATAAATCGCAAGCCACCTTTGACAACGGCCGTCTGTGCGACTACATTACTTTTGCCAAAAGCGTCGCCCTTGCCCTTTTTGGGGTCGTAATCTACAAAGGTACCGCCCAATAGGATACCGGGGTTAAAGGTCAAGAACTCCTCACCTTTGACTTTTTCATAAAATTCGTGCAATATGCGTGACATCTCAAAAATCGCCCCTGCTCCTATATCATCGCTGAATATTCGTGACGAATGCGAACGCTTGCCCTTCACCTCGACTTCCCAGCCAGATGAACCGCGACGCGCGACGGTCGCGTAGTTGAAACCCGTGGAGGTCTCGAAGCCCAAGGCGATATCGCTACGTTTTGCGGCATCTATCAAATCCTTTCGACTGATGCTCAAAGGCTTTCCCGCACTTTCTTCATCACCAGTGAACGCCACGATGATCTGGGCATCATCGAGCAGGCCGTTTTCCCTGAGTGCTTTCAGGGCATACAGAACGATAACATCGCCGCCTTTCATATCATTTCCGCCTGGGGCGTGGGCGATACTATCATTGACCATTTTGAAAGTCTGAAAGGGACTATCCTCTTCAAAAACCGTATCCAAATGACCAATCAACAACAGTTTTTTACCCTTGTTTCCTGCAATTTCGGCGAACAGATGTCCCCCGCGGTTGAGTTCCGCAGGCATGTCTATCCATGTAGTCTCAAAGTCAATCTCATCGAATGCCTGCTTAAAAACGTCCCCCACTATTTTTACACCCTTGGCATTCAAGGTTCCGCTGTTGATGTTCACAACTTTCTCTAAAAATCCGATGGCATCGGCGTTATTGGTTTTTACGGTTTTAACCAATTTTTTCTCGGTGCGTGATAATTTTTGGGCGTCAAGTTCCGCAAAAAAACATCCGAAAAGCATTACTGCTATTGTTAGGCTTCGTTTCATAATCGTATCGTGTTAATAGTTGTACAGTTTACTACTGAATTTTACATTAGACCAGTTGCCAAGTTTAGTATTACTCCATAATTCCCTTTTAAAACTAATCCATAAATCCCTTCTCCCGCATCCAGGCATCGTTGAATATTTTTCCGACATAGCGGCTGCCATGATCATGGAACAGTACCACAACCACATCGTCTTTCGTGAAGTGTTCTTTAAGTTGCAGCAGACCTTTAATAGCGGCCCCGGCCGAGTTGCCTAAAAAGAAACCCTCTTCTTTCGCCAGTCTTCGGGTGTATATGGCCGCATCTTTATCAGTCACCTTGGTAAAGCCGTCGATGATATCGAAGTCGACGTTTTTAGGGAGGATGTCTTCCCCGATACCTTCCGTAATATAAGGATAGATTTCATTTTCGTCAAAAATGCCCGTTTCGTGGTACTTTTTAAAAACAGAACCATAGGTATCGACGCCCCATATCTTGATATCGGGATTTTTCGATTTCAAGAATTTCCCCACTCCTGAAACCGTGCCACCAGTGCCGACCCCGACAACAAAATGCGTGATCTTGCCATCGGTCTGCTCCCAGATTTCGGGGCCCGTACTCAAAAAATGCGCTTTAGTATTCGATGGATTATCATATTGATTGACATACCAGGCACCAGGAATTTCTTTGGCCAAACGCCGCGCCGTCGAATAATAACTTCTGGGATCATCGGGTTCGACGTCGGTGGGGCATACGTGCACCTCGCTGCCCAAGGCCTTAAGAATATCTATTTTTTCTTTGGATTGCTTGTCGCTGATTACACAAATTAATTTATATCCCTTCACAATAGCTGCCAAGGCCAAGCCCATACCTGTATTTCCGGATGTGCCTTCGACTATTGTTCCGCCCGGTTTTAAGAGTCCCGCTTTCTCGGCATCCTCGACGATTTGCAAGGCCATGCGATCCTTCACGGAATTACCTGGATTAAAGGTCTCGTATTTCGCCAGTACCAAGCAAGGCAGCTCTGAAGTCAGCTTGTTCATTTTCACCATGGGTGTATTGCCGATGGTTTCTAGGATGTTTTCTGCGTATTTCATTAGATGTGAGATGTTAGATATATAGTGTTCGGTTTTCGATGCTCGGTACGCGATAGTCGGTGCTAGATGTTTTGTGTTTTACTAAAAATCAGCTTCTAAACCCAAATTTTTTTTATTCAAACTTTATCGCTTTCACCGGTGTGATTTTAGTAATAATATAAGAGGGCACCAAAAGCATCAGTAAACATAAAACCAAAACCCCGATATTTAAAAAAAGAATGGTCAGCCCATCGATATAAACCGGCACGTAATCAATATAATATTCTTGGGGATTCGGAAATTTGACAACTTGAAATTTATCCTGTAGCCATATCGCGCCAAGGCCAATAGCATTGCCCCAAAGCAGTCCGACGCCTATCAAATAGGCGGCATTGTACAGAAAAACTTTTCGGATGCTCCAGTTCGCGGATCCAAGGGCCTTTAAGATACCGATCATCTGCGTACGTTCTAAAATCAGCACCAACAGGGCGGTGATCATGTTGAATCCACTGACGATAATCACAATACCTATAATAAGGATGATATTAAAATCAAATAGGCCGATCCACTCGAAAATCTTGTAATATTTGTCTATAATGGTCTGGGTGTCCAATGACGAAAGCGTCTTCCCATAAATTTCCTTACTTTTTTCATCGATATCGTCGAAATTGTTCAAAAAAACCTCGAAATTTCCCACCTGATCCTCATCCCATTTATTCATGCGTTGAATATGGCGGATATCGGTAAAAAGGTATAGTCCGTCAAATTCCTCAAAACCGCTGTCGTAAAGTCCCGATATGGTGAATTTCCGCTGGTTGGGCAATTTGTCGACATTGTCGTCCTTTAGAAAAAAAGAAAAGAACGAATCGCCAGTTTTAAGGTGCAAACGATTCGCCATCAAACTAGACATCAAAACCTCATCGTTCAGTTTCCCCGAGTAATCCGGTAGTTTGCCATCGACAAGGTATTCCTCAAAAACGGACCAATTATAATCGCTGCCGACCCCTTTGGCGATGATGCCCTCAAAGGTATTTTCAGTTCGAATGATACCACCTTTACTGGCCACCGCTTGTATATTGGCAATACCTTCAACGGATTTAAATTCTGGGTAAAACTCCTGATTCAACGAGACAGGCACTACCGAAACATCGGAAACATTGTTGTCATAATTCGATATCTGGATGTGTCCATTGAATGCGGCCACTTTCTCGCGAATCTTATATTTAAGACCCACACCCGTGGAAATGGCGACTAGCATCATAATCACACCCAAAGCGATAGCCGCGATCGCTATTTTTATTATCGGTGCGGAAATACTAACTTTATGCGCTGCGCCCTTGATAAGGCGTTTCGCCAAGAAATATTCAAAATTCAATCCAAGGTTTTTATTGTGAACATAGTTAATATCAAAAGTACGTTTTTCATTTTGTTTTTGGCGGCCTGCGCCTGTGTAAACCCATCAAAATCCGAGAAGGCCAAGCCCGAGATCGCTTTGGTCGAAACCGATTCATTGGTTCCCGATCCCGTCATTGTTGCGGCCAATAGAATCGACCAATATCTACCGCTGCTCAGAGGGAAAAAAGTTGGTGTGGTGGCGAATCAGACGAGTGTAATCTTCAAAGAAGCCGGAAAACCATTGACGGATGGTGGAATTCGGGATGCCGGAAACGAGGTGCGAGGTATCAACTATGAGGTACAAAGCAAAAAGGAGGAGAAGCTTGATAAATTGGAGGGCAAAGAACCTGCTACGCCGGCAGACAAGCACCAAACGGCAAACACCAAGCCACAGATAACTGACTCTATACAACAAATCTCTTACACCCATCTGGTAGATTCGCTGGTCTCGTCAGGTGTGACCATGCAAAAAGTCTTTGCCCCCGAACACGGTTTTCGCGGCGAAGCGGATGCGGGGGAGAAGGTAAAGGACGGTATGGATTCAAAAACGGGACTGCCGCTGATTTCCCTATACGGGAAAAACCGGAAGCCCTCGGCGCAACAATTGAAAGATTTGGATGTCGTTCTTTTCGACATTCAGGATGTCGGTGTCCGCTTTTACACCTATATCGCCACGCTACAGCTGGTGATGGAAGCCTGCGCGGAAAACAACCTGCCCATCGTGGTTTTAGATCGCCCCAACCCCAATTCGCATTATGTAGACGGCCCGACCATGGAAGCAGCGCATACCGGATTTTTGGGGATGACCGAAATACCCCTCGTATATGGAATGACCATCGGAGAATACGCCCGAATGATCAATGAAGAAGGATGGCTAGAAGGCAAAAAGAAAGTAGACCTGACTGTAATTCCCTTAAAAAATTGGAACCACGGCACTGAATATCACCTGCCGATACGGCCATCACCCAACTTGCCCGATGACACGGCAATTAGCCTGTATCCGAGCTTAGGCCTTTTTGAGGGCACCAACATCAATGCAGGACGGGGCACGGAATTCCAATTCCAGCGGTATGGCGCTTCATTTTTAGACAGCACCCAATATAGTTTTACGTATACGCCAATGCCCAATTTCGGATCCAAAACCCCCAAGGAAGAAGGAAAAAAATGTTTTGGAAAAGACCTGTCCGAAAATCCCAGAATGCAAGAGGTTTCCCTACAATGGGTAATCGATGCCTATACTAATGCCGTTGATAAAAGCAAGGTCTTCAATACCAGCGGCTTCACCAAACACGCGGGCACAGAAAAACTGCAGCAACTGATCGAGGCCGGCAAAACCGAGGAAGAGATCAAGGAAACTTGGAAGGGCGATCTGGAAAAATTCAGAAAGGTGAGACGGAAGTATTTGATGTATGGGGAATAGCGTTTTCTTAGGTATTCTTTTCTTAGAAAAAACCATAGACGAATGTCCGAGGAAAATGATTTGAATAAAGAAATATGGCTTTTGTACAGGAGTATATAAAACAGTATCAAAGACTTAAACAGTGATTCCCTGAAAATTGGTTTTATCATGGCTATTCATGCTTTAAAGTAACTGTGTTAAAACCAAAGTTTGACGACACGAAGATTGTTTGAAATAAGGCCGTTCACTTTGTCGATAAAATAAGTTCACTTCTTACGTTGTTCAATTTCCATCAAAGTTTTGGCAATCAATGTTTTGGAAGCAGCATCAACCCCGGCTTCCGCAGAATAATCCTGCCAGCGAGAAACAGCATCCCTAACATCTTCGATAATAGCCTCCGCGTTTTTGACTTCAAAGGTATCGCCCAATTCCAGTAGCTGTTTTTTTCCTGGGGCTTTACTTTCTCCCGCGACCATAGTACTGTGCAGCCCGTGGGAAGAATTGGAGAAAGTAAGGTCATAGGCCGGTGCCAGTTTCCATTCTCCTGTTGGGTCCATTAAAAAGGAAATATTCTTGCTATGGTCGTCCCGATTGTGGCTAAACACGTTGAAAGCAGCCAAACGGAGTACTTTGATATAGGCGCCAACATGGTTTTCAAGTTGAAATGCGCAATCCATTACGTGGCCATAATCCAAATTGCTGTAGCGAAAATTATCATTTAACAGTCCGCCTGCGGAATGCAGATGGAGACGGTCGTTACCAATTCTATCAAAGCGTTTGGTGCCGAAATAGGGTTTCCCCGATGGCCCTTCGAATAGCTTACATTCCGACATTTCGATTCCGGCATCCAAGGCCATATTATAATAGGCGTATTCGATCTGGGCGATATCCGGCAAATCGGTAGAAGAAGGGAATTTAATGATCCAATGCTCGTAACCTTGGGGTAGTTCTTCCTTACCATGGATAAGCTGATCTGTTTCTGGATGATATCCTACAACTATTTTTGGTCTTGCCCCTCCTGAAGATCCGCCAAGACTGAACAGCTCTTCGATTACCTCCGAGGCCGTTCCTTCTAGTACATTTTTCATTTCCTCAGAAATCCGGTCAAGTTCTAAGAGGGTATCCCCTGAAAATTCGGGACTTCGATCGGGTTCATACGTCAGGGCGCCCCTACCGCTGGAACCGACATAGGCCAAACGGTGCAAAGGGGTTATTTTGGTCAAGTTCATTCCTTTGGACAATAAGGTTCTATCCAATAGAAGTCTGCCCCAACCATCGGGGAGCGAATCGTCAAATACACCGAAGAGTCCATCAAAAACAGGGGTCTCCGGGAATAATATACCATCGGACAGTTTCATTTTAAAGGGAGAAATTTCCAAGCCTTTTTTTAAAAAGTCCGTATCATACTTAAAATAAATCTTTCCGTTATCGGAAACCATTTGGCCTACGGGGATAGGACTGTCCGTAAAACGGAGAAAAACTTTGATTCCTTCAATCTTTTCCATCAGCTTTTTGTTTGGGTATCAAATAGTTTTTCGATGTGTTTCAGATTTTCCGTAGGTTTCAATACCATTTCAAAATCGGACAATCGCCCTAGAACGAAAACCAATTTCAATAGCGATTCCAATGAAACCTTCCCTTGTGTTTCAAAACGCTTTAAGCTGCCCAATGATACGCCTGAACGTTCGGCCAGTTCGGTTTGTGTGAGTCCTTTTTCTTTACGGATCTTCCGATGCTTGTCCGCAAGGTCCAAGCGCACATTCTTGGGTAGTTTTTCAATACTGTATTTATTCATAGCAAGGATAATATATTAGTTAATATAGCGTATTTATATCAAAATAGCTAATATATTATCTACTATGATAAGTAACAAAAATAGATATAGGTATTCCCATAACAGTATATTGTTGTCAATAAAATGGAATTTCAGAAGATTTTTTAATGGATGCCCAATGGTAAGATGACCGAACTTTATCCGCCACTTTGGGAAGTGCTCGCACCCGTCGGCTTTCGATACTTATTAAACGGCTGTTTTAGCAAACCAGTGATACTGCCGTTCTCGACCTCATCGGGAAAGGTGTCTACGCCATATACAATATCCTCTCGATCATATTCCATGTAAGTCCCGAATAACCGGTCCCAAATCGAAAAGATGTTCCCGTAATTGGAATCCGTATAAGGAAGCATATAATGATGGTGAACCTTGTGCATATCAGGCGAAACGATGACCCAGCTCAAGGTTTTATCCACTTTTTTGGGCATTTTGATATTGGCATGGCCGAACTGGGTGGCTACTAAGGACAACGATTGGTAGAGAAATACGATAGCAATGGGCGTTCCGATAATTAATACACCCGCTAACGTAAACACGAAGCGGATTATACTTTCCAACGGATGGTGGCGATTCGCTGTGGTGGTGTCTACATTATGATCGGTATGGTGCACGAGATGGATCATCCATAGCGGTTTTACCTTATGCTCGACATAGTGCGGGAGATAGGCGCCGACCAGGTCCAGCAGCATGGTTCCAAGAACGACATACAGCCAAAGCGGCATATCGGGCAGCCAATTAATGATTCCGAAATCATTTGCGACCGTCCAATCCGCCGTTTTCAGCAAAAGAAACGCCAGCGCAAAATTCACTATAATCGTGGTAAGGGTAAAAAACAGATTGGGCACCGCATGCTTCCATTTTTTATACTTGAATCTGAACAGGGGAACGGCACCTTCCAAGACCCAGAAAAATGTGATGCCGCCGACTAAGATCATCGAGCGATGCTGCGAAGGTATGGTTTCGAAGTAGTCGATGATAGTTTGCATAAAATTCGTGTTACTTTTGTATTGGTTACTGACTACTATTTACTTCTCACTGCCCCCCGCGACCGCCACTGCCAACTCTTTCTTTCATGGCCTCTACAATATTAAAGGCAGCGGGACACACCGCCACATTCTTCAAGGTAAGATGGTCGATTTGCTGAAATTTCTTCCGGTCGGTATGTGGGAATTCACGGCAGGCCTTGGGCCGAACATCGTAGATGGAACAATAATTGTCCGTTCCCAAAAAGGTACAGGGCACCTGCTGTAACACATAATCGTTGTCTTCATCGACTCGTAGATGTTGCTCGATAAATAGCTGAGGCTTTTGCCGAAAATGTTTGGCAATACGCTCGATATCGGTATTGGTGAACAACGGACCTGTAGTCTTGCAGCAATTCGCGCATTCAAGGCAATCGGTCCGTTCGAACTCCGATTCGTGGAGCTCTTGCATCATATAATCCAAGTTCTTTGGCGGCTTCCTCTTTAGCTTTTTAAAGAACTTTTTGTTCTGGACATGCTTTTCCTTGGCTTTTTGGGGGAGTTGTCTTAGTATGTCTTCCATCCTATATAACTTCTTTCCAAAATTAAGCAAGTAATATCGAAGCACGAAATACAAAGTGAGCGTTGTGAAATGGGAGGTGCGAAGTGGGAGGTGCGAAGTGGGAGGTGTGAGGTGGGGGCGCGAAACGGTCGGTGCTACTTGGGTATTCTAAAATGAATGGTGGATACTCTGGAAAAAAAGTTCATAAACTAGAATTTTTAGTATTGAAACTAAAACCCGATTTTTGCCCCCCTTATGAAAGATGTATTTGGAACGGCATTGTTGGAGTATCAAAACGGAAACTATTCCGAGGATATCGTGACGCTTTCTTCTTTGGATGAAGAGGACATCATTCCCCTACCCTACCTTTTCCGTGATTTTAACGGGATGCCTCCGTTAGAGCAAACCGCCTTGGAACTTAGTAAGGGAAGCATTCTCGACATCGGATGCGGGGCTGGAAGCCACAGTCTTTATCTTCAACAGAATGGATGCGAGGTAACTGCGTTGGACAGCTCCAAAGGAGCAATCGAAACCTGTCGGCTTCGGGGTATCAAAAATAGGATACATACCGATATCCTCGATATTAAGGACCGGAAATTTGACACCCTGCTGATACTTATGAACGGTATCGGTATCGTCGGCCACCTCAAAAACCTTAATGGTTTCCTTGAACATTTAAAAACACTTTTAATGCCCGGTGGCCAAATTCTGTTAGATTCCAGCGACATTATCTATATGTTCGAGGAAGACGATGACGGTGGCCGATGGGTGCCCGATTCCTGCAACTATTACGGCGAGGTGGAGTTTACCATGCAGTACAAAGGGCTGAAAAGCGATCCTTTTATTTGGCTTTATTTGGATTATCGTACTTTAAAAAGCGCGGCAACTATCAACGATTTAAACTGTGAACTTGTAAAAAAAGGCGATCATTACGATTATTTGGCCCGATTGTGGTAATCCTAAATAATGAATACAACGTACATACGGTCGAGCGTATTTTTACGTTATGACTATAGAAAACACTATCCCATGAAAAAGAAATGCTTCCCCTTATTTTATCTTTTAGCCCTTGTACTTATAATAGGATGCTCTAAAGATTCCGATGACAAAGACCCCAAGATCCCCGTAACTGTTGATAAAACACTGAATAGGCTGAGAACAGGGGACTCGGCCATCGACCTACTTTCGAACGACACCTATACCGATTTGCAAATCGAGATTGCCTATGTCAAAGGTTTTCGCCCAACGCAAGAAGCTATGGACGGGTTTATCGACTACCTGAAACTGCGTACTTTTAAGGAGAACATCGAAGTTATCTACAATGAACTGGCTTCCCCAAACGAGGAAAATTTGACCTTGGATGAAATCGCCGATCTTGAAGAAGAAAACAGAACGGCCTATAGCAATGGCGAAACACTCGCAGTCTACATTTATTTTGCGGATGCCCCGGCCGAAGACGATGATCCAAAAGAAGATTTGGTAACCCTAGGTGCCGTTTACCGGAATACCTCGATGATCATTCACGAGGCCACGGTACGCAAACTAGCCGACCAAAGTATCTTTATCTCCGATGCCGATGTCGAGAGTTCGACCTTGAACCACGAGTTCGGCCATCTCTTCGGATTGGTGAACCTGGGCATTGAACCCGTGAACGATCATGAAGGTATTCAAACGGACGAGAGCGGAGAACCTGTTTTGGATGATAAGGGCAATACTATCGGCAATAGCCATTGTGATGTTGACGGATGCCTTATGAACGCTGAACTGCAGTTCGGTGTCTCTTCGGGGAAAAGTGCTCCCCTCGCCGCTAAAGGCCAAAACGGACTCCAGGTAGGATGTCGGTTGAACGGCAAGAGCGTACTTAAAATGTTGTCTTCACAAACTGCCAAAGGAGGGTCTGCTCCCGGACTGGATAGCGAGTGTATCTTAGATTTGCAAACGAACGGGGGGAGATAGTCGCTTTATACAGGCGGCGGCAGTAGTCGTTGGCAGTGAAAAAGTTATATTTTGAGAGTTCGGAGTTCGGAGTTCGGACTCCAGAGTCCAGAGTTCAGAGTTCAGAGTTCAGAGTTCAGAGTTCAGAGTTCAGAGTGATTGATAATTTCGATTTTCATCCCACAACTCTGCACTCATATCTCATAACTCGTTAAGGTATATTCAAATACTTGTGCGTCTGCAGCGACACCTTCCACTTGGGGTTTGCCATCACGTAATCGACGATCATCGGCGTTACCTTGTCCCGAACGCTCCATTCCGGCTGTAGATATAGGATACAATCGTTGTTCGTTTTGGCGGCTTCTTGCTCGGCAAAAATCAAATCGTGCTTATTGTAGACAATAACCTTTAGCTCGTGCGCTTTCTCGTAGATAAGACCTTCCGGCAATTTATTTTTTTTGGGGGATAGGCAGATCCAATCCCAAATTCCGGTTAACGGATAAGCCCCGGAAGTCTCGATATGGATATTCAGATTTTTGGCCTTTAGTGCTTCCGTCAGGGGTTGCATATCCCACATTAACGGCTCACCACCGGTGATGACAATCGTATCGGAATATTTGGCAGCATTCTCCACAATTTGCCGAATATCGGTCGGCGGATGTATTTTGGCATTCCAGCTTTCTTTTACGTCGCACCAATGACAGCCTACGTCGCAGCCCCCTATCCTAATAAAATAGGCAGCGGTACCTTTATGGAAACCCTCGCCCTGAATGGTATAAAATTCTTCCATTAGGGGCAGTAGTAAGCCTTGGTCTACCAATGTCGATATTTCGTTTGCCGTTACTTCATGTTCTACCATGGGACAAAGATACGGTATGCGGATATCAAATCACAAAATCCCCCCGGGACTTCGGGGCCAAATCAAAAATTCAAGCTTGATCAATGCAGACGAGTTCAGGATAAAAAAAATCAGGAGTTTATAGTTTATACTCCCTCCTAATTCACGGAAGACCGCTAAAACGGTTCTTTCAACCCAATTCTTGCCGGTTTTTTTGCTAAACTCATAAACTTATAAACTCATAAACCCCAAAATTTCCCTTATTTTTGAGCCAAAATACACGACAATGCCCACCAAAGAAGAATTCCGTAAACATATCGATAAAGGCTACACCACAAAGGGTGATTTTATTACTATGGGAGCGGCCATGTTAGATGGGGAAGCGGTTACGAATGCCCTTGTAAAAATTCCGCTGAAGACCTTGAACCGACATGGACTTATTGCCGGGGCTACGGGAACCGGAAAGACCAAAACGCTGCAGGTGCTCGCCGAAAACCTATCCGAAAAAGGGGTGCCGGTGTTGTTGATGGATTTGAAAGGGGATTTGAGTGGGCTTGCGCAACCCAGTCCTGGGCACGCTAAAATCGATGAGCGGCATGCGCAGATAGGTATCCCTTTTGAGCCCAAAAGCTTTCCGGTCGAAATCCTTTCCCTATCTGAACAGGATGGTGTCAAACTGCGAGCTACGGTTTCGGAGTTTGGGCCCATTTTATTATCGCGTATCCTTGACCTATCGGAAACGCAACAAGGTATTGTGGCCGTGGTCTTCAAGTATTGCGACGACAACAAATATCCCTTGTTGGA
>RCMY010001418.1_pt1 | contig 22865 bp, 23 predicted proteins | sample 2041341 | NCBI WGS metagenome assembly RCMY01 (sample SAMN09708234, study PRJNA481090) | Marine sediment metagenome, whole genome shotgun sequencing project.
CAACGCCGCCGCCGGGGGGTTTCACTATGGCATCGAGTTCGGGCGAGACGCGCGTAGCAAGATCACCAGTTCGGTCGGTGGCAAACCGCCGTTCGCGTTGCCCTGGCCCACACCACTCGAAACCCCAGCCGAACGTGTTGGTTCGATGGATGCCATCGGTGTCGATGTGCACATGTTGTCGCTCAGCCCGAGCCTCATCTGGTACACGACGCCGACTGCCGATGCCGTGCAGATGGCCACCGAGGTCAACGACGACATTGCCGACGTCGTTCGCGAATACCCCACTCGATATCGCGGGCTTGCGCACCTGCCGCTCCAGGACCCCAAGGCATCGGTCGACGAACTTGAACGTTGTGTCCGCGATCATGGCTTCGACGGCGCCATCGTCGGCACGCATGTCGACGGCACAAACTGGGACTCGCCCGACCTCTTTCCGGTACTTCAGGCAGCGAACGACCTCGACGTTCTTCTCTTCGTGCATCCGGCGCGCGGCCGAGCGCAGTCCTTCCTGCAGGACTACCACCTGAAAAACCTCGTCGGAAATCCGCTCGAGACGACGATCTCGATCGCGAGCCTGATCTTTGGTGGTGTGCTCGATCGGCTTCCCGATCTGAAACTCTGCTTCGCGCACGGCGGGGGGTACGGCTGCCTCGGTATTGCACGAATGGACCACGGTCATTCGATTCGCGCCGAAGCGCAGGGGATCAAGCAGATGCCCTCGGACTATCTCCGCGGGTTGTACTTCGATTCGCTCGTCCACGGCCACCGGACACTCGACCAGATCATCGACCTCGCCGGAATCGGACAAGTCGTCCTGGGCAGCGACTACCCAGCCGACATGGGAGAACCGCGGCCAGTCGACTTCATCCGCTCCCATCCAACGCTCACCGACGACCAGCAATGGAAGATCCTGTCGGAGAACCTCACGTCGCTGCTCGCCTGAGATCTGGAGGTTCGTCAATGACCGATCAAGAACTGCTCGACGACATGTATGCAAAACGTGGCTACTTGTTCGAGTGGCAGGTTTTGCTGGCCAGCGAGGCGCCCGAGTTCCTCCGGGCGTTCGATGCGACCTGGACCCAGGTGAACACCGATCGCCCCGATGGGCTCGAACTCAAGTATCGCGAGCTCGTCTATGCGGTGACCGCTTCGGTGCTCGGTGAGGACACCGTTGCCAAGAACCACATGCACAAGGCGCTCGATGCGGGAGCGACGACCACCGAGATGATCGACGCCATCTTGGTCGCCTGGACGCCTTCAGGATCACGGACCTTGATTCATGGGTTGCGGACACTCGTCGACGTTCTTCAGGATCGCGGGGAGTACTCGCCACCCGACGTCGGCTACCGCATCTCGGATCGCCCAGCTCACGCCGACCAGAAATTCGGAGAGGAGTCGACATGACGACGTTGGCCGAAGAGTTCGCCGAGCGACGGGGAAAGACGTATCCGGCTCACGGGTGGATTGCGGAGCGATTTCCCGAGTACGTCGAGACGATGCTGCGACTCGATGAAATCATACGCAAGCGCCCGCGGCGGTTCGACGAGAAGGAACACGAACTGTTCCACATCGTCGCGCTCGCGGTGCTTGGTTCGAATCCACATAACCAGCCCCACCTCACTGCGCACATTCGAAAAGCCCTGACGCTCGGAGCCCACCCCGAGGAGATCGCTGAGGCGCTGATGGTGGCCGTGAATCCAGCAGGTGCTCGAGTCATCACGTACGGCGTGACCTGCATGCTCGAAGCGATTGCGCAGCTCGAGTCTGAAGGTTGGACCACTGCCGCGGACGGCTCACTGGAGGCACCGAAGTGACTCGCGTCATCGACGTACACGCTCATCTGCTTCCGCGATCGGCAATAGCCGCAGCCGAGTCGGGGGATACCTGGTTTGGCTCGCGCATCGAAAATGACGACATCGGGCGACCCGTGATCATCACGGGAGAGCGGCATGAGGGAATGGGGGGCAAAGCGCACTACGAATCGATGGAGCGTCGCCTCGAACGAATGGATCAGGACGGCGTGGACATACAGGTCCTCTCACTGAATCCGATCTTTTTTCGGCACTACCTCGATGCCAACAATGGTGCGGCGGCGTCGGTCGCCGTCAACGACGAGATCGCCGGTTTCATCGACCGGTGGCCGACTCGATTCGCCGGGTATGGCGCGCTACCCATGCAGGACCCAGACAGGGCGATCGCCGAACTCGAACGAGTCATGATGATCGACGGCATGATCGGTGCATGTGTCGGCACACATGTCGACGGCGCCAACTGGGATGAACCACACCTGTTTCCGGTCTTGGAAGCTGCCCAAGATCTCGGAGCGCTGATGTTCTTCCATCCATCCGATCGCCGGCTCGAGAAACACCTGCCTCGATATCACCTGCACAATTCGATCGCGAACCCCACGGAGACGACCATTGCGATCGCATCGATCATTCATGGCGGGATTCTCGACCGGCTCCCCGATCTCAAGACCTTGTTCGCGCATGGTGGCGGGTACGCCTGCTGCGGTGCCGCACGGTTCGATCACGGGTATGAGGTACGTCGTGAAGCCCGAACCCAGATATCGATGTTCCCATCGGAATACCTGAACAAGATGTGGTACGACTCGCTCGTCTATGACTACGGCATGCTTCGCCGCCTCATCGAGGTCGTCGGGATCGATAAGGTGATGCTCGGGACAGATTTTCCCGCCGACATGGGTCAACCCGACCCCGTTGCCTGGCTCAGCGGCAGCGACCTGAATGACGAGGAGCGGGCTGCCGTTCTCGGCGACACCGCCGCAGCCCTACTCCGACTGTGAGTGACGACGGATTGGGCGACTTCGTTCCGCAGTCGGCTCGTCGTCTCACCGAGTTGTTCGGGCGACTCGATCCGACGTTTGCCGCGACGTGGCGCGACCATCTCTCGCGGTTATTGAGTCGCACAGAACTCGATCGACGCACTCGGTTCTTGATTCTCACGTCGCAGTACACGGTGACCCGGCAAACGGAGCCGCTCGAGGAGAACCTTGAGGCGGCACTTGCGGCTGGCATCGACGCTGCAGAGCTCCTCGAAGTCATCTTGCAGGCCTACGTGTACACCGGCCCATGGGTGGTGGCCGATGCATGCGAGTCATTCGAAAAGGTGCTCGAGCGGCGAGGTGTCGATCCTCCGAATCTGACTCCTCGTCTGGCGAATCGCTCGTCGCGCATTCTCGACGATGAACGCGGAGCATGGTCGGAGGCCGATGCAGCCGATCCGCGTCTCCTGCCGCTGATCGAGCAGTATGGCTGGCACGGAATCTCCAATGGGCTCCGACTCAGGCCCGGTCACCACATCAACATGATCGACGTCCTCGATGCGCTCGACCCGGGCTTTCTGCAGATCTGGGAGGACGCAGTGTACGACGGCATGTATGGCCGCAGGCTGTTGAACGACCGCACTCGGCTGTTGTGTGTGGTCGGTGCCACGCTGTCATTGGGCGAGACACATCAATCGCGCCGCCACATGCGTGCAGCGCTCAGGGCTGGCGCAGAGCCACGAGAGGTTCTCGAAGTGATCTTTCACACCACCGCGTTCTTCGGTCACCCCTATGTAATGCCCGCAGCGTTCGATGACTTGGTGCGAATCGTTGATGACGAATGCCGCTTGTCCGAGCTGGTGCCAGAGGAGCGGCAGGAGTCTGTGCGCAGAATCGTGGCTGCCCGCGTGGCTCGTCGTGACGGCGTGCAGGACGACCTTTCGGGAATGTAAACCCATCGCCAGAGTCTTTCTTGATCATGAGGCGTATTTGGTCACTGGCAACCGCGGTACTGCTGCCCGCCCTGTTCCTGGCCGCGGCGTGGGGGTTTGCCGGGGATGCTGCCTCTGAACGCGACGACGCCCGAGCCAACCTCGCGCGCAACGTTGCGTTTGTGACGCAAGATTGGCCGACCGATTGGACCAGATCGACCATCGATCTCTCGGAGCTGATCCTGGGCATTGGTGCCAGCGAACCGCGCGATGCAATTCCACCGATCGACACCCCGGTGTATGAGACCATCGACGCTGCCGGAGAGTGGCTGATCGATCGGGAGCCAGGTGTTCTGGTGCAGCTCAATGGTGAGGTGCGATTTCTGCCGCTCTCGATTTTGACTCGCCACGAGATCGTCAATGACGTTATCGGAGGAGTGTCGGTGTCGGTTACGTTCTGCCCGCTCTGCAATTCTGCCGTCGCCTTCGATCGTCAGGTCGACGGCAGAATTGTTCGATTCGGCGTGTCTGGGCTGCTCCGCAACAACGACCTCGTCATGTGGGACGACCAGACGGTCTCGTTGTGGCAGCAGGCGACCGGCGAGGCTGTTGTCGGTCAATACCTCGGGACGCAGCTCGAGATGGTGCCGGTGTCGATCGTGAGTTTCGGTGACTTTCGAGATGGCTTTCCCGATGGGGTTTCGTTGTCCCGGGCCACTGGGTTCGACCTTACGTATGGAGTGAACCCCTACCCGGGACTCAGCGGTCGATTCGCTCCGTTGATCCCGTTCGAACGAAACAGAGACGGCCGATATTTTGCGATGGAGCGGATGGTCGGTGTCTCGGTGGATGACGTGCACAAGGCCTATCCGTTCATTCTTCTCCGAGAGAAACGTGTCGTCAACGATCGCGTGAACGGTCGAGACGTCGTTGTGTTCTGGGGTGCTTCGGATACGGCGGATGCGCTGAATCGAGAGCTCGTCGCCGACGGTCGCGCCATCGGATCAGCGTTGGTGTTCGATCCGGTCATCGATGGACGCCCGTTGACCTTTGGTGCCGACGGCGATCGATTCGTCGATGCGGAGACAGGTTCGGTGTGGACGATTCTGGGCATGGCTGTGGCCGGTCCACTCGACGGAACCCAGCTCGAAACGATCATCCATCGCAACGACTTCTGGTTTGCCTGGACGCAGTTCTACCCCGACACCCAGGTCTACGAATAGCCGATGGGGTCAGACCCCTTTCTCAAAAAGGGGGCCTGACCCCTTTTTGGAAAAAGGGGTCAGGTCACTGTGCCGTGTGTCACAGCGTCTCGACCGGAAGTATGACCGCATCAACTACTCCGGGATCGGGCGAGCATCGCTGCAGCGACGAGAAAGGGAAGGCCGGCAAGGATGAACGCCAGACCGTACTGCGAGCGATCTGCAAGGAAACCGAGGGTCACCGGTCCAAAGACCCAACCCATGTCGTTGGCCATGCGGTAGACGCCTGACGCTCGACCTTCGGTCCCGGCGGGAGCGATGTCGCCGATCATGGTCGGTAGGGCGACCGCCGCAAGGCCGATCCCCACGCCGGTCAGTGCAGCGACGATGTAGAGGTGCACCGCGTGGTCGGCGAGACCGTAGAGCGACACCGTGCCAGCGGTTATCAGCGCACCGGCCACGGCGACCTGCCAACGTCCGATCGAATCCGAGAGACCACCCGCCAACGGCATGACGAGCAACGACACGACAGAGCCGAGCGAGATCACCGCTCCGATCTGCGCGGGGGAGAGGGAGAGAACATCGTCGGCGAAGGCAGGCACGACCACGTTGATTGCGCCCGCACGGACGAAGAACAAGCTGAACCCGCTCAACATCACGACCCGAAACCCCGGAACGGCGAGAATGCTCCCGAGCGATGGCCGAGGCGAGTCTCCCTTCGCCACGACGCGGTCGCTTCCCTCGGTTTCGATGACGATCGCGCTCACGCCCGCTAAGGCCAACGCCACGCCGGCCTGGACGTAGAACGGTGCGAAGATTCCCAGTTGTTGCGCGACCACGCCGCCAATCAACGGCCCCACGGTTCCGCCGAGAAGGATTCCGCCCTGAAACCCGGCGATCGATCGGCCGAGATCTTCCTTGTCGGTCACCACCAGGAGGTAACGATTCACCGACGTTCCAAAAAGTGCCGACCCAACGCCTTGCAACGCCCGTGCGACGAGCAGCAGTCCAATGCCGGGAGCGATGGCGGCAAGGAGCGCCCCACACGCCTGCACAATGCCGCCACCGATGCAGACGATTCTCGATCCGAACCGATCTGACAGCGAGCCTGCAGGTAGTCGAAACGTCATACGCGCAAGCGCAAAAACCGTGATCAGGAACGACGCCGCAGTGATACCGACGCCGAAGTGGGCTGCATACGACGGCAGGACCGGAGTGATGAGGTTGACCCCGATGACATTGAGGGCGACCATCAGAGGAATCGGCGATCCGATAAGCGGCCGTTTCCTCACATCTGACATTATGTAGCATCGCCTCGCGCGAGGTCGCAACGAAGGGGGTGCCGTGCGTGTCAGTCCGACGTGATGGAGCGCGCACACCGCGGCACGACATTGGATTGGCCGTCATCGGAGCTGGCCGGATTGGGTCTTTCCGGGCTCGCCTTGCCGCAGATCACCCCGCAGTGAAATTCATTGGTGTTGCAGATGCCGACCCTGATGCCGCCGGCAAACTTGCCGATGACGTCGGGGCCGAAGCTCGGTCGAGCAACAACACCGAGGTCATTGCTCATCCTTCTGTCACCGCCGTGGTCGTCTCGACCAGCGAGGGTGAACACGTCGAGCCGGTCGTCGAGGCCCTGCGGCGTGGCAAAGATGTGTTGGTCGAAAAGCCGATCGCCCTTTCACTCGAGGATGCGGACACGATTCTCGCAGCTGCTTCCGAGAGCGAAGGTTCGCTGCACGTCGGGTACAGCCGTCGTTTCCGAAAGCGTTATCACATCACCAAAGAGCAGATCGTGCAGGATCGACTCGGACGGCTCATCGGCGCGACCGCTCGGGTGTACAACTCCCGATCACAGGCGCTCGCAATGTTGGGCCGCAACCCAGAGGCGACTCCCGTCGTCGATGCACTCACGTACTACGTCGATCTGATGAATTGGTTCTTCGAGGGACAACACATCGTCGACGTGCGCGCGATCGGCCAACGAGGAGTCCTCGAAGAGGCCGGCTATGAGACCGATGACCTCACGTGGGCGATGCTGCGGTACGACGGAGGAGCCGCCATCAGCCTGGGCGTGTGTTACGCGCTGCCGGAAAAGTATCCAGCGCTCGGGCACGCAGCTCGTTTTGAAATCATCGGGACCGAGGGTGTTGTACTGCTCGACGATGATCACACCGACCAGGTCATGTACAGCAACAAAGGGATCCCGCATGTGTATCTGCCCGATCACGATGTCAACGCAGTGTTCCTGTCGAGTGGCACCCCGGGTGATTGGGCGCTCGGCGAATTCATCGGTCCCCTTGCGGCAGAGACTCGTTCGTGGCTCGACCACCTGGCGGTGGGCACGACATGCAATCTGGCACGACCCGAAGCTGCTCGTCACACGCTCGAGGTGACCCTCGCGATTCAGCGCGCCGCTTCGACCGGGGAGACCGTGTCTCTTCCTCTCGCTGCATCATGAGATCAAAACAAAGGAGAAAATTGTGGAACCGCTACGCGTGGCATCAATAGGGCTTGGATGGTGGGGAGGTGTCCTCGCCGAGAAGGCAGCGGCAGGTGGTTCGAACGTCGCCCGTTGTTTCGCACGATCGTCGGACGCTCGCGAGGCCTTTGCAGAGACGCACGGAGCGAACCCGGCTTCGTCGTACGAGGAGATACTCGCCGACCCCGAGGTCGAAGCGGTTCTCATCGCAACGCCACATTCCACGCACGCCGACCTGGTCGTTCAGGCTGCAGCAGCCGGGAAACATGTGTTCTGCGACAAGCCGTTCACACTCACGGTGGCGGAAGCAAAACGCGCGAGCCACGCAGCGGCAGACGCTGGTGTGGTGCTCCAGGTGGGGCACAATCGCCGGAGACAACCAGCGAATCGCCGCATAAAGCAGTTGATAGACGGCGACGAGCTCGGCATGATCCACTACGCCGAAGCAAACCTCTCCTATCCCAAGGGGCTCAATCCCCGAGGCGGTTGGCGTGGCGAACCATCGGAAAGCCCGGCAGGTGGCATGACCGGCCTCGGCGTGCACATGGCCGACACCCTCATCTATCTCCTGGGCCGACCATCACGGGTGTCCGCGTTCAGCCGTCGGACCATCGGTGTGAGCAAGCTCGATGATGTGACGACAGCCAACCTTGAATTCGAGAACGGAGCGCTCGCCTATCTTGCGACGTCGGTGGTGATCCCTGACATTGCCCGGGTGGCGGTGTGGGGTACCAAAGCCGCAGCGATGAACGAGTGGGATGGCACACAATTCTCGATGCAGATGTCGGGAGAGAAATCACTGACCGAACAGCCGATCGAAGTGCTCGACACCGTGCAAGACGAACTCGAGGAGTTCGCGAGGAACGTGCGAGACGGATCGACGCCAGAAACCGGCGGCCCCGAAGCGACCGAGGTCATCGCCGTCCTCGAAGGTGTGGTCGAGAGTGCCGAGCGCGGGACGGTTGTCGATCTCGACGAGGTACGAGCTCGGACCTAACAATCGCGGCCCGAACGGGTGGGATGCCTAGGTGGCGTCGATGAGAACTTTGAGGGTCGTCGATTCGCGGACGGCGTCGAGCGCTTCGTTGGCGTCGGCAAGCGCAAAACTCTTCGAAACGATTGGCGCACCATTGATGGTTCCGGCGGCAACAAGATCGATCGCCCGTTGGTAGTCGGCCTTCGTTGCAGCTCGCGGGTTCTTGATCGTCAGCTCTTTGAAATACAGCTGGTAATACGGAAGCCCCTGGTTGCCCCCGGTCGCAGTACCGAACAGGACAACGGTTCCGGCAGCACCCGCGAGCTCAATCGCTTGCGCGAACGTTGCCTCGGTCCCGACGGCCTCGACAACGAGTTCGGCGCCGCGCCCGTTTGTGGTGGTGTCGACGAGGTCAGCGATCTCGTCGGGAGGTACAGCTGCATGAATACCCAGATCTACTGCCAGGTCGCGCTTCCATTCCGATCGGGTGACACCGATCACTGTGGCTCCCTGTTGGGTGAGCAACTGTGCAATGAGTTGGCCACCGACGCCCAAGCCCAGGACGACGGCGACGTCGCCTGGACGCACGCAGACCGAGGACATTGCGTGGACGCACGTGCCCAGAACCTGCAGTATTCCGGCTTCACCTGCCCCAATCGACTCGGGGACGACCAGAAGTTGTTTCTCGTCTATCGCGACGTAGTCGGCGAACACTCCGTCGAAATCGCGCCCGAGCAATCCGCCGTTCCGACAAATGTTCGGGTACCCGCGGCGGCAGAGGTCACAGATGTCGCACGAGATCGCCGGATCGATGAGCACACGCTGACCGGACGCAATCGACCCGAGTCGTCCTGGCACTTCGAGGGTACCGACCGCCTCGTGACCCATGATGCGCGGAAGCTCGGCTGGAATTTTGCCTGCGACGATGCTGGAGTCCGTTCCGCACAACCCCGCAGTCTGTACGCGTACGAGAGCTTGGCCAACGCTCTCGGCGTCGGGGATGGCGACATCTTGGATCTCTGTTCGGCCCGGTTCGACGAGTACTAAGGCACGCATGGTTGAGTCCTCTTTCTCTGTGATTTCTTTGTGATTTTGAGTTGCGGTGTCAGCTGACGAGAGCTTCGATGCCGAGTCGTGTTGCCAGGTCGTTCAACTGGCCTGCGAGAACATCGGACACCGCAACACCTAATCGGGCGCTCTCCGCCTCGGTCGCTGCAGCTGTGTCGCCTGGCAGCCGGACTGGTTCGCCGCTGGCCGTGGTCGACGTGCGTAATTCATCGAGGTGTTCGGCCATTGATGCAAGCGTGGCCTCGCCAGGTTGAAACAGGTCGGATCGCATGACGAAAATCGACTGCCCGGTGTTCGTGGGTGTGGACAGCTCGACCCGATGGTCGATGACCGAGTTCAGAAATGCCGCGCCGTTCATTGCTCCGGCGAGCAATCCGATCGCGATGTTCAACCCTGATCCTTTGTACCCGCCGATAGGTACCAGTGTCCCCTCGTGAGCACGTTTGGGATCGGTGATTGGGTTGCCGTCACTGTCGATGACCCATCCGACGGGCATCTGCTCACCTTTTTGGGCCACGACTTTGATGCTGCCGTGGCTCGTCATCGTGGTCGCGATGTCGAGCAGGAAAGGCGACGAATCCTTGGCCGGGATTGCGATGGCGATCGGGTTTGTGCCGAGGAGCGGATCGGTACCGCCCCATGGAGGCATACCGTTCGCGTTCGCGACCGCGAAGTACATGGCGATCAACCCCTCGCGTGCAGCCATCATCGGATACAGCCCTGCGGCACCGGCATGATTGGAGTGCACGGTGCCGACCCAGGACATCCCCGACGTCTGAGCCTTGCTGATGGCGAGTTCGGTCGCCAGCGTCATGATGGGCTGGCCAAGACCATTGTCGCCGTCGATGAGGGCACTCGTCGGAGTCTCACGGAGGACGGCGATCTCGGGTTCGAGGTTGACGCCGCCAGCTTGAATGCGATCGATGTACGGGCCCAATCGGATGAGGCCGTGACCGGTGCGTCCACGGGCGTCGGCCTCCACGAGACGTTTCGCCGTGACGTCGGCGTGGTCAGGTCTGACCCCCACTGCGCGTAAGGCGGCCGACGAGAAGGATTCGAGAGATCGCTGGGAATATCGGGCGGCGGTCACGAAAGTGTGGGAGAGCCGTGATTGGCCACCGTCTCGCCCGTGGCGGTGAATGTTCTTGTCACGTCCGTCGTGCCGTACACCCACAAGATTCGCATCGGCGTGTCGCCATCATTTTCGAACCGGTGCGATTCGCCCGCTGGCACCTTTGTGCAGTCGTACTGGCCGATTCGCAAACGTTCGCCATCGATCTCGACGAATCCGCTGCCTTCGAGCACGGTGACCTGTTCGATCGTGTTGTGGCTGTGTTCCGCGAGCCCAGTTCCAGGCGGAAACGTGGTGATTCCTTGAATGAATGTCTGTCCAGGTAGCGGAGGATTGGTGAGCCGGATGGTCTCGATGCCGTCGCCGCGCGAAACAGCCTCCTGCTCCTTGAACTCGATCAGTTCTCCCATATATATCCCTCCGAAGTTCTGGTTTCTCCAGAAGAAGTTCTGGTTTCTCCACAAGATCTGACATTATATATATCAGAGACAGGGTGAGTACGATCCGACAATCGAGGAGCGCCATGAAAATCGTCAATGTGGAAGCCATTCCTGTTCGCGTGCCGCTGACCAAACCAATCGTCATGTCGCACATCACCGTGCATCAGTCCGACAACGTTCTGGTGAAGGTGACCACCGACGACGGCGTTGTGGGGTGGGGCGAAGGCGTGGAGGCAACCGACCTCACCGGCGAAACTCAGCGCAGTATCGAATCCGCCATCGAATTCCTTGGCGAGCGAATCGTCGGCCAGGACCCCATGCGTCGGAGCGCGATCTGGTCGGACATGTCCTCGATGATGTACGGCAACGAGACCGCTGTCGGAGCGATCGACATTGCACTTCACGACATTGCCGGGAAGGTCCTCGATGTTCCTGTCGCAGAGCTGCTCGGCGGCGTCACACGCCGCGAGATACCTGCGTTGACAATGGTGGGAAGTGGGGTCCCGGCGGACGACATCGCAGCGGCGCGCAGCAAATACGATGCCGGCTACCGGTGGTTCAAGGTCAAGCTCGGAATCGGCGACGCCGCCGACGAGTTGCAGACCGTTCTCGGCATACGCAGCGAACTTCCAGACGACGCAATCGTGTGCGGCGACGCGAACCAGGGCTGGTCAGAGCCCGAAGCCATCCGATTCTTGCAGGCGCTCGAGGGCCACGACATCCGCTTCATCGAACAGCCGATTCGTCAGGGCGACCTGGCAGCGATGCTGCGAGTCACCCATGCATCTCCCATCCCGATCTGTGCCGATCAGAGCGTGCATTCGTTCAGCGATATCGCGTCGTTTTGGAGAACCGGGGTCGCGGGTGTCAGTCTGAAGCTCGTGAAACTTGGCGGAATCACCGGGGTCATGCGTGGTGCTCATCTGTGTGAGTCGTTGGATCTGTCGATCAACCTCGCTGGCAAAATCGCCGAATCGAGTGTCGCTGCTGCGGCGAACATCCATTGTGCTGCGGCGATGCGAGCGCTCGACTTCGGGTGCAGTCCAGGCAACCAAGGCCTGAGCGGAGACGTGACCACGAAACCCTTGGTGATCGAGGACGGGCATTACGTGCTTCCCACCGGAGCCGGTCTCGGGATCGACGTCGACAATATCGACCGATGACCCGTCCGCTCCGAGTCGGCGTTGCAGGTGGCTCGATCGGGGGGCTGACCACCGGAGTGCTTCTCCACGAACTGGGTCACGATGTGCACGTCTTCGAGCGGTCGACACACGCGCTCGAAGGGCGCGGCGCAGGGATCGTGGTCCTGCCGATGACCGAGCGCTATTTCGTCGAACGTGGAGGAGGGCTAGGATCGTCGAGCGAAGACGCACGCGAGGTTGCGCTCACACTGACCAACTGGAGCTACGTCGATCGAGACGGAGAGCTGATCGACGCCTCGCCTACGTACAACCGGTTCACCGCATGGAACACGCTGTATCGAGCACTCCTCGACGCGCTGCCGCAAGATCGTTATCACCTCGGACATCACGTCGATGGGCTCTCGCAGACCGCCGGTGAGGAATCGACGGTACGCGTCGTTTTCTCGAATGGCGATGACCACGAGTGCGACCTCTTGGTCGGTGCAGATGGAATGGGTTCCACGGTCCGATCGTTCGTTTCGCCCCAATCAAACCCTGAATACGCCGGGTATGTGGCCTATCGAGGCACGCTTCTCGAGAGCGATCTTTCGTCGCAGACGGCCGAGTTGCTCGACGATGCGATGGTCTACCAAGTGTTGGCCGACTCACATATCCTCGCCTATTTCATTCCCGGACCTGACGATTCGATTCGACGGGGTGAACGTGCGGTGAACTTCGTCTGGTATCGCAATGTGAAGGGGGTCGATTTCGATGCACTGATGACGGATCGAGAGGGAAACTTCCGTCCAACAACGATGCCGCCTGGCCTTCTCGACGAACGGTTCGTGCAAGAGCTGCATGAGGCCGCAACCTCCTGGCTCGCTCCGCAGCTTCGAGACCTCGTGCTCGGTTGCGATGATCCATTCATACAGGCGATCTTCGATTTGGCGAGCGAACGACTCGTCCACGATCGGATAGTCCTGCTCGGCGATGCCGCGGCCGTCGTTCGACCACACGTTGCGGCGGGAACAGCAAAAGCATGCGCCGATGCCTGGGCGCTTCGCGATCACCTGTACGACCACCAGCACAATGGTGTCGGCCTCAGCTCGGCGCTTGCGGCCTGGGAGCAGCAACAGCTCGACGTTGCCAACTCCGCCGCAGTTCGCTCCCGAACGATGGGGGAAGCCGCGCAAGTGCTCGGGACGATGGTTCCTGGTGACCCGGCCTGGCGATTTGGCCTGTTCTCTCCGGGGAACTGAGCGAACTGTTGTTGACGAGTACTGAGTCGGAAACCTCGTGAGCGTGGGCGCGCAGTCGGCACAGGAAGGCGAATAGATGCGAGTCGGATTTGTTGGATTGGGCCGGATGGGTCACCCGATCGCCTTGCACATAGCGGCTGCGGGCCACGAGGTAATTGCGTTCGACCTGTCGGAGTCGGCGCGATCGAAGGCGAGCGATGCTGGGTTGGACGTCGCTGGTGAGCTCCTAGACCTGGCCGACGCCGAGCTGATCTGTTCGTCGCTTCCGGCCACCGAACACGTCGAGGCCGTATTTCTTGGCGACGATGGCCTCGCATCGAAGGTTGCACCGGGCACGGTTCTCGCCGACATGTCAACTATCTCGATCGCCGCCTCTCGTGCGATCGCAGCCGACTGTGAGAACCGCAGTGTGTCGTTTCTCGATGCACCGGTCAGCGGCACGTCGATCCACGCCCAGGCGGGGACACTCGTGGTGATGGTCGGTGGATCGGCGTCAGGGTTCAACGTCGCGCAACCGGTTCTCGACTGTTTCTCCGCAGAGGTCGCCCATGTCGGAGCGAACGGCACCGGGCTCGAACTCAAACTGATCACCAACCGACTCCTCACCACACACCTCGTGGCGATCGCAGAGGCCATCGTGTCGATCGAGAACACCTCGTTGTCGATGGAGCAATGCCTCGGACTGCTCCGTGCCGGCGCTGTTCCGCGGCTTCTCGACTACAAGGCAAGCCCCCTGGCGCATCGTGACTTCAGTCCGATGTTCACCGTCGACCTCATGGCCAAAGACCTGCGGCTTGCGGCAGCTGAACTGGCTCCGGTGGCACTGGCATCAGCGGCCTACGAGATCGTGGAGGCAACGAGCGGTTTGGGGCTCGGCGACCAGGACCTCGCAGCATTGATCACCGTCGTCGAGCAGCGATTTCAGTCATGACCGATCGACGACCGGACCATGTTTCAGACCATGAACCGGTTTCAGACCATGAACCGTCCGCCGTTGACGTTGAGGGTTTCGCCGGTCATGTATCCACTCTCTTCGGAGGCGAGGAACATCATCCATGCGACGAGATCGTCCACTTCGCCGTACCTTCCGAGCGGAATGGTGGTTTGAGTTTTCTTTCGCTCTTCCTCGGACCGAACCGCCCTGATTCGATCGGTCATAACTGCGCTCGGCGAGATCGCGTTGGAGGTGATTCCATCGGCGGCGAGCTCATAGGCCAGGACCCGAGCGAGCGAGAGCACCGCAGCTTTGGCAGCAGCGTACGGGGGCGACGACCGGTACATGGCGGTTTGGCCAGCGAGCGAGGCAATGGTGATGATGCGCCCGGCGGACGACTTTCGCAAGAGCGGAATTGCACTCTGCGCGCACAAGAACACACCCTTCAAATTGAGATCGATCACACGATCCCACTCGTCTTCGGACAACGACTCGGTCGTGTTCTGCTCCCAGAAGCCTCCCGCGTTGTTGATCAACACATCGACGCGACCGTGTGTCTCCTCGATCGACGAGAACGTGGAGCGCACGACCCTCGAAGACGTGATGTCGCAATCGACGAAGGTGGTCTTCGTTTGTTTGGCGACCGCGGTGCCACGGTCGACATCGACGTCGAGCCCGTACACGGTGGCACCCGCAGTCGAGAACAAGTCCACCGCACACTCGCCCATGCCGATCGCCGACCCGGTGATCACGACGACTCGATCGCTGAAGTCCCAACTGACGTTGCTCATGATGTCCTACTCCTGCACGAGTTCGATGAGTGTGCCGAGCGCACCCTTGGGATGAATGAAGGCGATCGTCGAGCCACGCGATCCGGATCGTGGTTCAACATCGATCGGTCGAGCGCCAGCGGCGACCATGGAGGCGAGCGCCTCCGCGCAGTCATCGACGCGATAACCCACGTGGTGCAGACCCTCACCTCGTTTGTCGAGGTACTTGGTGATCGGCGAGTCAGCTCGAGTTCCGGTGATGAGCTGGATGTACGATTCAGCAACCTTGAGCATGGCTTCGTCGACGCCGTCGCGCTCGACTCGCTCCCGATGCTCGACGGTGGCACCCAAGGCCGCCTCGTAGAACTCGATAGCTGCATCGAGGTCGTGGACGGCAATGGCGATGTGGTCGATTTCGGTGAGAAGCACGTGCCAATGGTAGAAGATTTCAGGATGACAATCTCCAACAAAGGGGCTTTGGCCCAAAGGAAAAACCTATGAAACTCGTAACGTTCACCACTGCGAACGGGAGTGGCCTCGGAGCCATTCGCGACAATGGAGAGATTGTCGATCTCGCCAGTGACCCCAATCTGCCGACCGACATGGCCGAGTTCGTCGCGTTGGGCGAATCTGGTCGTGCAGCAGCCGCGCTGGTCCTCGAGGAGTCGACAGCAACGATCGTGAACGAACTAACGCTGCAGGCCCCGATCAGGCCGCGGAACAACATCATGGCGATCGGCAAGAACTACCACGCCCACGCGCTCGAATTCTCGGCGAGTGGGTTTGATGCGTCCGAAACGACAGCTCTGCCCGAACACCCGATCGTGTTCACGAAAGCCCTTTCTTCGATCATCGCCGATGGTGCGGCGATCGAGCTCTCGTCGGACCCGACGGGGACCACCGACTACGAAGGCGAGCTCGCCGTGATCATCGGCGAGGGCGGGATGAACATCTCCAAGGCCGACGCATTCGATCACGTCTACGGCTACACCGTCATCAACGACGTGACCTCTCGCGAAGTGCAGCAAAAGCATGTGCAGTTCTTCCTCGGAAAGAGTTGCCACACGTTCGGACCGATGGGGCCGGCCATCGTCACCGCCGACGAGATCGACGACATCACCGAAGTGACGTTGCGAACACGGGTGAACGGAGATCTCCGACAAGAGTCGAAGATCTCGCTGTTGATCTTTGACATCCCGACGATCATCAGCGTGATCTCCCGAACGGTGCGCCTCGAACCGGGAGATGTCATTGCGACCGGCACCCCCGCCGGCGTTGGTATCGGGTTCGATCCGCCGAAGTTTCTCCAGCCCGGCGACGTGGTCGAGGTCGACATCGAGGGAATCGGAACGCTCACAAACCCCGTGATCGCATGATCGTCGAGGTGATCGCCGTCGGAACCGAACTGCTTCTCGGCGAGATCGTCAATACCAACGTTGCCGACATCGGCAGACGTCTCGCCGAGGACGGCTTCGACGTCCATCACCAGGTCACGGTGGGTGACAATCTCGACCGACTCGTCGAAACGATCGCAACAGCATGTGCTCGTGCTGATGCGGTCATCATGACCGGTGGCATCGGCCCGACGCAGGACGATCAGACTCGCGATGCAATTTGTGCCCTCCTCGGTGTCGGCGTCGCGACCGATACAGACCACGCCGAGGCGATCCGCGCTCGCCTCGCCGAACGAGGCGTTGTCGCCGACACCGCTCTGAAGATGGCCGACTACCCAGAGGGGTCAGACCCCTTGCCAAACAGCGCCGGCGTCGCCCTGGGTATCGCGGCCGTGTACGAAGGGACTCCGATCTTTGCCGTACCAGGTGTTCCGACCGAGATGCGACCGATGATCGACGACCACGTCCGGCCACGGCTGCGAGCGATCTCGGGCGAACCTGCCGTGCTTTCGAGCCGTCTGCTGCATTGCTGGGGGTTCGGCGAGTCACAGATCGCGGAAAAGCTCGACGATCTGTACACGAGCACGAACCCATCGGTGGCGTTTTTGATCAAGGGCCCCGAGGTTCGAGTCCGGATCACCGCGAAGGCGAGTTCGGTCGAGGAGTCCTCGGCGATGATCGCTGGTGTGGAGGCAGTCGTTCGCGAACGGCTTGGCAATGCTGTTTTTGCGACCGACGACCAGACCGTCGACGGGCTCATCGAGGAGTCGCTTTCGAGCCGCGGCTGGACCGTCGATTCCCTGGAAGTCTGTACTCGTGGTCTCGTCGCCACCCGACTGGCCGAGATCGTCGGTTTTGTCGGTGGTGAGATTCGACCCAGCAGCAAAGCCTCGGTGCCCGATGTCGAAGAACACGTTCGGGCACTGATGGCTCAGTCTGCCGAGAGCGCGGATGTGTCTGTCATCGTCGGTGAACTCACCGAGCAGACGTCGAATGATGGCGCCGCGTCGCGCCGGATAGGCGTTGCGATCAGAACACCCGACACCGAGGTGGTGACATCTGTCCGTGCGTTGGGAAATGATCAGCGAGCGCGAACGTTCGCTGCTGTCGGAGCAATTCACCTGCTCCGAAAAGCGCTCACGACTTGACCGAAGCCGCCAGGGCGAGACCCATCTGATCTGCCGAGAGCGGCAGTTCGATCGTCTCGTTCAGGTCGGCTGACAAATCGGCGGCCATGTAGACCTCCATGGTCATGCGAGCGAGCCGTGGATCGACCATAGGAGGGCGGTCGTACAGCACCGCTTCGAGGAACGAGATCGTCTCTCGTTCCATCGGACCGGCGTACATCTGGTCGACGACCTCGCCAGGCATCGTCGAGAGTGGAAACTCGATGCCCCGTTCGGCGGTGTTGACAACGATGTCACGATGGCTGTCATCTGCGATGATTGCCCCGTCGGTTCCGAGCACCTCGATCCATGTCGTCGCCGCATTCTGGTAATGATTTGGCAGCGACATGCCGGCACTCACCGTGACGACGACGCCGTCGTCCATGGTGATCACGATGACCTGTGAATCTGGAAGGCCCATGTCTCGGCGCACTCCGTAGGAGTTCTGTGAATACACACGAACGGGCCGGCGAGGTTCGAGGCACCACATCGCGAAATCGATGTCATGTGTGGCTTCCATCGCAGCGGGGGACAACTTGATCCGGTTCCCGATCTTTGCTCCGAGATTGCGACCGATGTGTCGGCTGACCAAGATCGAACTTGGTTCGCCAAGATCACCGTTCATGAGCGAACGTTTCGCGAACGCCTGCTTGGCATTGAATCGCTGTGAATATCCGATGCTGAACTTCAAATTGTTCCGTTCGGCGATCTCGATCAACTCGTCGGCCTCTTCGAGGCGAAGTGCGATCGGCTTCTCGAGCAGAACATGTTTGCCCGCCTCAAGTGCTGCTTTGGCCATTGGGTAGTGCAGCGTCTCGGGGGTCGCCGAGATTATTGCCACGTCGATATCGCTTCGAGTGACCAGTTCCTCCCAGTTCTCCGTCGACGATGCGGGGTTCGTCTGTTCTACCATTTCGGCCAGACGCTCGGGGTTGGTCTCCGCGATGTGAAGGTCACCGCAGATTGGGTGTTCGGCACAAGCCACGGCGCGGATTCCTCCGCACCAACCGGTGCCGATGACTGCAACGTTCAGTTGATTCATGTGTTGAGCTCCAGGAGTTGTTCGGGTTCGATGGGAAGTTTGACGGGTTTACCTGTTTTGGCTGAATAGTCCATGGCCATCGTAAGCAGGAGGTTGTTGTGTCCATCTGCGGCGGTGGCGTGCGGGGTGCCGAAACCTTTGGCGAGGCGGTTGTACCAGGTGAGGGTTTCCTCACGCATGGGTCCCCACAACATTCCGTCGGACAAGTCGCCGGGTGGGTAACTTCCCATGAAGTCAACATGGCGCTCTTGTGGCGGTTCGAAGCCTCGGCTCGTATATCCAGCCGGTTGTGCGACCTCGGAGGCGATGATCAGATCGCGATGGGTGTCCTCGATGTCGATCACACCTTTCGTTCCGACGATGCCGATCTCGAGGCCGTACACGGCCCCAGGCCATACGGTTGGGAGCGCCCAAGAGATGTTCATGCTGAACATCGTGTCGTCGTCCATCGTGAAGATCCCGAACGTGGAGTCCTTCGTGCCCAACTCGGCGAGCACTTTGTCGTTCGAGCGGGCGTAAACCTCGACGGGCTTTTTTCCCTCCATCAACCACATCGACATGTCAAGGCTGTGGGTTCCCGAGACCACCATTGGTGTCAGGTTGTTGCGGTCGAGCGCCTTGAAGATTGTGGCGTGGGGCACCATCCGGTTCATGAACGCTCGTGTCACCACCGCCGTGACCTCACCGATTTGTTCGTCGCGCAGCTTCTGCTTGACGACGAGAAACTTTCGGCGGAATCGGTTCGTGTAGCCGACGACGGCATCGACCTTGTTTTCCTCGATCGCCGCCAGGATGCGCGCCGACTCGACTGGATTGGTGGCGAGCGGCTTCTCGATGAACATCGGCAAGCCGTACGAGACCGCCTGCATGACGGGATCGAGGTGCTGGCTCTCATCTGTCGCGACGATCACCGCGGTGACCTCAGGTCGTGCGAGCAGCGTGGCGATGTCATTCGTCACGAAGTCAGCGTCGGTGTCGGAAGCGAGGGCATCAGCGGTCTCTGGATTGATGTCGCAGAGACCCAGCCAGGTGACGCCTGGGTGCTCCCTGGCAAGCACGGCACGGATGCGCCCGATTGTTCCGCAGCCGATCACGGCAAGTCCAATTCCGCTCATGTGGTCATTCCCATCAATCGTGCGGCATTTCCGCCGCTAATAAGGTCGATTTGATCTTGTGTGAGACCGGGGACACTCCCAATGAACTCGAGAGGGTCGTCATCGCCCATGTCGTACGGGTAGTCCGTGCCGAGCATGACGTGGTCAGCACCGTATTTGTCGACCAGGAACTTCAGTTGGTCTGGTTCGAACACCATGGTGTCGAAGAAGAACTTTTTGAGGTACTCGCTCGGCATCTTCGACACGTCCTCACGCACGTCCTCGCGTGCCCGCCAGGCATGATCGATGCGGCCGGCATACGCGGGAAGGTAGCCACCGCCGTGCACGACGACGATCTTGAGGTTCGGATAACGCTCCATCACACCGTTGAAGATCAGGTGGGCAGTGGCGAGGGTTGCCTCGAACGCGTGGCCAATGATGTTGACGAAGTTGTGGTCCTGCAGGCGTTCCTTGTGCGTGTGGCCGTTCGTGTGAACCACGATGAGAGCATCGAGGCGCTGGACCTCCGCCCAGAAGGGCTCGAGTCGAGGGCTAGAAATCTCTTCGGTGCTATCGACGTGAGTGCCGATCTCGAGACCCTTCATGCCAAGCTCTTCAACGCAGTAGCGCAGTTCCGCGATTGCGGCGTCGGTATCTTGCAGCGGCACGGTTCCGAGCGGACTGAAACGGCCGCCATACTTTGCGGTCGACTCGGCGAGTTCGTCGTTGATGACGCGGCTGATGCGGGAGCCGAACTCGACGTCGGACCAGTAGGAGTACTGGTACACGGCGGGGGCGATGGCCTGAACGTCGATACCCATGCGGTCCATGTCCTCGATGCGTACATCGAGGATGTCCATCTTCGGGCGAAGGTACTCGAGTTGAGCCTTGTTCACCTTGCGGGTGAGATCGGAGCCGTACTGCAGAGGGATCCGACCGACCCGCTCCTGTTCGGCTTTCAGGAGTTCGGTGGCTGGGCCGCATTCTCTATGGCAATGGATGTCGATGACCGGTCCATCGGTTCGTTTCGCTCGCATTCCTTGCAGGTCTCCTTGGTCCGTGCCGCTCTGGTCAGGGCCGCACATCGTGCATGATATAGGATGTGCCCTCGTGACGCGGCGTGGCCCGCAATATTGGAAGAAGGACAACACCGATGAGCACCACGATTCGCGACTGTATTGCCCCGAACAGGACTCCTAAGACGCCGCAGTGGACCATGCCCATCGGCACCATCGACACCCACGTGCACGTATTCGAAGGTCGTTATCCGATGACGCCCGACCGTGGATACAACCCTCCAGACTCCACGCTCGACGATCTTCGGAACCTTCATACTGCACTGGGTGTCGATCGGGTGGTTTTCACGCAGCCAAGCGTCTATGGCACCGACAACTCCGCAATCCTCGATGGAATGACAGCGCTGAACGCGGAGACTCCCGATCGCGCTCGCGCCGTCATCGCGTGTGGTCTCGACATCACCGACGACGAGCTCGTGCGCCTCGACGGCCTTGGTGTGCGCGGCGTTCGTCTCAACACCGACAACCTTGGTGGGATGCCGATCGAGATGGAAGAGATACCTGTTCTGTGCGATCGAATTCGCGATCTTGGTTGGCACATCGAGTTCTTGTTTCCCGGCTCGCACATCATCGATCTGATGCCGACCTTCGAATCGGTCACCGTTCCGATGTCGATTGGACACTTTGCGTATCAAAAGGCTGCCGACGGCGTCGGCGCCGACGGGTTTCAGGCCTTGCTTGGCCTCATGCGTCAGGGAAACACGTGGATGAAGATCTCCGGCGCGAATCGGGTGAGCGCAACCGATCTGCCTCCGTACGACGACGTGATGCCCATGGCGCATGCGCTCATCGAGGCCGCAGAGGAACGAATCATGTGGGGCACCGATTGGCCGCACCCAAACAAGTACGAGGTCAACCCGAACGACGGTGATCTCGCCGATGCGCTGGGCGAATGGGTTGCCGACGATGGCCTGCGCAAGAAGATTCTTGTCGACACACCAGCCTCGTTCTATCGGTTCTGATGGGCGGCGATGTCGCAGTACTCGGCCTGGGGCTCATGGGCAGCACATTCAGCGGGCACCTGCTCGATTTGAATCATCGAGTGATGGGGTACGACCCCGATCCTGACCGTCGAAGTGAACATGACGCACGAGGTGGACAATCATTCGACTCCGTACGCGCCGCTGTCGCCGAGGTGGATCGGGTCGTCCTGTCGCTCCCGAACAGCTCGGTCATGCTGGACGTGTGCGCAGAGATCGTGGCTGCGGAGCCAACGCGCGTCCTGGTGATCGACACCACGACCGGTGCACCGAAGGACTCGATCACCGCTGCGGCGCTACTCGCAGAGGCAGGACATGCCTACGTCGATGCAACGGTGTCGGGTAACGCCGCGCAAGCCGCCGAGAAGGACGTGATCTTCATGATCGGCGGCGCCGACGATGATGTCGCCAGTGCGACCGATCTCCTCGCTCCTCTGGGGCGACATGTGTACGCCGTCGGTGCTCTCGGAGCTGGGTCGACAGCGAAACTTGTCGTCAACCATGTGCTCTCCATCAACCGGACGGCGGTGGCCGAAGGGCTGGTTGTCGCCGAGAAGGCCGGGCTCGATCTCGCTTCGATGTTCGAAGTGCTACGCGACAGCGCGGCGTATTCGAAGGCCATGGACATCTGGGGTCAGCGTATGGTCGATGGCGATCATTATCCGCCGGCCTCTCGCGTGCGCCAGAGTCTCAAGGATTCCCGCCTGATAAACGGTCATGCCGAGGCCGTCGGTGCGTCCCACGCCCTCGTCGGAGTGGTCCGCCAAGCATTGGTTGACGCCGAAGAAAATGGCCTCGCGGATGCGGACAACTCGTCGGTGATGGAACTCATGCGGCGACGCGCTGGAATTGGAAGGTATCCTCTTGACTGACGTCGGCGTTCGAATCCGCTTTACAAGCTGCCCGAGCGGCGGTTGGACATAGAGCGTTCACACTTACGAAACCGTGCGGTGACATGAGTGCCATAGGTTCGACGTACGGCAATTCCACCCGAGCCGAGTGAGGAATCACCATGAAGTCCAGCGCCCGTCAACAGGCAGTCACCCAAGTCGCAAACCGGCGCCACGCACCG
>RCMY010001420.1_pt1 | contig 22859 bp, 20 predicted proteins | sample 2041341 | NCBI WGS metagenome assembly RCMY01 (sample SAMN09708234, study PRJNA481090) | Marine sediment metagenome, whole genome shotgun sequencing project.
CTGATCTAAACTCCACTACAATCGTTATGCTCAGCTCGTCGAACAGCGAAGCAGACTATGAAAAGGCTAAGCAGTTCGACTTCGTCTCCAATTACATCGTTAAGGGACAACACACGACTGAAGAGTTGGTCAATACGATAACCTCAATTGGTTTATAGCTTAATGCTCCTTAGTTAAGCAAGTAGTCCGGCCTGAACAGAGCGAAAATTTTCGGGACACGCCGTGACAAGCCGGCAGGAAAGCCGGTTTGCACAGCCGTAGGCTGCCCGCAGGGCGAGCCACACGGATGTGGCGAGTGAATCCGTCCCTGGAGGCTCTATCCCTAGCATCCCTGCTAGGAAAGGTCCCGATAATTCTCACTCTATTCAGGCCTCCGAGGCTGCGATTAGCCTTAACTAAGTACCATTCGGTTTACATTCTATTGCTTGCGATTATAGCTCCCTGGTAGCGCTGCAAACAGGGCCTTTCCTTCGGCAATCGATTTAGCGGTAAACTGCAAAAGCGAAGGCTGTGGTTTGCGTGCATCAGGCGTTTATAATACCCAGCGAATAGAATTCTGGTATGTACTTGAAAAATAATAATCCTCTGCTTTTTTGGTCGCCGGTGGTAGGCGATGTTGTTGGCGCATTGCTGCGTGCGCGACTGTTGCTAGACATCTCGTCTACCGTGTCGCCACAGTTTACCGGCGGTGAGCTGTTCGGCATTAATATCGCGCCGGCATCTGACCCTGACTGCGATACTTATATCATCGAACGTTTGCAGGAGCTGGGTATAGATCATGTGCGCATGAACTATACCTACGCCTCGGTTGACGGCGATGCGCAACGGTTGCTGCAGCGCGTTCTGGCAGAGGGTAAACATGTATTATTGACTATAATCCCTCCTGCCGAGGCTGCAAAAAAGATCGAGCACGACCTTGCGGCTGCCGCGCAGTGGCGTACCTTCGTCGCGTCGGTATTTACCGAATATCACGCTAAGGTTGCCGCTTTCGAGATAGGCAGCACTCCCAATAGAGGCCGCTGGTCAGGCTTTGGCCATCGCGGTTTTCTGAAGGCATGGCAGATCGCCTGTGAAGAGGCCGAGCTTGTTGGCGTTCCTTTGGCTGGGCCGAATGTATCTGATTTTGAGCCAGTGTTTAATCTGGCGTTTTTGGCTGCGATGCGCCGCTATAGCCGCGTGCCGAAAATTCATACCGACAACTTATTCGTTGAGCGCGTGGTCGAGCCGGAGGCCTATGACCATCGCGCCTTGGGCCGCTGGTTAGAAAAACCGCTGGCGCTCAACCTGATTAAAAAAGCGCGGGTACTGACAACTATCGGCCGTAGTTTTGGTGTCGATACCACCTATTGCACTTACAACACCTGGACTATCAAGCGGCTGGAGCGCAGGGCCGTCGATCCCGCGCAGAAGCAAGTCGATTACCTGGTGCGCTATTGTGTACTCGCGGCCGCCAGCAGCGCGTTTGGCAAAGTCTATTGGGGACCGTTGATTTGCAGTCGCGATGGTTTGATAGATTGCGGTGCCGAGGGCTATCCTGCAATCGATAACGTCAGCTTTTATAAAGAAATACGCGGCAAGCTGGAAAATTTTACTATTCGGCCCGCATACCACGCGTTGCGCCAAACCATAGCGGTGCTACACAACAGCCTTTGCGTGCAAGCCGTGAATGCTAACAATGGCATCCACCATTTTATATTCACTAACGATGGCCGTGAGCGGCATATTGTGTGGTGTCGGGATAGCCAGACCTATGCGCTGCAAACACTGTATACGCCGCAGGTTTTGGCGCAGGCGCAAATAGAGAACGCTGTTGGCGAACACCTGGCCTATATGCCCGAAGTGATAACAGAACAGCCGTTGTTCTTTGCGTTTGCGGCGGCGGATGCGACGTGTCGACCTACTCCGGAAAACATCAAAGCAATACCCGTCACCAGCAACGTGATGCAGGCGGCTGAAAACCAGCAGGCCGTGCCGGTACAGCTGGCGCAATGGCGTGGTGCCGTTATGCTTGAAAACGGTGCTAGTTTGGCGGCGGCGTTGGCCGCGGTAGCGCCGGAAAATATGCAGGCCATGCCAGTTAACCGCGTGCTGCGCGATACACGTAACCGGTTGTGGACAATAGATGATGCGCTGGATGAACACGCATCAGCTAGCAGCGAACCAAAACAGCTAGTGGTTAAGCTCAATCGAGCCAAAGGTACGAAAAAATTCAGCTATAGATTTTTGCCTAGCAAAGGCCAGCGCCACTGGAATAACGCTTCCTATATGCTGCGCTGCGGCATTAACACGCCGTTGCCGGTCGCCTACTTTGAACGCTATGACAACAGCGGTGTTGCAGAAAACTATTACATTTGCCGCTATATAGCCGACGCGTTTTCGGTGCGCGATGTGTTTACCTGTTTTAACCAGGGTGAAGACAACTTCAGAGGCTTTGGTAAAGAGGCAATGTTCGCTACCATCGCCAGTTTCATCCGTAATATGCATGCGCAGCGTATTATCCATCGCGATTTATCCAGCGGTAATTTGATGATGAAGATAAACCCTGCCGGTGAAGTTGAGGTGTTTGTAATAGACATCGGCCGCGCAAAAATTACCATTAAAGAGCGGCTTTCGTCGCGTCAGCGCTGCACAGATTTAATGCGTATTTGCTACAAGCTGAACTGGAGTGATCGCGAATTGTTTATCAGCCACTACGCCAGGCCACTCGGTTCAGCCGCGGTCAGGGGTTGGCGCTTACCGCTCTTTTTCTACGAAGCGAAACAAACGCTGAAGAAAATGATCAAGGGCAAGTATCGACGGAAAGCGCGACCATCAAAAGTGTAAGCCAGCGCCAAGCCTGTGTTGCCAGCGCCTTCAGGCTACAGCGGCCAATGCGCGACGTCATTTAGCGCATCTCAGCTGTTCCGACGCGCCCGTCTCGAAAATATATTGAGTACTTCTATAGCCACTGCAAACGCCATGGAGGCATAGATGTAGCCTTTGGGTAAATGTGCGCCAAAACCATCGGCAATAAGCGTCGTGCCGATAAGTAACAGAAAGCCAAGCGCCAGCATCACCACAGTCGGGTTTTCATTAATGAAATCTGACAGCGGGTCTGCCGCAAGCAACATAGCGCTGACCGCGATAATGACCGCGATGACCATAATAGGAATGTGCTTGGTCATGCCGACTGCGGTAATGATGCTGTCAATCGAAAATACGACATCCAGCACTAGAATTTGCCCCACTGCGACCGCAACACTTGTTATCACAACGGTAGAGCTTGTCAGCTCGGACTCTGGATCGGGGTCTACTTTATGATGAATTTCTTTGGTCGCTTTCCATACCAGGAACAGCCCACCCGCAATGAGAATAATATCGCGCCACGAAAACGAATTATCGAGCACTTCAAACACTGGCTCGGTAAGCCTGACAATGACCGCGACTGTGCTGAGCAACGCGAGTCGCAATATCAGTGCGCCGCCAATGCCGATACGCCTGGCCCTCGACCGCTTCTCAGCTGGCAGCTTGTTCGAGAGTATTGAAATGAAAATTAAATTATCAATGCCCAGCACGACCTCCATTGCCGTTAGTGCCGCCAACGCCGCCCACGCAGCTGGGCTGGTGGCTAATGCAAGTAGATAGTCCATCGTGTTTTGCTCTCATCTTTCATGCTGTGCAAGCTGCCAGCTCAATCAACTATTCTAACCGTCCTTGCTTAGCTGTTACTATTGTGGCTCGCAGTAAATGTGCAATTGCCGACATGCAGGAAGAAATAGCCATGCGTTATCTTGCCCGAATCATAATTGTGCTAATGCTCACCCAGTGCATTTTTGCTTGTCAGTCAGGCGGCACTGCGCCGCAGCCACAAGCAAAGGCCGCTGCGGCAAATGAGGAGTGGCAAGCTCGCGTAGACAAGGAAACCAGCATTGATGCCCTCGGTCAGCTCTATCTCGCCCTGTTGCTTGAGGAAGACCCTGGCAGCGGCATTGGCTATGGCATACACGGCAAAGGCGATGATCCACGCTATTACGATGACCGCTTGCCCGACGTTTCGGCCGCCGCCTGGGATAAAGCTGTTGAGGCGCGCAGTTTTTTTCTGCAGCGGCTGGCCAAAATTGATAGCGATTCGCTAGCGCGCGCCGAGCAGATCGATCTGCATATTCTGCAAAACAAAATCGAGCTGCAGCAATTGGAGCTGACCCGGCTTAATTACAGCAGTAACCCGCTGACCTACGTGTCGATGTTAGGCGGTGCCTTCTCTGGTTTAATATTGCGCGACTATGCGCCGCTACCGCAGCGCTTGCAGAGCTTTGCGGCGCGCTGCGCCGGCGTGGGTAAATTCCTTGAAGACGCCAAGCTCGCTTTTTCCTCGCCGTCTGTACACCCGACGGCAGAGCAAAAAAAGGTCGCTGTGACTCAGTTGCGGTCTATGATTCAGGCCAACGGCCTGTTCGACAAGTCTTTGCCAGAGTTGATCGCCACCGCGCAGTTCAGTGCTGACCAGGCCACGCCAGTGCGCCTTGCCTGTGCCGACGCGGTCGAAAAAATCAACGCATTTACCAACTGGTTCGAGACAACCGTGGTACCGCGCTCCGCCAGCGATTGGCGCCTTGGACGCAATTTGTACGAAGCCAAGTACGCGCTCTATATGGACTACCCGCTTGGGCCAGACGCGTTGCTCGCCGCTGCAGAAGCCCGGCTAAAAAGAGTCGGCGGTGAACTGGTCAGCACGGCACGGCGCATTCACGACGGCTATCTTGCCGATCAGATTGCCGACGGCGCAGTGCAAGCAGCCGCCACGCTAGCCGACGATCAGGTAGTACGGGACGTATTCCAGCGCCTTAGCGAAGACCGTTCGACCGCCGATACCCTCATCGCTGACAGCTACGCGCTGGCCGACGCGATAACGGGCTTCGTCCGAGAAAAAGACCTGCTCGACCTACCGCCAACATCCAAGCTTAGAATCGAGAATATTCCTCCGCATTTGTCGGGCTACGCGGTAGCGCAGATTATTCCGGCACCACCGTTCGAGCCAGAGCTGGAATCGGTCTGGTTTTGGGATCTCAAACTGCTGGCAACCTCCGACAGTTACCTTAAGGAGTACAATCGCTCGGCGCTGGCTTTGGTCTATATTCACGAGGGTGTGCCCGGTCACTTTGTGCAGCTGGAATACTCCAACCGCTTCGAGCGCACCATTCCGAGGGTATTTCTCAACGGTCCCATGGTTGAGGGTTGGGCAAGCTATATTGCCACGCAGCTGGTTGACCAGGGCTTCACTATTTATCCCGACCAGCCCTTCGGCCACGAGTTGCAAAAAATGGCCGACGACAAGCTGGTGTTGCGCAGTTTAATCAATGCGATTATCGATATCCGCCTGCATACCAGCGACTGGCCGGAACAGGAAGCAGTAAAATTAATGACGACCAAAGGCTTTCAGGAGGAAGGCGAAGCGCTGGGTAAATTAACGCGTGCCAAGTTGAGCTCGGCTCAACTCGCGAGCTACTTTGCCGGGCACCGGGCGATAGTTGAGCTATTGCGTGAGTATAAGCTAGCTAAAGGCGATCAGTTTAGCTACAAGGAATTCAACCAACGCCTGGTCAGCGCAGGATCGCCGCCCTTCTTTGCGCTGCAGGAATTGCTGCTCGCGCCTCAGGAAAACTAACGGACCCAGCATGCCAACTACCGAGTCAGTCACGCGACGCTTCATCGCCGGCGCCATTTGCCCACAGTGCAAGGCGATGGACAAAATCATATTGCATAAACACGGTGACCAGCAGCAACGGGAATGTGTCGCCTGTGGATTTAAAGACGACTTAAAAGACCTGGGTGTGGCGCCTGAATTGGCGACCCGCGTGACACCGCAAAAACACGCAGCCGATGAAGCTCAGACCGTTACGCTGATTGACCCCAGAAAAGACCGGGATGAGAATACGAAATAACACCCTTCAAGCCGGCAACCAGTGTCGTTGCCTCGTGTAAAACCAGTAAACCGCGGCCAGTGTCGCTCCACGAGCTGCCATGAATATATTGAACGCCAGCCATAAACCATGATTTCCCCACGCCTGCGTGACATACCACACGGGTAAATAAATGCACACGGCGCTTACAATCATACAATTTCGCATGGCGCGGGTTTTCGTCGCGCCAATAAATACACCGTCGAACAGATAGCTCCATACCGAAACCAGCGGTAATACAATCAGCCACGGAAAAAATCGAACCAGCTCAACACGCACAGCGTCGATATCGGTAAAGCCCGCGATAATTGGTTTTTGTAACAGATAAAACACCAAGCTGAGTGCAACGGCGCTAAACACCGACCATAACAAACAGGCTCGCACAGTGGCGTAGAACTGCTTTAACCGCTTCGCCCCCAATTCATAGCCACACAAACTTTCGCAGGCGTGGGCAAAGCCGTCCAGCGCAAATGAAGACAGCATCAGCAGCTGCATCAATATGGTGTTAACGGCCAGCAGCGTGTCGCCGGCGCGCGCACCTTGGGCCGTAAAAAAAAGAAAGCACAGCAGTAAGCAGAGAGTGCGCAGCATCAGGTCAGCGTTGATGCGCAACAGGCCCATCAGTGCTGTTGTGTCACGCAGCGCCGTTAGCGAGACTTGCCAGCGGCCACGGTAGCGACGCCACAGTAGTGATAGTGCAATTGCGCAGCCCACATACTCCGCGACCACAGTTGCAAGTGCGGCACCGTCGCTGTTCCAGCCGTAGACAACAATAAACAGGTAATCCAGCGCTATATTCAATACGTTAGTCGTAATGACAATCAGCATTACCGCGCGAGTTGCCTGCGAGCCAATCAGCCAGCCGATCAGGCAATAGGTGAACAACACCGCTGGCGCGCTGTAAAACCTTATCTCGCTGTAACTACGAGCGAGCGGGTCCACCTCGGCACTGGCATCAATCAAATGCAGCGCGGCGTCAATCAAAGGCACGTGCGCAGCGAGCAACACGGTGCCGATAAGTGCTGCCAGGGCTAACGCTCGAACAATGGTGAGCTGTATATTCTCGGTATCATTAGCGCCAGAGTACTGTGCCACCAGCGCTGTGCTGCCCATGCGCAAGAAAGCAAATGTCCATAGCAGCAGCGACATGATATTGCCGCCGACGGCAGCGGCCCCCAGATACTGGGGAGTGTCGAGATGGCCGAGAATGGCTGTGTCGACAATGCCGAGTAGCGGAATGCTAATATTAGACAGCATTAACGGGCCAGCGAGGCGCCAGATTTTGGTGTGAATGATGTTGATCGAAGGATTCCCGTCAAATGCGCACTGCGTGACCAAGAATGAACTTTTTGCGGTTGTGCAGGTAGCGATCACGCCAGTGCCTTTGCTATACTTGCGGCGTTTTGTCGCAGTAGCATTACCATACTGGCGAAATTGAAGCACGTTAACACAGAAGCATAATTCCAACTAAAGACGCACGGCGAAAACCAAAACACGCTGTTTTGGTGCATTGAACGACGCAAATGCTTCGTCTGTAGTTGTTGCAACAAAGGGGTTCGGTCCATGGTTTCATCTGCACTGCCGCGTCGGCTGGCAACCAAAGTAGCGCTGGCATTCAGCGCACTGAGTAGTATGGCTTGGGCTGCGGAGGGTGAACGCTTTGGCACCAATATGACGCCAGGCGTAACCGAAACCAGCCGCGAAATTTACGACCTGCACATGCTGATATTCTGGGTCTGTGTCGTTATTGGTATCGCCGTGTTTGGCGTGATGGCCTATTCAATCGTGATGCACCGTAAATCGCGTGGCGCGAAAGCGGCACAGTTTCATGAGAGCACCAAGCTGGAAATTGTCTGGACTTTGGCCCCTTTCGTTGTGTTGATTGCGATGGCGGTACCGGCGAGCCAAACGCTGATCAAACAATACGATAGCAGCGAAGCGGATATGGACATCCTTATCACCGGCTATCAATGGAAATGGAAATACGAGTACGTCGGCGAAGATGTGAGCTTCTTCAGTAATTTAAGCACCTCGCGCGATGAAATCAATAATGTCGAAGAGAAAGGCGAGCACTATTTGCTTGAAGTCGACAAGCCGCTGGTGATTCCCACCGATAAAAAAGTACGCTTTCTGATCACCGCCAACGACGTTATACACTCATGGTGGATGCCGGCTTTCGCGATCAAGCAAGACGCCATCCCGGGCTTTATTAACCAGGCCTGGGCCAGGGTCGAGGAGCCTGGTATTTTTCGTGGCCAATGCACCGAGCTGTGCGGCCGAGATCACGGCTTTATGCCGGTGGTGGTAGAGGCCAAAAGCCCGGCGGATTATGACGCCTGGCTGGCCGAGCAAAAACAGGAAGCGGCGGATTTGGCGAAGTTAATGGATCAGGAAATGACCATGGACCAGCTGATGGAAGAAGGTAAAGCGGTTTATCAGCGCTCCTGCGCTGCTTGTCACGGCATGAACGGCGAAGGCGGCGTCGGTCCAACCATGGTCGGCTCGCCAATCACTACCGGTCCGATCGAAAAGCATACAGACACTATTATCAACGGAGTCTCCGGCACTGCCATGCAGGCCTTCGGTGGGCAATTGAACAAACTCGAGCTGGCCGCAGTGGTCACTTATGAACGTAATGCCTGGGGCAACAATATGGGCGACAAGTTACAGGCTCTGGACGTTCACAATCAGATGCAAGGAAATTAGGGGTAGCCATTATGAGCACTTTAACTGCTGATCATCATCACGGTCCCGCGAAAGGTATCACTCGCTGGTTGTTTACCACCAACCACAAGGACATCGGTACGATGTATTTGTGGTTCAGCTTCGCTATGTTTTTAGTGGGTGGCACGTTTGCGATGGTGATTCGCGCCGAGCTGTTCCAGCCCGGCCTGCAAATTGTACAGCCTGAATTCTTCAACCAAATGACCACCATGCACGGCCTGATTATGGTGTTCGGTGCGGTCATGCCGGCCTTTGTCGGCCTGGCGAACTGGCTGATTCCGATGATGATTGGCGCGCCGGATATGGCGCTACCCCGCATGAACAACTGGAGCTTCTGGATTCTGCCGTTCGCGTTTACGATGATGTTGTCGACACTCTTTATGGAAGGTGGTGCTCCCAACTTCGGTTGGACCTTCTACGCGCCGCTGTCTACTACCTACGCGCCGCCCAGCGTTACATTTTTCATTTTCGCCGTACACATCATGGGTGCCTCGTCGATCATGGGGTCGATCAATATCGTCGCCACTATTATGAACCTGCGCGCGCCCGGCATGACGTATATGAAAATGCCGCTGTTCGTCTGGACCTGGTTTATTACCGCGTATCTGTTGATTGCGGTCATGCCGGTACTGGCCGGCGTGGTCACCATGATGTTGATGGATATCCACTTCGGCACCAGCTTCTTTAGCGCGGCCGGTGGCGGTGACCCGGTGCTGTTCCAGCACGTGTTTTGGTTCTTTGGCCACCCGGAAGTCTACATCATGATTTTGCCGGCGTTCGGCATTGTGTCGGCTATTATTCCAACGTTCTCGCGCAAGCGGCTGTTTGGTTATGACTCTATGGTGTATGCGACCTCGTCGATCGCATTCCTGTCGTTTATCGTGTGGGCGCACCATATGTTCACGGTCGGCATGCCCATCGCTGGCGAGTTGTTCTTTATGTATGCGACCATGTTGATAGCCGTGCCCACCGGGGTGAAAGTGTTCAACTGGGTAACCACCATGTTCCGTGGTTCGTTGACGTTTGAAACGCCGATGCTGTTCGCCATTGCGTTCGTCATTTTGTTTACCATCGGCGGCTTCTCCGGCTTAATGCTGGCCATCGCGCCGGCCGACTTCCAGTATCACGACACTTACTTCGTGGTAGCTCACTTTCATTATGTGCTGGTGCCTGGGGCGGTATTCTCTATTTTTGCTGCGGTGTACTACTGGCTGCCCAAATGGTGCGGCAAGATGTACGACGAGTCGCTGGGAAAAATGCACTTTTGGCTATCGTTCATCGGCATCAATTTGACTTTCTTCCCGATGCATTGGGTGGGCCTGGCAGGTATGCCACGACGTATTCCCGATTACGCGCTGCAGTTTGCCGACTTTAATATGGTTGCCAGCATGGGAGCATTTTTGTTTGGCGCGTCGCAGCTGTTCTTTCTGTTTATCGTTATTAAAACCATCCGCCACGGCAAGCCGGCGACCGACGATGTGTGGGGCGATTCGGCCGAAGGGTTGGAATGGACCATACCCTCGCCAGCGCCTTACCACACCTTCACTACCCCACCGTTGGTTAAGTAAGGTTGATTGCACAGGCATAAGCGATGAGCGCTTCAATTGCTAAAACAGCACTGCGTTTACTCGGTGTCACCGTGGCGATGTTTGGCTTCGGCTTTGCGCTGGTGCCGCTGTATGACGTTTTTTGTGACGTCACTGGGCTGAATGGCAAAACAGCAAAGCAGGCCTACACGGCGGTAGGTGCCGAGGTTGATCGCTCGCGGTCGATCAAGGTACAGTTTCTGGCGACTAACAATGATGGTATGGCGTGGAAGTTTAAGCCCACCATTACCGAGATCAGCGTTCACCCCGGTGAGTTGGCAGAAACCGAGTTCTTCGCCAAAAATCCTTCCGCTAATGCGATGATCGCCCAAGCCGTACCGAGTTTGGTGCCGTTCAAGGCCGCCGAGTATTTCCATAAAACCGAGTGTTTTTGCTTCAATCAGCAGACACTGGCGGGCGGTCAGGAGATACTGATGCCATTACGATTTATCGTCGATCAGGATATACCTAAAGATGTACACACCATCACACTGGCCTACACGCTTTTTGACGTAACCGACAAAGCCTCGCCTCGCGTGGCGCAGGTCAACTAGTTTATAAAGTAACAATTTTGTATAGGGCGCCTCTAAAAATGCAGATTTTTTCGTGAGAGCAAGAAAGCACCGCGCGGAGAACCGCAGTTTACACGAAGTAAATGAGGATTCGAGCACGGGGCTGACGCGGCTATCGCGGAAAAGATTATTTTTAGAGATGTCCTATAGCAACAATGCGAATCAGCATAAAAGCGAAACGCGCATAGCGGAGCAATAACATGGCAACACCAGGCGGCGATTACGAAACATATTACGTTCCTGAGCAAAGCAAGCTGCCGATACTGGCCAGTATCGGTTTGGCGACGACGGTATTCGGTGCCGCCAATGTTCTAAACGATATGACCGCAGGCGTTAAGGATTCCAACTCGCACTGGATATTGCTGATTGGTTTTGGCATTTTTGCGGTTGTGCTGTACAGCTGGTTTAGAACGACAATCGATGAAAACCTGCGCGGCATGAACAGCGCGCAACTGAAGAAATCCTATGCGCTGGGCATGATCTGGTTTATTTTCTCCGAGGTCATGTTTTTCTTTGCTTTCTTTATGGCGCTTTTTTACGTGCGCAATATGGCCGGTCCGTGGTTGGGCGGCGACGGCGATCGCGGTGTTACCAATATCTTGTGGCCGGATTTTGCTTATAACTGGCCCATGCTGACCACTCCGCAGGATGCAGTCAATGCCGCTGGTGACGCGCAGGTGCCGGCCGTTACAGGCGAGTTCCGCGGCGCGGAAAAAAGCATGGGTTGGCTGGGGCTACCGCTGATCAATACGATTATTCTGCTGTCATCCAGCTTTACCATTCACGTTGCACATATAGCGCTGAAGGAAAATAACCGTCCCAAAATGAAAAAATGGCTGGGCATCACCGTGGCGCTGGGGCTGTTCTTTGTCTTGTTGCAAGCCTTCGAGTACTACGAAGCTTACGAGCACATGGGCCTGACGCTGGATTCCGGTATTTACGGTTCAACGTTCTTTATGCTCACCGGTTTTCACGGTTTTCACGTTTGCCTGGGGGCGTTTATTCTGCTGGTGATGTGGCTGCGTGCGGTATCGAAGGACCACTTTACCCCGGAAGATCATTTCGGTTTTGAAGCGGCTTCCTGGTACTGGCACTTTGTCGATGTGGTATGGGTCTGCCTGTTCCTGTTTGTTTATATTCTCTAACAGTTTCGCTTATTCAGACGGCTTCGCCGAGGACTTTTTAACGGGAGGTGCGGCCATGTGCGCATCCCACGGTGCCTTTGAAACTAGCTTGCCGGTAGCAAGCCCGTATATCACCACGCCCATCAATAACACCGCAATAAACAGGCGCACACCGAGGGAATGAACGGTGCGGCGCGTGGTCCCCTGATCTTTGACGAAAAAAATCAAGCCGCTAAACAGACTGACAAGTAATGCGATTAACAAAATGATGATGATGGCTTTTAACATCGTGTGCCGTTTGCCGAGAAATGATTGGCGCAGTATAACGCGGCCAACTCGTCAGGGTGCCTAATATTGGCCTTGCACTTTAAGCCCGATTGGAAAAGTAGTGTGCTGGTGTTGTTGCTGTTGCCGCTGCTGTTATGGCTCGGTTTTTGGCAGTTGCAACGCGAGCAGGAAAAGCTGGAAATACTGGTGCATTTTCAGGCGCGGTTGACCGAAGCGCCGGTAGCCATTCAGCGGCTCTCCACGCCAGACGACCTTGCCTGGCGACGAGTTAGTCTGCAAGGCGAGTTTGATGCGGAGCGAATCTATTTGCTCGACAATCAAATTCGTGCCGGTAGAGTCGGCTTTGATGTAGTGCAGTTGTTCAAGGTCAGCAGTAATTTGCTGGTGTGGGTAAATCGCGGTTGGGTGGCGGGCAAACGCTTGCGCAGTGAGTTGCCAGTCGTGAACACTCCGGCTGGGGACATGCAAGTTAACGGCTACATCTATATGCCCGTTGGCAAGGCGTTTAGCCTTGAGGATGAGAGCACAATAGCTCAGGACTGGCCGCGTGTTATTCAAAGCGTAACTGTGCCGGAGCTTGCCGCCGGGGTGGACGCTAGTCAGGTATTTGCCCATGTAGTGCGTCTAAGCGACCATTCGCCGGCTGCTCTACAGGCAGATTGGCCGACCATCAGCGTACAACCGGCCAAACACCGCGGTTATGCCGTGCAATGGTTTTGTATGGCCGCGGCGCTGCTACTGTTTTACCTATGGCATAGCAGCAATTTAAGCCAAATTCTGCGCACTCGAAACTAATTTATGGACGCAACACAAACTAAAGTAAACCGCTACAAGCTGCTGCTGATGTTCGGCATTCCGCTGTTGATTATGGCTAGTGCTTATCTTGTCTACACTACGGGTGTTGGTATTCCTGCCGGCACGTCTAACAAAGGCGTATTGATTAATCCGCCGCTGCAAATTGGTGATATTGAATCGTTGCAGCCGCAGCCGTTTCCACAGGCCGACAACAAACACTGGTTCTTCCTGATTCCAGCTAGCGGCGATTGTGACCAGCTGTGTCGCGAACGGCTGTACAAGACACGCCAGATTCGCACGGCGCTGGGCAAGCATACTCATAAAGTCCAGCGCGTGTACCTGAATTTAGCAGGTGCTGCGCCTAACGCAGAGCTGCAACAATTTTTAGACAGCGAACACGCTGACTTGCAAGTCATTAATGTTTCGCAGCAGCAGTTTGCCGACTTGCTTGGCAGCGTAGCAACGCCGCCCTCCGCCGTTGAACAGGCCTTTTACGTGGCGGATCCGCAGGGGTTTATCATGCTGTACTACAGCGCCGAACATACGGGTAAAGAGACGCTGTCCGATATGAAGTTCTTACTCAAATTTAGCCAGGAATAACGTGACCGCGCCCCTTCCCACTTACCGCCTGGCGTTGTTGAGCACGCTGTTCGCGTTTTTAGTCATCATGCTCGGTGCATTTACCCGGCTGGCTGACGCAGGCCTGGGCTGCCCTGACTGGCCCGGCTGTTACGGCCATTTGCTGTGGCCCGATACCGCCGCCGAAGTCAGTACGGCTGAAGCTTCGTTCCCAGACGCGCCGGTGGAACACGATAAAACCTGGCCGGAAATGGTGCATCGTTACCTGGCAAGCACCTTAGGCCTGTTGGCTATCGCACTGTTAGTTGGCGCATGGCGGCATCGCGCTGTACAGCAACCGCTCAAGCTGCCGCTGCTATTGCTGGGTATCGTTATCTTGCAAGGTATGTTCGGCATGTGGACCGTAACCTTGAAGTTGTGGCCGCAAGTGGTGACTGCGCATTTGCTGGGTGGCTTTACTACCGCTGCCCTGTTCTGTTTGCTTACGCTTCGCTTGCGTAACGCTGCTTGGCGTGTCAACGCGGCCACCGCTAGCACCTTACGCAGATTCAAACCGCTGCTGCTGCTCTGCATTGTGGTGGTTTTTTTGCAGGTAACACTGGGCGGTTGGACAACATCAAACTACGCTGACGTTGCCTGCCCCGACTTTCCGACCTGCCAAAACGCCTGGCTACCGCCCATGGACTTCGCCAACGGCTTCAATGTGTTGCAAGACATCGGTCCAAACTACCTGGGTGGCACGCTGGACAATGCCGCCCGCGTGGCGATTCATTTCAGTCATCGCATTGGTGCTATCGTTACCCTGTTGGTCTTGTGCGCGGTGTTGTTCTCCCTGCTGTTTAGCGGTCGGTTTACGCCGGCGCGTCGCTTGACGGTCTTTGTTTTGGCAGTTCTTGCGCTGCAAATCGCGCTCGGTATAGGCAATGTGGTGCTGCATTTTCCTATTGCCGTTGCGGTGGCTCACAACGCTGTGGGCGCATTATTATTACTCAGTTTGGTCGCACTGGCGTATCATCTGTTTACTTTGAAGGAAAAATCCGAGGTCACTACATGACTAGCCATGTGCAAGAAAACGTAGCGCCCCGTGCCGCCTGGCGTGACTATTGGGAGCTGTGCAAACCTAACGTTGTGGCGTTAATGCTGCTGACGTCGGCGATTGGCATGTTTATGGCAACGCCAGGCATGGTGCCGTTCGATGTGTTGCTACTGGGCAATCTGGGCATTGCACTGTGTGCAGGATCGGCTGCCGCCATCAATCATCTGGTCGACTATAAGGCCGACGCCGAAATGGCGCGCACGCACAACCGCCCGGTAGCCCAGGGCCGGGTCAGCCGGTCACAGGCAATTGCTTTTGTACTGGTGATGGGCTGCAGCGGAATGGGTATACTGCTGACCTTTATCAATCCCTTGACGGCTTGGCTGACGCTAGCGTCGTTAATTGGCTATGCGTTTATTTATACCATGTTCCTGAAACGCGCCACGCCACAAAATATTGTTATCGGCGGTCTGGCTGGCGCCGCGCCGCCGTTACTGGGCTGGACTGCCGTCACCAACAGCGTCGACGGCCACGGCCTGTTGCTGGTGCTGATTATCTTCGCCTGGACGCCGCCGCATTTTTGGGCGCTGGCGATTTTTCGACGCGATGACTATGCCAAGGTCAATATTCCCATGCTACCGGTCACGCACGGCATTAAATATACCAAGCTGCATGTGTTGCTTTACACCCTGCTGCTGGTAGCGGTCAGCCTGTTGCCATTCGCAACCGGCTTGAGCGGCGTACTCTATCTGTTAGGCGCGGTCGTCCTTGGTGGTGGCTATTTATATTGGGCGATTGCTCTGCTGCGCAGTAAAGATCCTCGCGTGGCGATGGACGCCTTTAAATATTCGATTGTTTATCTGATGGCCTTGTTTCTCATTATGCTGCTGGACCACTGGTTGCTAGCCAGCCCCTTAATGGTAGTTTAATGGATCAAGCAAGGGAGGATGCGCAGGCGAAGATCCGCAAAACCGTTGCGGGGTTAGTGATTTTTATTGCCTTGCTGCTGAGTTTACTGGTCTACCGCGTTACTGCGCCGCAACACCTTTCCCTCGATCAGCTGAGAGAGCTGGGGACAGTAGTTTTCGAAGCGCCGCGTAGCTTTGCAACCGGGCCGCTGCATGACCATAAAGATAAGCCATTCGATGCCAGCCGCTGGAAGGGCAAATGGTCGCTCGTGTTCTTTGGTTACACTTATTGTCCGGATATTTGCCCCACCACGATGGCGACACTGCGCAGTATGAAGCAAGCGCTGGCACCGGAGCTGCAGCAAGATACACAGGTGGTGCTTGTTTCGGTCGACCCGGCGCGCGATACCTCAGCCAAATTAGCGAAATACGTGGAGTACTTTGATCCTGAGTTTATCGGCGTTAGCGGCGAATTTCTGGACTTGCAGCGGTTCGGGCAACAGCTGAATAGTGCGTTCAATAAAGTGCCGGGCGGCGGGAAAGATTATTTAGTCGACCACAGTGCAAACATTGTGTTGATCAATCCGCGTGGTGACTATCAAGGCTTTATCAAGCCACCCTTCGAGGTTGAGCGGCTGACGCATGCTTATGAGCAATTGCGGCTTAACTACCAGAGCACGTACGGCGCGGGATAAATTGTGTAGGGTGCGCCGTGCGCACAATTCATACTACCTGACTGCGAAATTGGTGATGTGCCGATCACGACGCACACTACGGCAGCCGTCATCAACTTCGCTTTAAACTGGCCAGCAGATAAATCACAAAACTCGTCACCACAATAGCCGGCCCGGTGGGGATATCAATGTAATACGAAGCGGCGACACCAGCCGCTACTCCCACGCAACCAATAACGCTGGCGAAAATGGCCATTTGTGATGGCGTGTTCGCCAGTTGTCGTGCCGCTGCTGCCGGAATAATCATCAGCGCCGTGACCAACAGCACGCCGACAACCTGCATAGCGGTGGTGGCGGTTATCGCCATCAACACCAATAGCAAGGTTTGATAGCGCTTTACTGCCAGCCCTTCGGCCTGAGCCAGGTCACGATCAACAGCAAGGGCAACAAATTTACGCCAGTAGGCAACAACAGTCGCTAACACCACGCCGCCGAGCAGCGCCGTTTGTATCACCTCGCGCCAGCTCACCGCCAGCAAGTCACCGAACAGGTATGCCAGCCAGTCGATTTGACCCTGTTGGGTTAAGCCCATCAGAATCACGCCACCTGCCAGCGCCACGTGCGCGACCATGCCGAGCACGGTGTCAAGCGGAATACGGCTATTGCTCTCCGTCCAGGCCAGCAACAGCGCGATGCAGATGCCACCAAACAACACCGTAAGACCAGTATCAATGGCTAGTAGCAAGCTGAGGGCAATGCCCAATAAAGCCGAATGTGCCAGCGTGTCGCCAAAATATGCCATGCGTTGCCAGATCACGAAGCAACCCATCGGACCGGTGATAACAGCAACCAGCAGGCCGGCGCACAGCGCCCGTAAAATTAATTCTTCCATGTTTAGTTGTGGCTGCCGTTGTTACTACCGCTGTGATTTTCTGAAACGACATTGCCGTGCATGTCGTGTTCATGGTCGTGGTCATGGTGATAAACAGCGAGTTTGCGCGCGAATTGTTCGCCAAATAGCTCGATGAACGCGGGGTCATTGCTAACGTGATCCGGGTGCCCGTGACAGCAGACGTGATGATTTAGGCACACCACCGAGTCGGTGGTTGCCATCACCAGCTGCAGGTCGTGTGACACCATCAAAACGCCGCAGCCATGTTGGTTGCGAACCTTGGTAATTAGATCATACAGTTCGGTCTGGCCGCGGAGGTCGACCCCTTGTACCGGTTCGTCTAGCACCAGCAGCTGTGGGTTACGCAGCAAAGCGCGGGCCAGTAATATACGCTGTAGCTCACCGCCCGATACGTCTTGCATTGCAGAGGCGTGCAAGCGTTCAATTCCGGTTTCCGCAAGCGCAGTATGTATTTGCTTACGCGAAGCACCGCCTAGCTGCAGAAACTGTAATACAGGTAAGGGCATATGCCGATTGATTTGCAAACGCTGCGGCATATAGCCTACGCGCAGACCGGGCTTACTGTGGATAGCGCCGCTGGACAGGGCGCACAGGCCCAGTACTGCGCGCACCAAGGTAGTTTTGCCAGCCCCGTTGGGGCCAATCAGCGTGACGATTTGCCCGGCAGCGACGTGAAATGAAACGTCGCGTACAATCTGCCGGCCGCTCAGAGAGATCGACACGTTTTCTAGTTCGAGTAAATTGTCAGTCATGCAAAAAAGTAAGGTGTGCTGGGAAAGGGAATGCGGCAGTTTTAGTGGAGGCTACATTGTATAGTAAAGCAGGCAGTGTGACGTTGCTGGCCAGGGCGCTGGCCATTATTTGCGCCTTAGTGTTGTGGCCGGCGCAAGCCGAGCCGCGGCTGCAAGTGCTGAGCAGCGTCAAGCCGGTGCAGCTTATTGTTGATGCCGTTGCTGGCAATACTATTGATAGCGAGCTGTTGCTGTCGGCTCAGGTATCGCCGCACAATTTCGCGCTGCGCTTTTCTGATTTGCGACGCATAAAGCGGGCCGATCTCATCGTCTGGCTTGGCCCGCAATTCGAGCATTATCTGGTTAAGCCACTGCGGCAGCGTGCTAGTGATAAAGTCTTGAGCTTGTTGGCCAATGCGGCAGCGAGTGATCCGCATCTGCACGACCCGCACATCTGGTTGGACCCGCTGGCTGTTATGGTCAGCGCGGAACGCATCGCTAACGCTCTGATAGTCGCTGATCCCGCTAATGCTGCGAGCTATCGCCGCCAACTCGCGGCTTTTCAGGCGCAATTGCAGCAACTGCATCAGCGCATTGCTGCTCGCTTTAGTGAATTGGCTGGCAGCGGCGTGCTCACCACGCATGCTGGCTTGCAGCATTTTTTACAGCGCTATGGTCTGCAACAGCTTGGCAGCATATATAGCGGCGCCGAGGAATTGCTCAGCCTGAAGCGTATCGAGCGTTTACGTGGCCGTGTTGAGCGGGGTGAGACTCACTGCGTTATGTTGGAGCCGCAGTACGAGCACGGCAAAATTCGGGCGCTGTTTAAAGGTCTTGAGATTAATGCCGTTGAATTAGATGTGCTCGGCGCCAAAGCAGGCAGCTACGCGGCGTTGCTCACTGGGGTAAGCGATGCGGTATATCGCTGCCTGGTTAGTAAGAAAGCCGGAGCCGACGCAGGCTCCGATAATGAGAGTGCTAGCGCGAAGTAACTCGTAAATTTTGTGCGAACTTTGCTTCCAGCTGTTTGCTCAGTTTTTCGTTCAGCGCGTCCACTAGCATATCAACACGCTGTTCGGCCGCTGCTTCGGTGTGTTTGTCTAGCGCGACAGGCTGTAACAGCTGCGCCTGGCTACCGTCATACAGCGCCAGCGTCATCACCGCTGCTTGCTCTGCATCAGCGGCGAAGCAGTTGGCACTCGCGGCGATTAAAGTTAAGGCGAATAATATATGTTTGTTCATGTCGATTCCTTTGTACAAAGACGGCTTGGTGTCGTTAGTGTTTCGGCACGAATCACGGCTTGTTACTTTTGGTTACGCTTGTCGTTGAGCCGTGCCTGAAGCCCACTATTGCAGTGAGCTATTGGCTTCATTCGATAACGTTAGCAGAGTAATCGAGAAGTTAGCGTAAGCTTTCACTTTTTGTGATGCGCGTCTCTAAACCGATACAGTCAGTTAATCTCTCGTAGTGTGTTTTTCGGTAACGTATGCGCGCAGACACTGCAGCGGCATGCTGGTAAGATATTCATCCCACTTAGTTGGGTCGCTGTTATTGTCGCGACACCCCGGCAGCCAGTAGACTAGCCGCCCCGCAGACCATTAACATTATTTGACTAGCATGCAAAAACTTCCGCTGATTCTTGTCGACGGCTCGTCCTACCTTTACCGGGCTTTTCATGCCTTACCGGCTTTGGTTAGTTCGAAAGGCCAACATACTGGTGCGATCAAGGGTGTCATTAGCATGCTCAAACGCCTGCAGCAGGATTATCCCGGTAGCACCGTTGCAGTGGTGTTTGACGCGAAAGGCAAAACCTTTCGCGATGACATTTACGCTGACTACAAGGCCAATCGGCCGTCAATGCCGGACGATCTGCGTTCGCAAATCGCGCCATTGCACGAGCTGGTGCAGGCGCTGGGTATGCCGTTGCTGTGCGTTGACGGCGTTGAAGCCGACGATGTGATCGGCACGCTAGCCCGGCAGGCAACCGAAAAGAGCCTGTCTGTCGTTGTATCAACTGGTGACAAAGACCTCGCACAGCTGGTAAATGCCAAGGTGACGCTGGTCAATACAATGACCGCTACGCTGTTGGACGTTGCCGGCGTGAAGGAAAAAATGGGCGTGCCGCCTGAGCACGTGATCGATTTTCTGGCGTTGATGGGCGACAAAGTCGACAATATTCCAGGCGTTGCCGGTGTTGGCGAAAAAACTGCGCTTGCCCTCATACAGCAACTTGGCGGCGTGCACGACTTGTACAAAAACCTTGAAAAGGTTGCAGAACTGGAAATACGCGGGGCTAAATCACTAGCCGCTAAGCTTGAAAAAGATCGCGACAATGCATTTTTGTCGTACGAACTGGCGACCATTAAATGCGATCTGGAGTTAGGCCTGCAGGCCGAATCACTTAGCCAGGCCCCGCCTGCTGCAGAAAAATTACTCGATCTGTACAAAAATCTGGAGTTCAAAGCCTGGGCGCAGGAGTTGATGGAAGCTACTGACGATCCTGCTGTGGCGCAACAAATCGAGAGTGCGTTCAAGTTTGATACCGTGCTGGATCAAGAAAGTCTGCAAACCTGGCTCAACAAGCTCAAGCAAGCTGACTACTTCGCCTTTGATACCGAGACGACCAGTCTCAACTACATGCGGGCCGAAATAGTCGGCGTATCGTTTGCTTGCGAGCCGGGTTCGGCGGCATATGTGCCGCTGGCGCACGACTATGAAGGCGCGCCCAAGCAGCTCGACCGGGACGATGTGCTGGCACTGCTAAAACCTCTGCTGGAAGACCCAACGGTGCGCAAGCTGGGCCAAAATCTCAAATACGACAAAAGTGTGCTGGCCAATCACGGCATTAATATGGAGGGCATAGCGTTCGATACGATGCTCGAATCGTATGTGCTCAACAGCACCAGTGGCCGCCATGATATGGACAGCCTGGCGATGAAACACCTGGGCCATAACACCATTCATTTCGAAGACATCGCCGGTAAAGGCGCCAAGCAAAAAACGTTTAACGAGATCGAGCTGGAGCAAGCCGCTCCTTACGCCGCCGAAGATGCCGAAGTCACGCTGCGCTTGCATGAGGCTTTGTGGCCGCAGCTGGTGGCCGAGCCATCGCTGCAGCGCGTGTACAGCGACATTGAAGTGCCGCTGGTGCCGGTGCTGTCACGTGTTGAGCGCAACGGTGCCAAGGTTGATGCCGAATTACTCGCTACGCAAAGTGAAGAGTTGGGTGCGCGAATGCTGGAGCTTGAGCAAGAAACTTATGCTATGGCCGGCGAAGAGTTCAACCTGGGTTCGCCCAAGCAGCTGCAGAGCATCTTCTTCGACAAGCTCAAGCTACCGGTGCTTAAGAAGACGCCTAAGGGCCAGCCGTCGACCGCCGAGCCGGTGTTGCAGGAGTTGGCGCTGGACTATCCATTACCGGCACTGATTCTTGAATACCGCAGTCTCAGCAAGCTGAAATCAACCTATACTGACAAGCTGCCGCTGCAAATTAATACTGCCAGCGGGCGTATTCACACCTCGTATCATCAGGCAGTGACCGCCACCGGCAGGCTGTCGTCCGCCGATCCAAATCTGCAAAATATTCCTATTCGCAGCGCTGAAGGGCGCCGCATCCGCCAGGCTTTTATTGCCGAGCCGGGCTATCACATTATCGCTGCCGACTATTCGCAGATTGAGTTGCGCATTATGGCGCACCTTTCCGAAGACGCTGGCCTGCTTGATGCGTTTCTCAATGGCCTCGACGTCCACCGCGCTACCGCTGCTGAAGTGTTTGGCGTCGAGCTGGACAAGGTCAGCACTGAGCAGCGTCGCAGCGCCAAAGCCATTAATTTTGGTTTGATCTACGGAATGTCGGCTTTTGGTCTGGCGCGCCAGCTCAAAGTCGGTCGTAAAGACGCGCAGGCGTATATCGATCAATATTTCGCGCGTTATCCGGGGGTGGCTATCTACATGGACCGCATTCGTGAACAGGCTCGCGAGCAAGGCTTTGTCGAGACCCACTTTGGCCGTCGCCTCTACCTGCCAGAAATCAAAGCCGCCAATATGATGCGTCGCCAGGCGGCCGAGCGCACCGCCATCAACGCGCCCATGCAGGGCACCGCCGCCGACATTATCAAGCGCGCCATGCTAACCGTCGACGCGTGGCTGGCCGAAGAAAATATTGATGCACGTATGATTATGCAGGTACACGATGAATTGGTATTCGAAGTCGCCGACTCATTGGGCGAAGAATTTACCGCGTCGATTAGCAGCATGATGCAAAACGCGGCCGAGCTGCATGTGCCGTTGGTAGTCGACGCGGGCAAGGGCGCAAACTGGGATGAGGCGCATTAGGGAACTGCAGCGCATGACTGCGGTCACAGTATTAGGTGAAACGGTTGGTATTTCATGGGCCGCCGCTTCGCATAGTGCTGTCCCCAAAAAGCACTAACTATTGCCCCAGCCGCATTTGTCCCCAATGCCGCCGGGGCTTTTTTATTTACATGGATGTAATGTACGTCGCGGTAGGCATGGATGCCGAGAGCGACGTCTCGCAGCACGCACGATACATCTATAGCCAAGACGCCGGCAGGGTCGCTGCGAAAAAATGAGATTTTACTCCGCGCCAATTTTCGATCATCTAGGCCATTCAAAATGGCGACACATCCATATGTCGCTCGGCCTCATTCATTAAGCCATTCCAGCATCTGCTTTTGCGCATCCTCAACACCAGTTTTTTTCAGCGAAGAAAACAGTTGCACACTAACATGCGGCTGTCCGGCGATGGCTTGCTGCACTTTAAGCAAGCTGCTTTTAGCGGGCCCATATTTCAGCTTGTCAGCCTTGGTCAGCAATATATGCACAGCCAGACCGGATTCTTGCGCCCAATCGAGCATTGCCAAATCAAATTCCTGTAGCGGCCGGCGCACGTCCATCAGCAAAATCAGTCCGCACAGCGCTTCGCGTTCACGTAGATAGGCATCCAGATGTTGCTGCCAATAGGCTTTA
>RCMY010001423.1_pt1 | contig 22852 bp, 25 predicted proteins | sample 2041341 | NCBI WGS metagenome assembly RCMY01 (sample SAMN09708234, study PRJNA481090) | Marine sediment metagenome, whole genome shotgun sequencing project.
CACCGGTAAATGCCATTAAAGCTTGCCCTAACGTCATGATGATAAAAGACTTTCTATTTTGTAATTGAACCTTAATATGCATTGCTAAGAATTTTAGATACAACATACTAACCTCCAAACACTTCAATACGTTGAAGTGCTTTTGACATCAAAAACTTTCCTAATATCACAAACAATACAAGCCATGTTACTTGAACTGAAATTGCAGTTAGCGGTTGAATCAATCCCATATAAATAAAGAAGGGTGTAGTCTGCAATCCATAAAAGAATGTGTATTTAAAGAATTCTTGAACAGGTTTAGGAAAGAATGGATACGGAATATTACTACCATCTAGTAAGTCGAACAATGAAATTGTTAAGATTCGGATTCCTAGAGAACTTTTCATATAAATCGTTCCAATGTAGAGAAACATATTAATAGATATTTCCAACAATAAGGTTATAAATAAAGAAACAATAAAAAAAGTAAATGTTGTCAGTGTTTTGGGCAGGAACATTCTAAAGGGTTCTGGAAGAAACAGTGCCACAAGCACGATTGGTCCAGCTCTCAGTACAAAACGTGCACAGCGGAAAGCACCATTACGGACAAACCATAAAGTGTAAAGATCCGTTGGTCGTGCACATTCGTAGGCTACATCACCACTCTCGATGACTTGAAAAAGAGAAGTATCCATCATCCATATTGCAGTTAAAGCGATTGTAGACTGACGCAACCAGAAGAATGTTGAAAGATTCTCTGGAGACATCTCTGTAGTATTAAAGGCTGTAAACAAGAGAATCGATAGAAATCCCCATGCGAATTGGGTTACAACTCCTGCGAGAGCAGCTCCTCGATACTGAAGTCCTGCGTTAAATCTTACTTTAAATAATGCAAAATACTGTCTCATAATGACATCTCTTGATAGACGTGAATCAACATATCATCGATACTTTCTTCGATGATCTTCACGTCTTGAATACTAATGTGTTGTGATAGTTCTAAAATAACCTGCGATAAAGGCTCATTGAGTTCCATTGTAAAACGATCACTGCTTTTTGATATCAAGGAATAGCCTAGATTTGACGGAAGTTCACCTTCAAAGGTGACCTCGAGATATCGTTTCATTGTAAAGCGTTCTTTAAACTCAAGCATCGTCCCATCAAATACAATACGTCCATCACCAATGAGAATAATACGACTTGCTAAGGATTCAATGTCTTGCATATCATGAGTCGTCAGTACTACTGTTGTCTGATATTTTTGATTAATATCTTTAATTATTTTTCGTACCGCAAGTTTCGATACAGCGTCCAAGCCAATCGTAGGTTCATCAAGAAATAGTACTTTAGGATTATGTAACAGTGATGCACAGATTTCACAACGCATCTTCTGCCCTAAACTAAGTTGTCGCGTTGGCATCCTAACAATATCTTTGATATCAAGAAGACTCACAAGTTCCTCAAGTCTTTCCGAGTACTCTTCTTCTGAAATACGATACATATCTTTAAGAAGCTCAAACGAATCGATAACGGGTATATCCCACCATAATTGAGAACGCTGCCCAAAAACTACGCCTATGTTCTCAGCATGACGTTTACGATCCGTAAAAGGATTAAGTCCGTCGACTGTACAGACCCCGCTATCTGGTCGTAAGATTCCGGACATAATTTTTATCGTACTACTTTTCCCAGCTCCGTTAGGTCCTATATACCCAACAATCTCTCCTTTTCTAATTGAGAAATCAATACTCTTTAGTGCTTCAATCGTTTTATATTCGCGATGAAAAAAAGATTTGACAGCAGAAAAAATACCGGCGTTTCGGACCGGTATCTTAAATGATTTAGAAATAGCTCTTACTTCTATCATAGGTCCTCCTTAATTTTCATTAAGGGTCAATACAGAGTGTAGCGGACCCATTTAATTGTGAAATAATTATATCATAGAACTGTTTTAGTTTTCTACAAAAATTTTTGATTATTCTATCGTACTTACTGTACTTGTTTTAGATATTGTTTCGTAGAATAATTTATGTGAGTGTCGAGCGGTATAGATTAAGTGAATTGCAATAAAGGCATACCACAATACTTGAACACCCAATATGAACAATACACCAAGGGTGTAGAATGCAGTATTACTATTGTTGATAATATCCCATAGCAAGTTAATAAACTTAGCTCCGTAATCAAAGAACACTAGTACAAAAGCAGCACGTATTAGAAGAGCTTTCAACGTTTGATTGGTATCACTCACTACTTCTATCTTCACAAGACGTTGTCCTAGAGTTGGCGCATCAAAGGCAACAGGGAAGACTGCGAAATAGACCATAAATAGGATTGGGTAAACTATCGGAGAAACCATCGATAATCCAACTGTCCTGACACCATAATTTAGTATATTCGATAGGAATCCAAGAAGAACTAAGTCCACACTATACGCAATGAAACGGCGAATGTAGCTTACAGTATGGCCACGTTCGTAGCTTAGACGGTCTAATTCTCTTCGACTTGGGAAGAACACATTAATCAGTGGACTTATTAAATAACCAATCATCCCACCAGAGGTATTGAGAAATAAATCATCAATATCAAACAAACGATACGGACCTGGATAGATACCATATAAGCCACTGAGTTGTGATAACTCAAAGAATAGTGATAGTAAGAAACTCGCAATAAGTGTTTCTTTCCATGTACGATCGAAATAATATCTTAGGAACATTCCAAAAGGAATTGTTAGGAAGACATTGAAAACAGGTTGTGTTACAACACCTTGAAGTAGAGCAGGTAAGTATGTTGATGGACTTCCTAATCTTAAGCTTGTGTGTGTAAAGAAATCACGTACAAACGCAAAAGGTACAAGTTGCATCATATCTCGGTATGAATTGGTGACACTTTCCCTTACAGGTAGTGGCAAGATTACTAAGAAATACGCTGCAATCATGTAAAACAAGAAACCATATAAGATGATTGATCGACCTGTAGAAACTGAGCCATACTTTCGGTATTGAAAGATCATCGTAGGTATCATTAATAATGCGAAAGCAATAAGGAATATTAACCCCGCTTGCTTAATTGGATATAAATAAACTGACATAAACATCTCTCCCCATAGCTTTTTTTATTATACCAAACTATACAAGCTAGGGACATGTTATTTGAACATTTCTTATATTCCATTCATATTAGGTTTGTTATTTTATTATTTTTCGCAATAAACGTCCTACACCGAGTCCAATAAAGTCAATCACAATATAGAAGTAAAGATAGTCTAAAGCAGAATTGTTAAAGACTACATAGACGGATAGTACATACAATACTGCCATCATAATCGTATGAATGAAATCAATACCATAGCGATAGGACATCACAATACTTACCAAAAATACGGCTGTACTATTCGCAATAATTAAACTTGAAATCACAACACCAATACCATCGTTGGTTAATTTCGTGATTACAAATGCTACGAGAAAAAATACCAAACTGTAAACGCCTAATGCAAACGAGTATTTTTTTATCATGAGAGTCTCCTTCTTAAAATCCCCCAAATGCCCAAATCAACAGAATATGTAACAGTACGAATACAGATATGACAAAGATAGCAAGGATCAGAATTTCTTTCTTTCCTATCTTACGGATATGCGCATTTTTTAATTCTTCTTTCGTTAAAGGCTCATAACCAAAGTCTTCGATAACTTGTGCAATTGCTTTCTTTGAATCATGATGGTTTGCCATCGCTTCATCATACGCATCCATCAATGCTGCATAGACTTCTTTTTCTGCACTTCTTCGTTCAAGGATATCGTCGATTTCACTGACCGCTTGTTGTGCAAATACTTTAAGTTCTTTCATGCTACACCTCCAAAATGCGATGCATTGCTTCTTCTAGAAGGTCCCACTGTCCTGTTAGTTCCGTGAGGGTTTTCTTACCCTTATCTGTGATGGAGTAATATTTACGCTTTCTCCCCTTATCACTTTCTAACCAATAACTCTTAATGTCTTTCTGTGCTTCAAAGGTGTGGAGAATGGGATAAAGGGTACCTTCTTTGATATCTATAATACCATTGCTCAAGTTCTTTAACTCTTTGATTAAGTCATATCCATAAGTATCATCCAAACTAATTATCTTCAAGACCAGTATCTTCATAATTCCCTTGAGTAATTCTTTATCTATCATATACATCTCCTTCCAATATATACATCGTAATACAATGTATATATTTAGTCAATCTATTTTTATGAAAAAAAGACAAACACAGTGTTTGTCTTCCCTTACTCTTCTATCCACTCAAAAGAGCGACTTACAGCGCGATGCCAGCCTTTTAAGTACTCTTCACGTTTCTCTTCGCTTAAATGCGTTTGCCACTCTGTAGCCTTTGTTTGTGCCTTCTTAAGCGCTTCTTTATTCTCAAAGAAACCTGTCGCAAGACCTGCTAAGTAGGCAGCTCCTAGCGCAGTCGTTTCCGTAGTATCAGGTCTTCTTACTGGAATACCTAATATATCTGCTTGAAACTGCATTAAGAAGTTATTTCTTGATGCGCCTCCATCTACTTGAAGTAGCGTTAATTCATGACCACTATCAGATTCCATTGCCTTAAGTACATCATACGTTTGGTAAGCAACGCCTTCTAGTGATGCACGTATTAAATGATAACGATTGGATCCTCGAGTGAGTCCTGATACACTCCCACGAGCATACATATCCCAATATGGAGCTCCTAGACCTGTAAAGGCAGGTACGACATAGACACCGCCATTATCCTCTACTTTTTGAGCGAGAACTTCAGATTCAGCTGCGTTACGAATCAGCCCCATTTCATCACGAAGCCATTGCACTACCGCTCCTCCTACGAAGATTGAACCTTCTAGAGCGTATTCAATTTTATTATCAATACCGATTGCAATGGTAGTGAGAAGACCGTTTTTACTCTTAACACGTTTCTCTCCAGTATTCATCAAGACGAAGCATCCTGTTCCATAGGTGTTCTTAGCTTCACCAGGATTAAAGGCAGTCTGACCAAACAATGCTGCTTGTTGATCCCCAGCAATACCTGCAATTGGAATCATAACTCCTTGGATGGATGCATAACCAAAGATTTCCGAACTGTTCTTCACTTCTGGTAGTAAAGCTTGAGGAATATCCAATAGACTACATAGTTCGTCATCCCATTTACAGTCATTAATATTGAAGAGCATGGTACGAGCTGCATTGGTAACATCTGTTGCATGGACATGACGGTTCGTAAGATTGTATACAAGCCACGTATCAACGGTTCCAAACATTAACTCTCCACGTCTAGCACGATCATACGCACCTTCTACATGGTCTAAAATCCATTTAATTTTCGTTGCTGAGAAATACGCATCAATGATAAGACCTGTCTTATCTTGGATTAATTCTGCATAACCTTGTTCTCGTAGTGAATCTGCTAGATCTGCAGTTCTTCGACATTGCCATACAATCGCGTTATGGATTGGTTTCCCGGTTTTCTTATCCCAAATAATGGTAGTTTCACGTTGGTTAGTAATCCCAATGGAATCAATCTCTGCTGCATCAATCCCAGCTTGAGCGATAACTTGGTTCAATACTCCTGATTGAGTTGCCCAAATTTCCATCGGATCATGTTCTACCCACCCTGCTTGGGGATAGATTTGTGTTAACTCTGTTTGAGCTATGGACACAATCTCTTGGTCTTTATTAAATAAGATAGCTCGAGAACTTGTAGTTCCCTGATCTAAAGCAAGAATATATTTTTTCATGAAGCCTTGCCTCCTATAAATAAGGTATCACAAAATGTGATACCTTGGTACTTATGATCGACTTTTTTCGATTAAACTTTGTTCGTATTTCATTAAAAATGGATAGTAGCATGCAAATGAAATTGCGATTAATATTGCTGATAGAATGAGCGACCTGAAATCAAATAACGTCGCAAAGAAGATTCCAATTGGTACCGGTAAGACCCATGGCATTACAAGTGACGGTGTTGTGACATAGCCTTGCGAGAAGGCAAAGAACGCAACAAGAGCACATAATAATGGTGCTAAGAAGAATGGAATCTTAAATGCAGGATTATCAACAACAGGGACTCCAAAGAGTGTGTTCTCATTAATATTAAAGATATTAGACTTCATGGAGTCAGTACCTAATGTCTTGAGTTCATTGGTCTTCGCAAAGTACGCAAGTCCAATGGATAATCCTAATGTACATCCTGAACCACCAAGCCATACTGCCCATTGGTAGAACGATTCACTTGCAATGTATGTAGCGTTATTACCTAGGGCAATATCCATTGCATTCACAAGCATCATATAGAACCAGAACGGACGAAGTAACGAACCCATTACCGAAACACCATGTACTCCTAGAATCCAGAAGCCGCCTATTGAAGCGATCGTGAGTGCAAGGCCAAAATAGGTATCAAGAAATCCTGTGAACCATAGGAATGGTTTTAGTAAGAGATTAATAAGTTCGATTCCATAGGACCCTAAGCCAAAGACAGCTATGAGAACAATAAGAATCGGAATGAGACGGTTTAAGTAATCTGCTACTGAAGGTGGAAATGCTTGAAACTTAAATTTCAAACGTGATAAGATCGGCATTAATACTCCAAATATACATCCAATAGCTAAGGCAATAATTGGAAGTAAGGTGCTTTTCGTATCGAGATAGTTTAATGAAATCAGTCCCATAACAAACACAGGAACATAAACATCAATCCCTTTTTCTTCTTCCACTAGATCCTTCATGATTAAGTACACAAAAATAAGACTCATCATCACCATGTACATCGTAATCATGAAGGGTACCTTAAGTTTCATCGATAATGACACAAAGCCTAACCGATCCCCTACAGAATACGCGAGTAAGGCAAAGGCTACACCGATGTTTAAATAAGCAATCTTAATAATTGCGAACTTTGTAGCATTGAGGTAGCGATTGGTTTGAATCGCTGTAACAAATTTTTCCACCATATTTCTCTCTCCTAAATATCTTGTAAAAAAGAAGGATGGCTCCTTCTTAATTAATTTTTACAAATTGAATCTTAGTATCACGATCAATTGCATCGACTAAATCAACATAGTCTGGATGAATAAAACCAATTACGTTAGTTCTTGCATCCATTGGCATTGCTTTTTTAGTAATTTGAATTTCTCCACTGTAGCGACCTGATAATTGGTTTTCGATGGTAATAGCTCCGCGGTTACGGTAGTTATTATCACGAATCTCAATACCTGGTACACGATCTGCAGTAATTCGAATAACATTTTCTGATAGATCACGACGTACAGTATGAAGTTTATCAAACATGTGGTGGTAGCCTTCAGTGAAGACTACAGGAATGTGCATAATACGCTCACTCATATATTTTTCCATATAGAGTAAAGTATTAAGGTGAGCTTTACTATCACCAATTAACACATCCGTAATACCACAGTCATGAATTAATTCAACTGCTGCAACATAAGGATTTTCTTGACGATGTTTTTCTACAGTAGGTAGCCCTTCATAAAGTGGGAAACGTTTGAGAAGATCTCCTGGAACAAAAGCCATTGTACGAATACCATGACGTACAAATGCTTCGTTCATCTTCTTAAAGTATTCAAGGGATAAACCTGTTTCTGTTTTTGGATAGAAGTTATGAAGCATTGAGATGCGTGAGAAATCTACACCTGCTGCCTTAGCATCAAGTATGTATTGTTCGTTCACAACACTAGCATTTAACATTAAGTCAAAGTTCTCAAGTAATTCTTTGATAACGTTGAAGTCATCAAATCCATAATCTAAGCGAAGCACCTTGAATCCCATCTTCTTCAAAGCAACGTAGTCGTTAGCTTCTACTCCAAGTTTTTCGAATGTAACAGGAGAAATATCTGGAACAATGTCCAAATTAAACTCTTTACACTTTTCTAAAAAAGTAGGTAGTATCTCAGGAAGCTTTGATAAGTCTTCTTCTGGGATATGAAGGGATGTAAACAGATATTTAGCACCAAGCTTTGATGCTCTTTCCAAATAGTCATAGTCTAAATCTTTAAAATATGAAGATATACCTAACATCGTCTGTACCTCTATTCTTGTGTTTGTTCTTCAGCAGCTGCGATTTCTTTCAAATCGTTTTTCTCAATTGATTTAACGAATGGGTAGAAGATAATAAACATTGCAACCCAAGCGATTAATACGTAAGCTAATGCAGCTATGTTACCATTTGTAGCTAAGTATGTTTTGATTGGTGCTGGAGTAATCCAGGAAATCATTAATACTGGAATTGGTAAGAAGCCTGTATACGTTAATATTATAGCAACAATTGCGAGCACTACATAGCTTAAGATGAATGGAATCATCATCAGCGGGTTCAACATAATTGGAAGACCAAAGATTAATGGTTCACCAATGTTGAAGAATGCTGCAGCGATTGATAATTTACCAAGTGCTTTAAGACGTGGTGATTTTGAAGTAATAAGTGATATTGCAAGTGGGAATAAACCAATCCAAATATAGTTGTCAATCCATACTGATGTATATGTATGTGGTAGACCTACAAGTGTATTGTTTAGATTAAAGTATTCTAAGTTTGCTGTTCCCATGTTTGACCAGAATGTTCCCATAACTGATCCAACAATGTTTGAACCATGGATACCAACTGACCATAATACACGGTTTAAGAATGTTGTAAGAACAACTGTGAATGGTGTATCACTTGCTGACATTAATGGTGTAAAGATTCCTGATACTAATTCTGGAATGTTTAATTTTAGAACGTGTCCAAAGAACCACCAGAATAAGATTACAAAGAAGCTTGGGATAAGTGCTGCAAATGATTGTGATACCATTGGTGGAACACCTTCTGGCATTTTAATAACTAATTTGCGGTTCACTACAAAGCGATATATTTCAACAGTAACAATACCAACTAAGATTGCTGAGAAGACACCAACTGCTCCTAAATAAGCTGTAGGTACTCCTGAGAAGCTTCCTGGTTTTGTAGCTCCTTCAACCATTGTTTTAACAGTTTGAGCTGGGTTTAATAATAGGAATGAAGCCAATGCTAAGATCATAGGTTGTACAATATCGTGTGATTCTCCACGTTGTTTATTGTAGAACTCTACTAATCCGTATGATGTAGTAACAACAGAATATAATGCAATAAATCCTGTACCAACACCAGATGCTGCGGCGATAGTCCAACGGAAATCCCCTAAAAAGTCAGTCCATGCTTTAATTGGGAATGAAGCTACTAATAAGAATACTGATCCAATGACAAGTAAACTCATGACTCCTAACCCTGTACGTTGCATAACTTGAACGTATTTTAATTGAGAGAATTTAATGAGCGGTGGCGCAATTTTCTCTTCGATAAAACGTGTAATTCCTTCCATTTCTTTCCTCCTGCACTTTGGTAGTGCTTTCACATTAAAAGAATACCACGATAAAATAATATTTCAAGTATTTTATGTTAATTTGAAATATTATTTTAATTTGTTGCGGTTTCTTTGAAATATTGGTAAACTTTATAAGTAATAGTTAAGGAGGGTAAAATTATGATTATAGTAAACAGTCCTATCATGCAAGATAAAGTTAAAGGTATCGTTGAAGCTATTGAAACTCCAAAATTCACATTCGTGAAAAAAGAAGGTATCAAGCTTTATTTTGAAGTTGATTCAGAAGACAAAGATGCCGCATGCGCTATCGCTAAAGCCGCAATCAAGAAAGATCCAATTGGTGGAACAATCATGTTCAGTGTTAAACCTGGAGAATACATCTAGTCTACCAAACAGTAAAAGGGTATGAGATCATTAACGATCCCATACCCTTTTCTTTATGTCTTTATTTAGTTTTCTTAATGTTCAACATGATGTTGAAGAAGATCCCTAGAATTGAAGCTGTTGCGATTGCTGGTAGTTGCATTGTGCCAACTGGAATCATACCACCTGGGAAGGCAAAGTTTCCACCAAGACCTACAACTAAGATAATAGCAATGATAGCTAAGTTCTTAGCATCAAAGAGGTCAACTTCTTTATTGATTAAGATTGCGATACCTTGAGCACCAATAACACCGAATAAGTAAACTCCAGCACCGTTGATAACTGCACTTGGTACGGATGTAACTAAAGCTGCAAGTGGGCTAATGAATGAAATAATCATGGTAAGAACTGCTGCTGCACCTAGTACATATACTGAGAAGTTATTAGTGATTGCCATTGTTGAAATGTTTTCACCATAGTTTGTTCCTGCAGGTCCACCAAACATTGAACTGACAATATCACCAACACCGTCTCCAATTAAGTTTGAGCCAAGCTTATCAGCGATATCATATTTCTTAGTAACACCTTTTTCTTTTGCAAGGTTGTTTACATAAATATCAAGTTGGAATAAGTGAGCTGTTGATTCTGGGATTGTTGCGATTGCAATTGGCATGATTGCCCATACTGCTTCTAAGTTAGGTTTTGGTAACGTAAAGTGTGGTGTAGCGATTACGCCATTTGCCATTACTTGACTAAAATCAACCATATTTAGTGCAAGACTTAATGCATAACCTACTCCGATACCCATTAAGATAGGTAATTGTCCAAGAACACCTTTCTTAACATATACAGAGAATAGAACTGTTGCTGTTAAGGTTACAAACGCTACGATTAATGAATTGGTATCCATTGTGTTTGTAGCTGCATCATATCCGATTGCACCTGTCATTGCACTACCTGCTAAGGATAGACCGATAATTATTGCGATACTTCCTGTTACAGTTGCAGGTAAGAATTTTTCAATTTTTTCTTGACCGAATTTATTTACGACAAGTCCTGCTGCGATTGAAACAAAACCTGAAGCAATAATACCAAATTGTGCTTGTGAAATTAAAGCATCTGGAGCTGTTGCCCCTGCTGATATAGCACCTGCAGCACCACCTGTAATCCCCACGATTGCGGTAATGTAAGAGAAGCTTGATCCATAATACAATGGAATCTTACCTTTAGTGATAAATAAGAAACATAGTGTCGCAAATCCACTTGCGAAGATTGTAGTTGAAACGTGGAACCCTGTTAGTAAAGCAACCATAACTGTTGCTGGGAACATTACTAAGATTTGTTGAATTGCAAAGAGAATCATCTTCCCTAAAGTTGGTTTCTCATCTGGGAGATAACCCATTACTGTATTTTTCTTTTCCATTTCTTCCTCCTATAAGGGTCCTGATTTGCACAAAAAAAGGGCTAAAGTTAGCCCTTGTGTTATTAAAGTTAATAACGCCTTGTTGACCTCTCTGGATCAATTTAAAGGACCTCTTTGTCCTATTATAATCAAATATTATTCAAGATGCAATCCTTTTATTCAAATAGCATCTTTAAGCGTCTTTTGTGCTGTCACTTTGCACAGTTTCTTCTCTATTTGAATCATTTTTCTGTTCTTTTTTCGCTTTGATATAGTGGTATGGTGCTTCATAAGGTTCTTCCTTATCCTTTCTAAGCATTTCATCGAGGAAGCCTTGTTTAGAACCAATAGCTATAGCAAGTACAAATAACAATATCCCTACTGTCCCAATAGTAAATCTATAAGTGAAGTATTCACTTCCTCCACCACCATCTAAGATGAATTCATAGAAAAGCTCTATGGCTACTTCAGACAGGAACAAAAGACCAACAACTAAACTAATCCAAAACAATACTTTCCAAACTCGTTTCATACACATGACCACCTTACTAGCATCATTATAACTCAGTGAGTACCTCGACATTAAATCAGTTTTTCATAATATTTCCAGTATTTAGTATTTCTTTTTCAATTTCGGAAATGATGTTATTGAACTTATCTTCGCTCATTAGATCAAAACCAAAAAAAGAAAAGACAAGCTTACTTGTCTCTTCAAATATACTTACTTGCTTCACGAATACTCAAAGGACTCATGGATTCATGATGCCTTCCAATGAAGTCTTTTACCCACTCTGGATTTACTTTAGAGTACTCACGAAGACTCCATCCGATTGCCTTATTAATAAAGAATTCGGTGCTCCCTAGATTATTAAGGATTATTGTTTCTAACACATCTGTTTTCGTTTGGTCTTTGTATGCAAGTTGGAAGTCAATTGCAAGGCGTCTAAACCACATATCATCATATTGCGACCACTGTATCATCAGATCACATACTCTTTCATCTACAAGACCAATTCCTCCGATTACCGCGTCTAAAGCATCGATGGTATCCCACCATTGTTGATTCTTAATGAAAGGTAATATCTTATCGATATCTTCATATGTCAGATGCTTACGCATTACTATTAGGATGTCGATAGCTATATAGTGACATTCTCGTTCGTCTTCTTCATAGCACTGATAAAGAAAATCCCAATCAATGACTTTTGATAGTTTCTCTTCTTTAATGAAGTCCTTCGTAATCTTCTTACGGTCTGGAGAAGGTAACCCATAAAACTTAAAATTATCCTTCATGTATGCAGCCATCTTCTCGGCACGTTCTTCATCTCGATGGTTTTCGAGTAGCTCTCTTAATCTTTCTATTTTTGTCATACAAGTCCCCCATTTATCTTTGAGACAAGTATATCATTCTTACGGTTTCTTATGATACTACATCCGTGGTTTTTGCTCCCCTGGTCGTGGTCCTCCTTGATTTCTGTCACCTTGTGGACCTTGATTCATCGGTACATTTTGACCGTTTTGTGAGACATTTGTCATTATTGAGTTCAGTGTGATTGAAGATACTTCACTACCATTAATGCTGACATGAACTGTATCTCCAACATTGAGATTTGAACCACTGTAGATAAAGGCTTTGAAGTCTTTCATGACTTCTTTACTGAAAAGTAGATTACCATTGTCATCTTTGATTTCAAGAAGGGATTGAGCACTGTATCTTTGATCAAGAACGATTGCGAATGACGCTTGACTTGAATCTTCTGACATTCCTTGCATCATATCTGATGTTCCAGAAGCAAACAGCGTTCCTGAAGTAATGCTTGCTACACCATCGTAATCTAAGTAGCCATTCCCACCTTGTGTAGGACCAAAGACTGTAATCTCTCCACCTTTGATTTCAAGATTACCATTAGCATCAATCCCATCACCATTAGCATTCACAGTAACCGTTCCGCCATTAATTTGAATTGGATAGTCACCTCGAGAAGCAAAGGGATCCATACGACGTCCTTGTTCTTCTTGAGCGTCATTCCCACCTGCAGAGTTAATACCATCATCTTGCGCTACTATGGATATGATTCCATCATTAATGGTTACCTGAGCACCTTCTAAGCCTTCATAGCTAGACTGCACGTGAATTGTTCCGCTGTTAATTACTAATGCATTGTCAGCATGCATTCCATCATCTTCTGTATTTATTAAATAGGTACCATTGTTTATGGTAACATTACCGTTACTGTGGATTGAATCATCTATTGTTGTTAGTTCAAAGTATCCACCATTAACTGTAAGAGAAGCAGAAGCTTTCAGTCCTTTATTACTTGAATCAGTCGTGTTTTCAAGAGTCACAATTTTATAATTTCCTGCATCAATTTGTAAGTCAGTTTCGGCTTGCAGGCCATCACCCAAGGCATTGATATCTACGGTAGCATCTTTAATGTAGAGCCAACCCTTACTTGTATCTGTAGCATTGCTTGCTTGAATACCATCACCATCAGCAGTTATCATGAATGACCCCTGTTTGATTGCGACACTATCTTTACCTTTGATACCATCGTTCTTTGCATGTATCTGATACTTTCCGTCCATAATTACGAGATCATCATCTGTATGAATACCATTCTTAAAGTTCCCTTTAAGCACCAACTCTCCACTACCATTAAAGATTAAATCATCATTTGAGAAGATTGTTGCACTGAGTTCTTCTTTTTCATTCATGCCTGTGTAGGTATCCCCATCACTCAATGTGTTTGTCGTATTTTTCGCCAGTGTTATTACTGTATTGTTAGCATTTTCACTGTAAATAACAGCTGAACTTGAATGAGTCATCGTCACACCATTGAGGATAATTCGTACTGTTTCTGTATCTTGGACATTCACATGAATCTGTAAATTAGTTGAAGTTCCTGTAAATACATAGTCACCAGCCTTTTGAATACGAAGTGTATTGCCCACTTGGATTATTCCTTGGCCCTCAATGCTCGTCGAATTACCATTAAGGGTAATGTGTTGTGCAGTACTGTCATCCCAGGTTTCATCTTCATACTTTGTATCAAACTCATAGTTGATGTTAGATGAACTCACCTCATTCGGTTTCTCTTCAGTTTGAGCAATCTCATCTAAAGGTTCACTACTTTCATTCTTCGTAACACTCATCCATATAGTGATTGCTGCAAGAAGCACCAATACTGTTACAGACATGATTCCTACATTCTTTTTTCTCATAATTAATCACCTACAAACTTCCAACTTCTGTTGAAGGCAAGCTGCACACAATCGCAAGGTTACCATTTCGCACCCGCAAATCATCAATGAATTGTTTTACCTCTTGCGTGTCTTTTAAACGAATTCGATATTGCAGTTCAAAGAGACTTCCCATGTTGGTTGTCTTGATTTTGGTGAGTATAATCTCGTCTGTGTATTTCATAAAGACATCATCAAATACCCCTTCATAGTTTAAAGATTCCGGAATAGTGATTTTTAGATCTCTTTGGTGACTGTGTTGTTCACCAAATGATGAGCTATTCAGTGCCAACATCATGATACAAATAAGTATCGTAATGAAAACAGCGAAAGTTAAATACCCTATTCCTGTTGCCAATCCAATAACCATTGCGAAGAAGATGCTTCCAATATCTTTAGCAGTTCCCGCAACTGATCGAAAACGGATTAAACTAAAGGTTCCTAAAACCGCAACACTTGTTCCTAGATTGCCATTTACCATCATAATGACCACGTGAATCATCACAGGTAAAAGTGCTAGTGTCACTACAAAATTCTTAGTATAGGTATTCTTATACATGTATGTCCATGCTATCGCAATCCCAAGGATTAGCGAGACCATTGAACTAATCATAATCGTTTCGAGTGTCATTGTAGTGTTTGTAATACTTTCAAATATCATTGCTTGATTCCCTCAATTCTTTCTTGATAACATCGCCCATACTTTGAACATGACGATGTGTAAATCTGTAACTCACTTAAGCCTTCCGCTAACCAGTTTGGAATGCTTGTACTTGTCTTAATTTCCATAATGATCTCATCTGGATTTAGAACATTTCCATAATCTCCGTGTTCCATTTTCAGATCCGTATCACGCCAACGAACATTCTTATCTAAAGTTACCCGAAGTCCATCAGGATATTCGTCAGTATAGGCAATGCGATCATAGGCAATATACATTGCTGGTTGTAGATTCTGATTGGTACATACATAATCAATTTCCTGAAATGTTTGCGATGAATCCCTTGGAAGTTTATTCGCAAACGCGTAGTCATTAGCTTCCTTAAGTTCAATCTCAAGACGTCTCTTATAGACAACGCCACAGAACTTCTTCTTTACTTCCAAATATACTTTTGAGTATTCATTGGGCACGTTGTAGCTACGCAGTCTTACCTTCTCTTTATAAAGTGGTTTCTCTTGTGACAGGATTATTGATTCATCGTATTCATTATCAAAATACACATTACAGATGGTATGTTCGCCATACTGATCACTAACTAAATAGCGATTTAGTAATTGTTCCAGTTTTTGTCGCTTTGAACTGTCAAAGACAAACTTAATCTCATTTCTTGAGAATGTCGCTGTATATTTACTCATGTCTACCCTCCTCACAGTCAAATACTAAGTTTGATGTGTGACGGTTGAATGAACGATTAGGTACCTTAATGTGACGAACCTTCTTTAATACCGTGTATAAATAGTATGCATAGTTTAATGTTTATTCTTAATAAAATTGACATTTCACCAAGGCAGTTTACAATAGAACTGTACACAGAGGGGTGGACTTATGAGACTATTAGTTGTGGAAGATCATCAAAGTTTAAACGATACAATCACACAAGTATTAAAAGTTGGAGGCTATCAGGTAGACTCCGTTTTCAATGGTCAAGATGCTATTGATTATATTGCAGCTATTGATTATGACTGTGTCGTACTCGATATTATGATGCCACTTGTAGATGGCTTTACTGTTGTGGAAACAGTACGAAAGAATGGCTTTACAAAGCCTGTTCTATTTCTATCTGCAAAGCAACATGTAGATGACAGGGTAAAGGCACTTGATCTCGGCGGGGATGATTATCTCGTTAAACCTTTTTCCATGGAAGAACTACTAGCACGAATTCGAGTGCTCTTACGCCGTTACGATAATAAAGGCACCGACATCTACACCCTTGGAACTCTAGAAATTAATAACTCGACACGTTCTGTACGTCGAGAAAATCAAGAAATTGATCTCTCATCCAAAGAATACGCAATTCTTTTATATTTGGTGCGACATAAAAACACTGTCGTAACGCGAGAACAACTCCTCGAACATGCCTGGGACCTTGACTATGAAGGAGCATCCAATATCGTGGATGTCTATATTAATTACCTACGCAAGAAAATTGATGATGGCTTTGAACCGAAACTGATTCAGACAGTACGCGGTGCTGGATACATCATAAGGAGTGCTGAATGAAACGATTCCCATATAAATTACGAATAAGCCTTTGGTATACTGCATTCATGGTCGTTATCTTAGCGAGTACCTTGTCCATTATTTATGCGATGAGCTCATCCAGTCTCCTAAATAAGACGGAAGAGTCCGTATCAAACGCCATCGCAAAAGCTCATGATTATATTAAGTATGAAAACGGTGTACTTAAGTATAATGATCGAATTCAATCGATTGATGATACAGTCACGATTGTGATTTATGATAAGTATGGAAATACATTATACGGTGTCACGCCACGTCAGTTTCCTGTAGATGCTAACTTCAGTAATACCTTTCAATCCATTCAACTCCCGAATCAAAATCGCTTTGTCTACAAAGACTTAGATGTAGCAGTCAAAGGAGCACCACAGAATCTCATCATTCGTGGTATTGCTTCCTATACAAACGCAAATACAACACTGCAATCCTTTCTATTTGCATCGCTTATCATTGGACCCGTTGTGATTCTACTTGCTGCATATGGTGGATGGCGACTCATGAAACGTATCTTTAAACCAATTGAAGCGGTGAGAACGACTGCTCAAGAAATTAGTGACGGTAATGACTTAAAACTAAGAATTGAGGCACCCAGTAATAATGATGAGTTAGGAAAGCTTGTGCATACTCTTAATCATATGTTGCAGCGACTTGATGATGCCTTTGACCGCGAACGTCAGTTTACTGATGATATTTCGCACGAACTAAGAACACCACTTACTGGTATGCTCTTGGATGTGGAACTGATGAAACTCCGTTCTGATAAAGAAGATTTAGAAACACAAACATTAATTAAAAGGCTCTATGAACAAACTCAATGGATGGTGACCTTAGTGGAATCCATGACTCAGATATCCCACAGCATACATATCCAAAGTATTGAAACAGTCTTCTTAAAAGAATCAATTGAAGCGATGCCAACGCTTGACCTTCAAAAGATTACCTTAGATATTCCTGACACCCAGATAATCCAAACAGATACAGCTCTATTCGGAAGGATTCTCACAAATCTTGTGAATAATTCATTTCAATATGGAGCAGACCGTGTAGATATTAGTACCCAACGAGTACGCGGAACACTTCATATTAAGATCAAAGATAATGGTGATGGCATGAGTGAAGAAACACTTTCTCAAATATGGAATCGTTTCTATCAAGGTGATAAAGCACGACATGATTCAAAATCTTCAGGACTGGGATTATCCTTTGTGAAGATGGCAGTTGATGCTTTAGGATGGGAGATTCAAGTTGCAAGTGAGCTTGGTACTTCGACAACATTTACATTAATTATTAAAGATTAAGTTTCTTTAATCTAATTTTAATCTTCGCATGACACAATAGAGTCACAAGGAAAGAAAAGAGGAACTTATTATGAAGAAGACCTTACTATCATTATTACTTGCTATGCTTGTATTAACAGGCTGTACAGCTACAAATCCAAATGGAAGTGGTTCAGGTACAATACCTACCCAAACAGGGGATCACAATGTAACTTTAGAAGAAGCAAAAGAAATTGCTTTAACCCACGCTTCATTATCTAAAGACAGCACACAGTTTGTGGTTGAGAAACTGATTGATGCGAAACCAACGTATTATCTCATTATTATGAAGAATGATAATCGTACCTATGTTTATAAGATTGAAACAAGTAGTGGGAAAATTCTTGTCTCAAGCATGCAAAACAGTAACGATGATGACGACATTCAAGAACTTATCGATAATGCATTAAACAACGTACAAATCAATGATAATAGCGATGACAATCCTACAGTTGTGATTCCTGATGTAAAACCAGCTGTTGATACTCCAGCAACTGATCAAAAACCTTCTACAGGTGAAATCACTGCTGATCAAGCATATGCGATTGCATTAAAAGATGCAGGTGTTGATCGCGCAAGTGTTACACACAAAGAAATCGAACGTGATAAAGAAAATAATATCTTAATCTATGAGATTGAATTCAAAGTTGGTAACAATGAATATGATTATGACATTGCGATTGCTGATGGACGTATCATTAAAAAATCTATAGATATCAAAAACAAACCATCGGGTGGATCACCAGTTTCTTTATCAAAGGCAAAAGAGATTGCATTGGCTAAAGTACCAGGTGCTAAAGACAATCACATTATTATCGAAGAAGATTATAACAATGGCCGTATTGAATATGAAGGAACCATCATTTATGATGGCTTCGAATATGAGTTTGAAATCGATGGTAATACCGGAACAATCCTCGAATGGGAAGTTGAATCACTTTACGATTAATCTACTTAAGACTTTAGTCACACACTAAAGTCTTTTTTTATTCCTCTATTTCTGTTATATTATAGCTAGCGAAATAACATAAGGAGACAAAATGAGAGGGAAAATAGTTCCGAGTAGAACTCGAGTCCTCCATGGTATAGTGTTATCTTTCTTTATCATGGCACTTTGGTACTTACTCGCGTAAAAGTATTATCTCATTGGAAGTACTTAATTAGAAAAGAAGAGGCTTAATTGTCCTCTTCTTTTTCGTTTTTATGGTCTTCGCGATAACGTTCCACGAAACTCTTTGCTTCTTGTTTTACAGATTTCAAATCAACACCCCATTGATTCGCAGAGAAAACACATCCGCAATAACATTGCCTATAAATATCATAGTCGTTACACATTTCAATAGAACGTTGATATCCTCCACGTTTCTTAAAATCACTTGGAAGGTAACTTACGTCATATAAAACTTGTACATCCATTCCTATTTCATTAATGAGTTTTGAGTTCTTGTGGGGTGATAATGTTAAAGCACTCCCAAAGTATTCAAAGCCTAGTTCTTGTGCCTTATTAGCCACCCGATCAAGTCTCATTTCAAAACAAAAGGCACATCGTTTACCGCCTTCCGGTTCTTCCTTTAACTCGCGCTCATGTACGGCTTTAAGAAAAGTATCCGGACGATAATCATCTTCAATAAACTGTACATTAGAACCCGTCTTCTCATTGAAGTCTTCGATGAACTGCTTTTGAACGATTGCCCTTCGGGTATACTCCTCACGGGGATAAATATTTGAGTTTGAATAAAAGATAGTAACATCGGCATGGTTTACCATTTCTTCAAGTACATAGGTACTACATGGAGCACAGCATGAATGCATCAAGACTTTTGGACGATCCTCTTGCGTTTGCCACTGCTTCACTACATCCTGGTATACCACATCGTAGTTTACCTTTTGATTCATATTATATTTATTGATTATTTTTTGAATATCTACAAACAAAGAACTCACCTCAAAAGTATAATATCACAAATAGTCCAATAAGGTTATCGAATCTTTTTTATCGAGATATTTATACAAATGCAAACGTTTACAGTGTTATTGGGAAACGTTTATGCTACAATTAAATGTCGCAGTATTTGTACTGTAAGTGAGGATATTATGAAGTTTAAACGTGTTTTATTATGTCTTGTCTCAATTTTTTTATTTTCATTCGGAGTTTCCTTTACATTAAAAGCAGCAATTGGCGTTGGCTCATGGGATGCGATAACACAAACTGTGAGTGACATTTCTAGATACCAAATTGGAACTGTTGGTATTGCGCTTAATGCAATCTGTATCTTAATTCAATTTGTACTGCTTGGTAAAGATTTCAAATTTAAACATGCAATGCAAGTAGTCTTAATTGTGAGTTTAGGTTATGCTATTAACTTTGTATATTATGATTTACTCCCTGACTTCACAATCACTAGTTATCCAGCTAAGCTCTTCTTCTTAATTCTAGGAACTGCAATTAATGCTTTGGCAGTATCGATTGTGATGCTAGTTGATGTTGTTACTTTTGCCCTTGAAGGTGCAAGTCTTGCGATAGCTAAAAGCTTAAAGATGGACTTTCCACTAACCCGTCAGATTATCGATGCTGTGATTATTGTGATTACGGTTATTTTATCCCTACTCTTCTCTACTCCATTAACGGTTCGTGAAGGTACTGTAATCGGAATGTTGATTTTTAGTCCACTTATGGGATTTTTCATGAAGATATTGAAACCAATATTTAGAAAACACGATTTTACAGATCAATAGTGTCACCAATTTTTCATCAGCACTTAATCAAAGCACTACTCATTCAAGCTAAGTGATGTTAGTATTAATGTATGAGGAGGATATACTATGAAAAAAGTTGGAATTATTGTAGGAAGCCTAAGAAAAGATGCTTTCTCAAAGCAAGTTGCTGATATCGTCGCTAAGAAACTCAATGAATATTTTGAAACAGAGTTCATTGAAATTGGAAATCTACCTTATTATAATCAAGATTTAGAAGTTGAAGGTAGCATACCTGAAACTTGGACAGCATTCAGAAACACAATGAACCACGTTGATGCAGTGTTATTTGTTACTCCAGAATATAACCGGTCAGTACCTGCAGTACTAAAGAATGCTCTTGATGTTGGATCACGTCCAATGAAAGACAGTGTTTGGAACAAGAAACCTGCTGCAATCATTAGTAATTCCCCAGGAAATATCGGTGGCTTTGGAGCCAACCATCACCTACGTCAAACACTAGCATTCCTTAATATGCCAGTACTTGGTCAACCTGAAGTTTATCTATCTCAAATTCATACATTACTAAATGAAGATGGCACAATGGTTGAAGGAACTTCAAAATTTTTAGATCTTGTCGTTACTGAATTTAAGAACTTAATTGATTTATATTAATTTATCATTACAAAAAATGATCTACCCCATATGAGGTAGATCATTTTTATTATACGCATAAGACAACTAAAGTGTTCTTTATTTATCTGAATTTATTATTTGCCCCAGATTGAATTATCAAATGGGTCTTTACGCCATGAACTCAAGAAGTCTTGTTGCTTCTCGTTAAGTTTTAAGTATTCTGATAAATCACTGAATGTAAGAATGCTGTGATTTTCAATGCCTTCTGCAGCGAAATTAGTCATTGCTGATTCCAACTCATAGTTGAAGATGGATACAACTGCTAAGACTTCCATACCTGCATCACGTGCTGTTTGAACGCTTTGGATAACACTTCCACCTGTTGATACTAAGTCTTCAATAATCACAACTTTTTGTCCTTTAGTGAAGTCACCTTCAATTTGACCTTTAGTTCCGTGATCTTTTGCTTTACTTCTAAAGTATACAAGAGGTAACTTCATTTTATCGGCAACTGATGTTGCATGAGGGATACCTGCTGTAGCTGTTCCACCAATAACTTCAGCTTCTGGATATGTAGCTGAAATGTATGCATAAAGTTGTGCAGCAATTTCGCTACGGATTTCATAATGGCCCAATGTTTTACGGTTATCACAATATATAGGTGAGTTAATACCTGATGCCCAGATAAATGGTTTTTCTAAGTTTAATGATACTGCTCCAATTTTTACTAATCCTTCTACTATTATGTTACTCATTGATACTCTCCTTTATTGACATGTATGTTTCATAAGGCGTTTCACTCTTTGTAATTGCACGTCCTACGACGATTCCATCAGCACCATTAGCTACTGCTTGTGTTGGTGTCATGATTCGTTTTTGATCATCAACTGATCCATCAGCTAAACGAATTCCCGGTGTAATACACAAGAAGTCTTCGCCAACATGATTCTTAATGTCTTGTGCTTCGAATGCTGAACAAATGCAACCTGCAACACCTGCACGTTTTGCACTTGCTGCTAAACCTAAAGCAACTTCTTTTAATGGACTTGGATTCATAAGTTCATTACTTAGAATCTCTTGATCAATACTTGTAAGAACAGTAACTGCGAGTAATTTTGTTTTAGTACCTACAATTGCTAGTTGAGCTTGACGCATCATTTCATATCCACCAGATGCATGAATTGTAATATAGTCTACATTAAGGTCCTTAAGATTCTTTAATGCACTTCCTACTGTATTTGGAATATCATGAAGTTTTAAGTCTAAGAAAATCTTGTGCCCCATACTTTGGCACGCTTCCACAAACTCTCTTCCTTCTCTATAAAACAGTTCCATCCCTATTTTCAGGTACAATGATTCCCCTGCAAATGGTTGTAGAAAATCAATACACTCTTCTCTCGATTTAAAATCGCAAGCAATAAACGTTGGTTTTGTCATACTTCCTCCTATAAAAAGAGCACCGTAAAGGTGCGTCTAAGTTTCTAGGATTCGCACCTTGTTTGTCTCTCTGTACAAACTTAAAGGTCTCTTAAAGTATAATAACATATTATTTATTGATTTTGTACTGTGTTTCCATTATTTTACAATGTTCCACTTATTTTG
>RCMY010001424.1_pt1 | contig 22837 bp, 22 predicted proteins | sample 2041341 | NCBI WGS metagenome assembly RCMY01 (sample SAMN09708234, study PRJNA481090) | Marine sediment metagenome, whole genome shotgun sequencing project.
GGAAACTTCGCCCCCGGATCCTGCTTGCGGGTCGGTGCAAAGTCGGCATGGCCGATGATCGCCGTGCGTGGGATGCCGTGACGCTTGCGCAGGTCGTCGAGCAGCGTGATCAGGCTGGCGATCTGTGCCGGCGGGAACACATCCTCGCCATTGTTGTCCAGCTCGATACCGATAGAGGCTGAGTTGACGTCGGTGATCGTGCCCCAGTGCCCTCCTCCGGCATGCCAGGCGCGCATGGTGTCGGCGACCAGTTGGTAGCGCTTGCCATCGTGTCCGATCAGGTAATGCGCACTGACCGGCCCACCGCTGTTGCGGGTGCGCAAGGTATCCAGGCTTTGCTGCACGCCGTCCTGCCCGGTGGCGTGGATCACGATCAGGATCGGTTGGCGCGGCCCGAAGTTGGGCGACGGCACCCAGTCTGCGAGTGGGTTGCGCGGCGGCCCGTGCGCGCAGGCAGAAAGCGCAATGGCGAAGACGAGCAACAGGGGCGCGCGAATCCACATGGGTCGCATTGCACCGGGATGCGATGGTGATTGCAAGTCGGTGGTGCGGACCGGTCGAAGCCTGTTGTTCATGGCGCTTGTTCCATGGAGCCCGGGCGAATTTGCGTCCGGTCTCCATGGATTAGTCTTTGGATTGGTGGAGGCCGCGCGACTGCATCAGCCCGCGTAATACATCTGGTACTCCAACGGATGTGTCGCGGCACGGAACGCAGTGACTTCCTTCATCTTCAGCGCGATGTAGGCATCGATGAAGTCGTCGTTCATCACGCTACCGGCCTTGAGGAACTCGCGGTCGGCATCGAGTGCTTGCAATGCCTGGTCAAGGGACGCACACACCTGCGGGATGTTCCTGGCCTCTTCCGGCGGCAGGTCGTACAGGTCCTTGTCCATGGCCTCGCCCGGGTCGATCTGGTTCTTGATGCCGTCCAAACCGGCCATCATCAACGCGGTGAAGGTCAGGTAGCCGGACTGTTGCGGGTCGGGGAAGCGGAACTCGATGCGTCGCGACTTGGGGTTGGACACATACGGGATGCGGCAGCTCGCCGAGCGGTTGCTTGCTGAATACGCCAGCATCACCGGCGCCTCGAAACCCGGCACCAGCCGCTTGTATGAGTTGGTGGTGGCGTTGGCGAACGCATTGATCGCACGCGCATGCTTGAACACGCCGCCGATGTACCACAGCGCCACCTGCGACAGGCCGCCGTAACCGTCGCCGCTGAACAGGTTGGTGCCGCCCTTGGCCAGCGATTGGTGCACGTGCATGCCGCTGCCGTTGTCGCCGACGATGGGCTTGGGCATGAAGGTGGCCGTCTTGCCGTTGCGGTAGGCGACGTTGCGGATGATGTATTTCATCATCATCAACTCGTCGGCCTTGCGCACCAGCGTGTTGAACCGGGTGCCGATTTCGCACTGGCCGGCGTTGGCGACTTCGTGGTGGTGGACCTCGACCTCGATGCCGACCTGCTCCAGCGTCTTGCACATCTCGGCACGGATGTCGTGCAGCGAATCCACCGGTGCGACCGGGAAGTAGCCGCCCTTGATGCCGGGGCGCAAGCCGCTGTTGCCGCCAGCGTAATCGGTCGCCGAGTTCCAGTGTGCTTCCTCGGAATCGATCTTGTAGAAGGTGTGGCCCATTTCGTTGCTGAACTGCACCGAGTCGAAGATGAAGAACTCCGGCTCGGGCCCGAAGAACGCCTGCTCGGCGATGCCGCTGGACTTCAGGTACGCCTCGGCACGCTTGGCGACACCGCGCGGATCGCGCGAGTAGGCCTGCATGGTGGTTGGCTCGAGCACGTCGCAGCTCAGCACCATGGTCGGGTCGGCAGTGAACGGGTCTATGAAAGCCGTGGCCGGATCAGGCAACAGCACCATGTCGGACTCGTTGATGCCCTTCCAGCCGACGATCGAGCTGCCGTCGAACATCCTGCCGTCCTCGAACAGGCTGTCATCGACGATCGAGCCGGGATAGGTCATGTGGTGCTCGATCCCGCGGATGTCGGTAAAGCGCAGGTCGACGAATTCGATCTTGTGGTCTTTCATTAGTTTTTCGACGTGATCGGCGGACATGGCAGGCCTTGGGAGGTGGTGGATAGATTGGAGGGCAGCAAGGTGTGTGCCAACTGACCTGGTTTGCAAGTTGCTGTTCTATAAGTGCATTCAAACAAGGCGACGCCTGTATTGCACCAAAATAGCGCGTATTGAAAGTAATGATGCACCGATATGGGGCGAAATTGATCTCAGAGGATCCGTGATATTGAATCCGCCCATCCGTCATCCCGGCGAAAGCCGGGATCCATTTGGACTTTGGCTGTCGTGGTGCGGTGGTTCTGGCTACATCCATCAAAATGGATCCCGGCTTTCGCCGGGATGACGGCCGACGGTGGCTCGCGCAAGCGGCCGGCGGGCCGGCGATGCGGACGGGCGCCTGCAGTACTACGGGCCTGCAAAGAGCAGGGCGTTGAAAGGGAAAGCAGGCGACAATCCCCCGTTGTGCATGCCGCACCACCCATCCATTCCAACCCATCCAACCCATGACCGAATTCCTGAAAGCCCTGCTGCTGGGCATCATCGAAGGCATCACCGAGTTCCTGCCGATTTCCAGCACCGGCCACCTGCTCATCGCCGAGCGCTGGCTCGGGCAACGCAGCGAGTTGTTCAATATCTCGATCCAGGCCGGCGCGATCCTGGCGGTGGTGCTGATCTACCGGCAGCGGTTGTGGACGTTGGCGATGGTATTCCTGGGTCGCGGCATGCCCGGTAATGGCGGGGGCGATGCGGGTGTACTGTCCAATCCAGCTGAGGCGCGTGACTACGGCTTCAAACTGATCGCGGCGTTCGGCGTCACTGCGGTCCTGGGGCTGCTGGTAAAGAAGCTGGGCTGGGAGCTGGACGACGCGATCGCACCGATCGCCTGGGCGCTGATCATTGGTGGCGTGTGGATGTTGCTGGCCGAGCAGCTGGCAGCGCGTCGTGCGCTGGTCCTGGGTGAGCGCAGCCGGATCACCTGGACGGTGGCGATCCTGGTCGGCATCGCGCAGGTGGTGGCCGGTGTGTTTCCCGGCACCTCGCGTTCGGCGGCGACGATCTTCGTGGCGTTGCTGTTTGGCGTTACCAACCGCGCCGCCGCGACCGAGTTTGCATTCCTGGTCGGCATCCCGACGATGTTTGCCGCGACCGCCTACGAGTTGTTGTCGTTGTACAGCCACGGTGGTGGCAGCGGCGAGGACTGGGGACTGCTGTGCGTTGCGCTGGTTGCCTCGGCGATCACCGCTTTCATCGCGGTGAAGTGGTTGTTGCGCTATATCCAGTCGCACCGGTTTACTGCGTTTGCGGTGTATCGACTGGTGCTGGGTGTGGCGTTGTTGTGGCTGGTGCCGGCCATCTGAGTCAGCCGCAGCCCGGGTAAGCGCAGCGCACCGCACCGTGCCATGCGAAAAGTAGCCCGGGTAAGCGAAGTGCACCCGGGCCATCGCGCGGGAAGCTCCCGGGTGCGCTTCGCTTACCCGGGCTACGCTGCTGATTCCCGCTGCCAGGGTTCAGAGTGTGCGGGTCTTGCCGCCATCGACGTCGACGATCGCACCCTGCACGTAGGATGCAGCCGGAGATGCCAGGAACGCGACCACGCTTGCGATTTCGTCCGGGCGGCCAAAGCGCGGCACACCCAACGATTCGAGCATCGTTCGCTTCGCTTCGTCGGAAGTCACCCCACGCTGCTGCACGACCTTGTCGATCCGCGACTGCAGCCGCTCGGTCGCGATCCCGCTGGGATTGACCGCGTTGACGCGCACGCCTTCGGCCATGCCGCGATCAGCCAGTGCCTTGGTCAGGTTGAGCAGGGCAGCGTTGACACTGCCGCCAATGGTGAACATGGCATTGCCGGTGCGGCCGCCGATGCCGGCGATGTTGACGATGCAGCCTTGCGACGACACCAGGTGCGGCCATGCGGCGCGGCACAGGCGGACGGCGCCGAAGAATTTCAGCGCGAACCCGTCATCCCAGGCGGCATCATCGAACGCGAGGAAGTCGCCACGTGGTGTCGCGCCGGCATTGTTGACCAGGACGTCGATACGACCGAAGCGTTGCATAGTGGCATCGACCACGGCCAGTGCGGCTTCGGGTCGACGCAGGTCGCAAGCAATCGGCAAAGCCACGTGTGGCAGCTCCGCGGCCAGCGCCTCGAGCGCTGGACCGGAACGCGCGACCAATACCGTCGCACAGCCGTCGCTGGAAAGCCGGCTGGCGATGGCATGGCCGATACCGCGGCTGGCCCCGGTGACGATCGCGACACGCGGGGAGGCGTCATTCAAGTGCTCACAGTTCAAGCGCTGGCCTGCGCGTGCAATGAATAGGTGCCGTACGTCAAAGCCTCCGCCAGCACGTGTCCCTGCAGCGCGCGGAACACATCGCCTGCGGTGAACTTGCCGGGCAACTCAAGCTCGCCGACATCCAATGCAAACAGGCGGAAGAAATACCGATGCGTGCGCAGGTCGTTTGGTGGCGGGTAGGGGCCGTCGTAGCCGAAGTAGTTGCCGCCCATGTCGTCATTACCTTCAAACCAGCCGGTGTAGTCGTTCAAGCCTTGTCGCGCGCCCTTGGGACCGGGAGGGTCGGATTTGCCGCCTTTTGTGACGCTGTCACTGCAGCTGCCGGCGGGGATGTCGCGCACGGCGGCGGGGATGTCGGCCATGGCCCAATGTACGAACTCGGTGCGCGGCATGTCTACGGGAAGTTCGACGTCTTGCTTGCCGGCATTCGAGGCATCGGTCGGTGCATCGGCGTCGATGAACAACAACGCAAACGATCGCGTGCCTTCGGGGACATTGTCCCAGGCCAGCTGCGGATTGCGGTTGTCGCCAAAGCCATCGGGTGCCCCAAGTGCGAATTCGGCGGGGATGGGTTTGCTGTTTTCAAAGCTGTCGCTGTGGATGCGCATGGTTGGCTCCGTGTGGATTTCCAGTGTTCCCGATATCCAGGCAACTTTATCGTCATCGCGCGAATATTCTGTCATTGCCGCTTGAGTAGCGCCCCTAATATTTATCGCGACTTACGTCGCTCCTATAAAAGCCAATGTCCATGGATGGACAGACATGCGTCTGTCAAAAGTCCCCGTCTTCAGGGGAATGACGTATGAGTGGGCGGCTCCAACCAAACAGGGCCAAAGCAAAATGGATCCCGGTGTTCGCCGGGATGATGGTGCTGGAGGTCATGTGTGATCTCGGCAGCACGTCACAACGGCACGTTACAACGACAGGTCACAACAACACGTCACAACAACACGTCACGACAAATCAACAGGCGCCAGCCGCTCTGCCACCCAGGTTTCAGCGAAGCCATCCATATCGGCGCCCAGCAGGAAACCACAATGCCCGCCGTATTCGGAAATCTCCAACCGCGTGTCCGGCGCCAGCACCAGATGTTGGAAGTCGTCCAGCGGAATCACCGGGTCGTCTGCCGTCATCAGGATGTCGGCCGGCACCTGCAGTGCGGCCAGGCGGTCGCCGGCGATCGAGTAACCATCGAAATAATTGTCGATGGTGCCGAAGTCGGTATGGCGCTGCACCAGCCATTCGGTCAGGTCGCGCATGCCCAGGTGCAGGGTGCGGTCGTCGAAGCCGTGTGTGGCCGGGAACAGTTCGCGCTTGCGTACCAGCGAGCGCCGCCACTTGCGCTCGAAATAGCGCAGGTACACACGCCAGCCACGCTCCATCTGTTCCATCGTCACCGCCGGGTCCAGCACCGGGCAGACCGCGGCCACGCGTGCCAGTGGCAGGCCCGCGGCCGGTGCGCGTAATGCCAGCCGCAGTGCGAAATTGCCACCCAGCGAATAACCGGCCGCAACCAGCGGACGCTGCGGCGAAGCATCGGGCCACAATCGCCGGGTGATGTCGCAGGCGGCGTGCACGACTTCCTCGATGCGGTTGGAGTGGAACAACTCCTCGTTGAGATGGTGGCTGTCGCCGTGGTCGCGGAAGTTGAGCCGCAAGGTGGCGAAGCCGTGTTGCAGGAACCGCGCCGCAGTCAGGCGCATGTAGCTGGACTCGGCGCTGCCTTCCCAGCCGTGCAGCAGCAGGGCGAGCCCGCGTGGCTCGACCCCGGGCACGACGCTGTGCATGCCCTGCAAGCGCACGCCGTCGCCGCCGTCGAACAGGTGTTCGGTGGTCACCGCGCCGGTGGCGGCGAGTAGTTCCGCACCACGCTTGCGGCGCCAGGGGCTGGAGCCGAGCATGGTCTGCAGGTGCGGGCTGTGCAGCCACCACGGCGGTCGGTAGTCGGCCGCGGTCAACATCGCGGGTGCTGGAGCGGTGCTGTCCAGCGGCGGTGCCTGCATGGCTTGATCGTCCATCACGCGATTATCCACCACGCGCATCCACCACGCCGGCTGGCTATCCCTGCGCCATCGCCTCGGCGATCCGGTCGCGTGCCAGGCCGGCGATGCGGCGGCGGCCTTCGGCGCTGCCGGGAGGGATCGGTTCGAGGAAGCAGATATCGGCGATCCGGCCAGGTTCGCCCAGCAGGCGGATGAAGTTGGCCATGAAGTTTTCGCCCGGGCGGAAGGCGACGATCGTCTGGGCGTCGCCACCGGCGCCATAGCGCAAGGCCACCGGCTGCACCGGTACGTTGGCCTCGACCGCGGCCAGGAAGATCCGCGCATGGAACGGGCCCAGCGTGTGCCCGTCGCGGGTGCGGCCTTCCGGGAAGACCCCGACCGAGTGCCCGTTGCGCAGGCGATGCAGCATCTGCTGCAGGACGCCGCCCATCGACGCCGAGTCGCCACGCTGGTGCCAGATCGTCTCGCCGCGGGTCGCGACCCAGCCGATCACCGGCCAGCTTGCGATCTCGCGCTTGGCGACCAGTCCCATCATCCGCTGGCTGTGCAGTGCCACGATGTCCACCCAGCTGACATGGTTGGCGACAAACAGGGTCGATCCGGGCGATGGCGTGCCGACCCGACGCAGGCGAAACCCGAACACCCGCATCATCCCGGCCGACCAGAGCCGGATGACCCGGTAATCCAGGCGCTCGCCACCGATCTGGATGCCAGCGGTCAGCCGCGTCACCAGCAGCATCGCCAATGGCAGGTCGATCAACAGGTGCCACAGCAGCAGCGGCACGCGATAGCCGTAGCGTAACCAGCGCATCGATCAGGACAACGCGGCCGGCAGGTGGCCGGACGCGGGGATGGTCAACGGGTTCATTGGATCAAGATAGCCGATGCCTGCCTGCCGGCTTGGCAGGGCGGCAAGCCCAGGAAGAAAAATCAATGGGAGTGTGCTGGTACAGCCAGACAGTCTGGCTGCACCTGCTTAGCGGACGTTGAACATACCCGGACGCCAGGTGCGCACATAGCTGCCACGGCCGCCCGAGGCGTAGCCACTGCTGCTGCCGTAACCCTGGCCCATGTCGCGCTCGCGGCGGACATGCATGCGGTCGACCAGCTCCTCGCGACGGTTGTCCAGCCAGTCGGTGCGGCCGATCGTGGCCGGGTCCAGCTCGCGGCGCTCGGCCTGGCGTTGGCGGAAATCACAGAAGTCGTCGTAGGCGGCCAGCTCGTGCTTGAGCTCGCGCACGGCCAGCTCGATCATCACCGCGTCGTCCAGGAAGCCCAGCACGGCGACGTCGTCCGGGATCACGTCGTCCGGATCGCAGAAGTACATCAGCGCCGACAAGACCCGATCCTTGTCCTCTTCGGACATCGCCCAGGCTTCGTCGCGGACCATTGCGATCATGTCGTCAAGCTTGAGCAGCCGCTGCAGGATGAAGTCCGGGATCTCGATCTTCTGCGCGTCGCTGAGCATGTTGGCGGCGCAATCGACGACTTCCTGCGGGGTCTTGCTTTCGGCCGTCTTCCTGGATTTGGCCATCGCTTTGTGGAAATGCTCCAGATCGCGGTCGTTGAGTTCGAAATTGAGCGAGATCGACATGGCAGGTCCAGGTCAGAAGGAAGGGAAGTGCTGCAGAGTAGGGCGTGGCTCGCGGTGACGTCAATTGCGGTGACGCTGTATGCCAGCGGGCCTTGTCCTGAAACAACGCACAACAGCGGGATTTACGGCCGCGCTGGCATGCGGGTGTCTTTGGCTTGATCGCTGCTGGTTTGATCACCAGTGGCTTGATCACCCCGGCTCGATCAGCGTGCCCGTCGCGAAACCACCGCCAGTGTCAGCCGCGAGATGCAGGCCAGCCGGCCCTGGTCGTCTTCGATACGGATCTCCCAGACCTGGGTGCTGCGCCCCACGTGCAGGGGCCGCGCAGTGCCGGTGACCTTGCCCTCACGCACCCCGACCAAATGGTTGGCGTTGATCTCGATCCCGACCACGCCCTGGCCTTCGTCCACGCACAAACCGCCGGCGGTACTGCCCAGCGTCTCTGCCAGCAGCACCGACGCGCCGCCATGCAGCAGGCCGAAAGGCTGGTGGGTGCGCGCGTCCACCGGCATGGTGCCGCGCACGTAGTCGGCGCCGACTTCGGTGAATTCAATCCCCAGTGGCACCATCGCGGTGTCGCGTGACAGCGCGTTGAGGTCGGCCGGGGTGACGCTTCGGCGGAATAATGACCGGGCAGATGACTGGTCAGGCAGGCGTGGCGGGGTGTCGGTTGGCGTCATGCCAGCCAACATACCGCGTCGTGCGGCCACCAGCAGGATGATGGTGCAGCCGACGTGGCGGGGGAGGGCGCCACGCCGGCTGCTTCCCATCGGTGAAAACACCTAGGGGACGCCCCGGCAACTGGTTCGGCGCTGGCTTAGCCGCAGCGGAAGCGTGGAGCGCCCGCCCAGTCGCTGGCATAGCGGCGAGTGCAGCCATAGCCGCTGCTGTTGCCATAGCCGATGCCGAAATCGCGTTCGCGATACCGGCCGCGGCGGGCACGCGGCGCCGGCTGGGGGGTGGAAGTGGTGTCGGTGTGCTGGGTCTGTCGGCGGTCGGTGCGAGTCATGGGAGGGCTCCTTGGCGGGCCTTGGTGAAGTGGTGTGCTGGTAATCTACAACACCAAACGCCCCATGCCATGGGCCGGAAGTCACCCAACCGATGACAGGCGGGGGCAAGCCGGGAAACCAGGGGTCGCCCTTATGTAGGAGCGGCTTCAGCCGCGAGCTCTTGATCGTGCTCTTGCCTTGTGTAGGAGCGACGTAAGTCGCGATATGGAGTCCCGTGACTCCATATTGCGACTTACCTCGCTCCTACAAAAACCGGAGCAACCAAAAGCCGGAGCAACAACAGGATCAAGGGCTCGCGGCTGAAGCCCCTCCTACAACTGCATCGGCCGTGGTTACAGGACGGGCGCCAGGCCGGCACCGAAGGCGGTAAAGATCCGCGTCATCAGGGGCTTGAAGCCTACGTCCACTTCGGGAAAGTCGCCGACCGGCTCGTAGCAGTCGCCAAACTTCGGGTCGAAGGGCGACAGTGGCGCCGGGCAGTCCGGCCCGGGCTGGAACTGGTAGCTGGTGGCATAGCGTACTGGCCACAGGTCAAAGATCGGCAGGCGCTCGGACAGCTTCGCCAGGTTGTACTCCAGTCCGGACAGCACCGGCAGATGCGGGCGCCGGGCGATGGCCCAGGCGTTGTCCGGCGCGATGTCGCGGCGGATCCTGGTCGCCAGCTCGCGTGCGAAGGCAGGGTCGTCGATCACCACCGCCGACTCGGTGTTGTAGTGGTCGCTGCGCGGGTCGAAGTTGTGGGTGCCAACCACGCCGATCCGGTTGTCCACCACCAGTGACTTGGAATGCAGGCCGATGCGTACGCCGGCACGCTTGAGCGGCACCGGCTCGTTGGCGCTGCGACGAGCGTATCGCAACGCGGTGTACTCGGCTTCCAGCGGCTGGCGTTGGCGGCGGGCCATGCTGCTGTTGCCGCGGCGACGCGCGACGATCACCTTGTCTCGTGCGTGCGCCAGCTCCTCGTCGGTGGGCGGCGTCGGCAGATCGGCGTCGGTGGCCGCAAGGTCGACAGGAACGTTGGCCGGGAACGGCTTGAACTCGTGGATCTCGAAGCCGAAGTCGCGCAGGTAACGGCGCTTGTACTTGTACGACAGCGCATAGGTGATGAACGAGTCGGTCGCGCCCAGGCTGTTGGTGGAGATGATCACGCGCGGTGGGTCGGGGCGTTTGCGGATCGCACGAAACATGTCCTGGGCCTGGTCGGATAGCACCAGGTAGGGCGTTTGCAGCAGGACTTCGTGGTCGGCCGATTCGATCAGCGTGCGCAGCTCGTTGGAGGAGGGGGCCGCCTTCTCGTTGCGTGATTGGTGCTTCTGCGGCAGGTCGGCGATGTAACTGACCGCGCCAACCGACATGGCTTTGGCGGCAAGCGCATCTACACGGGTCGGATCGCGGGCGGCGGTGCGGATGCCTGCGACGCGATCCGGGTTTTCGAACTGCCACTGCGGCACTGGCGGGACGCCTTGGCGCAACAGGCGTTTGCCGACATCCACCAGCTGCGAGGGCGCCATGCTGCGGCGGTCGTTCCAGAACACGTCGAAATTCGCCGACATGTCGCGCGCCACGGGACCGGCGATCAGCACGTCGCGGTCCAGGAAGTTGTAGCTGTCACTCCAGTCGTAATAATCGTCCTGGTAATTGCGCCCGCCGGTGATGCCGACCACGCCGTCGACCAGCAGCAGCTTGGTGTGCATGCGCTGGTTGAGCTTGCGCCAGCAGCAGGCGGCCGCCAGCACGTATTGCGGATAGCTCAGGCGAGCGCGATGCAGCATCGGGTTGTAGAGCCGCAGCTGGAAATCGACATGCGCGGCGGACAACGCCGCCAGCGTGTCCACGTGTTTGAGTGCCGACAGCTGGTCGACCAGTAGCCGCACCTTGACGCCACGGCGGGCCGCGACCAGCAGCGCGTCCAGGAACAGGTTCCCGGCATCGTCCTCGTCGAAGATGTAGGTCTGCAGGTCGATCGCGGTGGTCGCGCTGGCGATCAGGTTGAGGCGCGCCAACATGGCGTTCTGGCCGCTGTCCAGGAGCAGCGCGTAGTGCTTTGGCGCGTCGGGCGTGCTTTCGGCCAGGGCGCGCGCGCCCAGCTGGTGCAACGGGGAGGCTTGGGCACAGGCGTCTTTGCGATCGCAGGTCAGCTGGGTCGAGCTCGCCTGCACCACCAGGGCATGGGTGCGGGCTTGCTGTTGCGGCGACAGCGAGGCACAGGCGCCGCACGACAAGGCCACCAGCAGCATCGCTGCCCGCGCCCATCGCGGCATGTTTTCTCGCGCCATCGTCACTTGCAGCTTCTCACTTGCACCATTCTCACTTGTTGCTTGTCCAGGGACAGCATCCCTGCCTGGACAAGACGCGGTGTCATGTGCCGACCTGCTTGCGGATCCGGATGTGCATCTTGAACAACACGTCGCCAGTGAACGCGAAGTTCCAGCGCGTCATGCCGTAGTCGCTGCGTTGCACGGTGCCGGTGGCAATCGCGTCGCAGTCCAGGCCTGGCCGCGCGCAAGCTGCCGGCTGGATGGTGAAGACCTCGCGCCGTTGCTCGCCGCGGATGCGCAGCTCGCCGGCAAGCTTGCCACCATCGTGCAGCATCGCCGGGAGGTAGGCATCGGAAACAAACTCGACATGCGGCCAACCGTCGGCATCAAAGAATCCGCTGCCACGCGCAAACCGGGTATAGGCCGCGTGGCCAATGATCTCGACCGTGGCGGTATCCAGTTGCAGCCGCACCTGGTGGCGGCCGTCGGGGCGTTCGATGATTTCACCGCGATAGTGCGGGAAGTTGCCTTGTAGTTCCTGGCCCCAGCGCGTCGTCATCGTGAAGCCGATGTGCGATGTCGTGGTATCGACGTCGGCAGCACGGCTCGAGCCCATCGCGAGCAACAGCTGCGCGAGCAACAGCAGCGTGAGCAGCAGGGCAGCGGATGCGCGGCCCGGGGTTCGGCAGAAGGGCTGGCCGATAGATCGACTACCAGGTCGGCCGCTGGATCGGCGTGGCGCGTCTGCTCGATGTTTCACGGCCACCAGAAGGCGGACAGCGTCGCGATGCCCGGCTCGATCGAGGTGTCGTCCGCGAATCGCAGCACGGCCACCGACCCCGGCGGCATCCCGCGGTAATCGCCGGATTGCCCGCTGTGCATCAGCGCAGCCAGGTGCTCGAGCCCCGGGTTGTGTCCGACCAGCAGCAGCCGGCCGGTCTCGCGGTGCTTGTCGACCAGCGCCGCCAATGTGCCCGAGGTGGCTTCGTAGATGCTGTCTTCCAGCCGTTGCTCGACATAGCCGACCTCGGCCAGCACCGTTTCCAGCGTTTCGCGGGTACGGCGGGCCGGTGAACACAGCGCGCAATCGGGCACCAGGCCGTTTTCGGCCAGCCAGCGTCCAGCCGCTTCCGCCTCGGCCAGCCCTTCGGGCGACAGCGGGCGATCCAGGTCGCCCTGACCGCTTTGGGCCGGCTCGGCGTGGGCGTGGCGCAGCAGGATCAGTTCGCGCATGGGAAGCCCGGGATTCGTGATCTGTAATTTTGGATGGGTGATTCGGGATTCGTGATTCGCAAGAGCGCCGGGATTTCTTGCGACTTTCTGGCAAGGGCCAAAACGAGCTTTGACAGTGGGTTGGCAATCCCGTGGTCGATGCGATCGCAGGTTGGTGCCGCCAGGGCGGCCTGGCCGCCTTTGCCAATCACCAAACCCGAGCCACCAATCACGGTTTTTTCAACCAGTCGACCAATGGTTGCCAATCCTGCTGGTGGTCGCGGACCTGGGCGGAGTGGTAATCGAACATGCTCTTGCCCAGCCCGACCAGCATCGAATAGGCCTGGCTATCACGCAGCTGCGCGACCAGCGGGTAGGGCCATTGCTGCCAGAGCCCGACCATCTGCTGCGAGGCATTGGTCCAAGGCTTCAACTTGTTGCCGACCAGGCCCACGCGCAGGTCGCTACGTCGTACCCGGGCGGTCTTGGCCAGAGTGTCCAGGAACGGCACCGTGGCTTCCACGTCCAGGGTCGAGGGCGCCACCGGCACCACCACCGCATCGGCGCGGGCCAAGTACGGCGTGAGATCGTGCGCCATCGCCCCGGCCGGGGCATCGATGATCACCCAGTCGCTGTCGTCGGGGATTTTTTGCTGCCAGCCACGCTGGGTGCCATCGATTGGCAGCACCGCGCTATCCAGGCCAGCGCGGCGCTCGGCCCAGCGGGTCGAGGAATGCTGCGGGTCGGCATCGACCAGCGTCGAGCGCTTGCCCGACAGTGCCGCCAGTGCGGCGAGATGGGTAGCGACGGTGGTCTTGCCGACACCGCCCTTGGAACTGGCCACGAGGATCGTTTTCATCCGCGACTCCACTCATGAGCACGAAGCTCAAAGCCTACACCGGAATGCGGGCCGGGTGTCGTGGACGTGACACGCTTGGCTGGTCGTGGTGCGGCACCGCCCGCCATGGCTCCGCCGCGATGGACTCGCCAGGGTGCATGAGCCGCACTGTGGACCCACCTCTTGCCGGAGCATGGACGCATCGGTGCCCGCTGCGCAGTCTTCCTCGTCGCAGCCGAGTTCCCAGACCTGCCATGGGTCCTTGCGGCGCACCATCACCGCTTGGATCTGTTCATTCCGGTTGCGGCCATCGCGCGAACGCGGAAACCCATCCAGCCAGCCCAGCCGGTCACTTGCGCAGACCGAGTGCACCATGAACACGATGTCGGCCTGGCTGTCGTCGTACGAACGCAGCTAGTCGCGCAGCGCATCCATGATCTGCGCTCGCTCGGCACTGCCACGCTCCGGCACATGCCACTTCATTGCGGCCGACGACGCGGTAGCCACCAAGTCGAGGCCAAGCAGGGCAGTCGTACTGGCGTCATGGTCGGGTCCATTGCAGGTAGAGGGGCTGTTGAAGACATCTATCGGGTACCAGCTGCCAATCCGGCCGCACGAGCCCAGTCCCCACAGCCACAGGCATGTCGAGTCCATCACTCCTGTTTACGTTTGGCCGACGAACGGTCTTGCACTACTGTGTGATGCAATGTACTGTGTGTGAAACCACACAAGGCGAAACACTGTGAATGTGCGCGACTACCGCGAGGCTCCGGCCTCCAAGCTGGAGCTTGAACTGCGCCGCGGCGCACTGGTGCTGGCGGTGCTGTCCCAGCTGCGCGAGGTGCAGTACGGCTATTCCTTGCGACAGGCGCTGGTTGCGCGCGGCATGCCGATCGAGGAAGGCACGCTCTACCCGCTGCTGCGGCGCCTGGAAGGCCAGGGGCTGCTGGATTCGGAGTGGCGGATCGAGGACGGCCCGCCACGCCGTTATTACCACTTGAACACCGCAGGCGAGGCGTTGCTCGCTGATCTGACGGTCACCTGGATCGCCCTTGTCGGGACCATGGCCGGACTGCTGGAAGGAGAGGCACCGTGATGAGCCTGAATAACGCGAGTCCCAATAAAGTCATCGAATCCTATGTAGTCGATGTGATGCGCCGCATCCCGGCCAAGGATCGCAACGAAGTCGGACTGGAGTTGCGGGGCCTGTTGACCGAAATGCTGGACGACCGCGCACAGGCCGCCGGCCGCGCCGCCGACGATGTTTTGGTGCTTGCCGTCTTGCGCGACTTCGGCACGCCAGCCGAGATCGCCGCGCGCTATCGCCCGCCGGGCATGCTGGTCATTCCGGCCGGGCAGACGCGCTCGTTCGCGATGCTGTCGATCATCGGCATCGCACTGCAGTGGGCATTGACCCTGCCGCAAGTATTTGATGGCAGCCTGGCGATCAGCGCCTGGTGGTTGAGCTGGGGGCTTGGCGCATTCTGGTGGCCGGGCTTCCAGGCGATGATGGCCTTGCTGGTCGCATGGTTGCGTTCGCGGGGCATGTTGTTGCCGAAGTGGACCCCGCGCATCGCCGATCCGGACCGCGTGGCCCGTGGCGGCATGATCGCCAGCCTGATCGGGTTTGCCATCGCAATGGGCTTCATGATCGCCCTGCCCTGGCTGGTGGGGCTGATGCCCGAGCCACTCGCGCGCGTGCTGGCGTTCGATCCCGAATTCCTGCGCGTCCGTGCATGGCCCGTCCTGGTGCTATGGATCGGCTCGTTCGCGATCATGGTCGCTGTGGTCCGGCAGGGTCGCCAGGGCGTGCTGACGCGCCGGCTGGAACTCGCCACCAGCCTCGGTTTCGTCGCGCTGCTGGGCTGGTGGGTGTCCGTCGGCAACATCTTCATCGAGCAGCCGACCAATGACGGCGCCCGTGGCGCGCTGGTCCTGGTCATTGTGTTCATCGCCATCGACATCGCCGTCAAGCTTTACCGCGGCCGTCCGCGTATCCGGTCGCCGCACGGCAGTCGTTGACTGGGCTGCCGCCGACCCTGCGCGGCTCGCACCGCGCCTGTCTGTTTTCGCTCGCCGCGGGTTTTGCGATGGCCCCGGTATCGGCATGGACCGCGACTGCATCAGCCTTCGCCCCCGCATCTAGTCGCCGATGTCGTTGAGCGGGTGCTGGGCCAGATCAGATGACGTCATCTGGTTGCCCGTGCATCCAGCACACCGCATCCGGCAGCCAGGTCCTTAAGCTTTCCAACCCGTGCAGTGCCGCCTTTGCTATCGTCATCCGGCTCGTACGGGAGGGACGATGAGCGAATTGCAGGACCTGGCCGCCTTGATCCGGTCGGATACACCGTTGATCGTGATCGAAACCCCGGACGAGCGCCGGGTGGTCGAGCTATTCCGGCAGTCGCTGTTGCACGTCTGGCGCGCGCTGTGGCGCTGGTCGATCACCGAAGGGCTACGCCGCATCGACCTGGAGCGCGAGGACGCCAGCGAAGTCCCGCCCGATGCCAGCACCACGTTGCAGGCGATCCGCGACGCCGACCAGCGCGGCGTCTACCTGCTGCTCGATTTCCACCCCTACCTGGGTTACGCCAGCACCCAGCGCCAGTTGCGCGAGATCATCCAGCGCCGCGACTGCGAGCCGCATGTGTTGGTGCTGGTGGGCGCAAAGATCGAATTGCCGCCTGCGCTGGAATCGCTGGCCGTGCGCTTCACCCCAAGCCTGCCAGACGCCAACGCGCTGCTGAAACTGGTGCGCGAGGAAGCGACCGCCTACGCCCGCGAATACGGCGGCAAGCGCGTGGAGGCCGATGAGGACAGCGTGCGCCAGATCGTGCGCAACCTGCACGGCCTCAGCGCCACCGACGCACGCCGGATCGCGCGCCGCTTGATCTTCCGCGACGGGGTCATTGGCCCGGACGACCTGCCCGAGCTGGCCAAGCTCAAATTCGAACTGCTCAACCGCAGCGGCCACCTGCATTACGAATACGACACCGCGCGGTTTTCGGACGTGGCTGGGGCCAGCCGGTTGAAGCGCTGGATCGAGCAGCGTCGCACCGTGTTCGTCGACAACGCCACGCCGGGCACGGCAGGTGGCTACGCGTTGGACCCACCCAAAGGCATGTTGTTGCTGGGCGTGCAGGGTTGCGGCAAGTCGATGATTGCCAAGGCGGTGGCAGGTGGCTTCGGCGTGCCGCTGGTGCGGTTGGATTTCGGCACCCTGTACGACAAGTTCCACGGCGAGACCGAAAAGAACCTGCGCGACGCACTGGCCTCGACAGAGCAGCTGGCGCCGTGCGTGCTGTGGATCGACGAGATAGAAAAGGGCATTGCCTCGGGCAGTACCGACACCGACGGCGGCGTCTCACGACGCGTGCTTGGCTACCTGCTGACGTGGATGGCCGAGCGCAAATCACGCGTCTTCCTGGTCGCCACGGCCAACCAGGTCAGCGAACTGCCGCCGGAATTGCTGCGCAAGGGCCGCTTCGACGAGATATTCTTCGTCGACCTGCCGCACATCGGCATCCGGCGCGAAGTGTTCCGGCTGCACCTGGATAAACGCGGAATCGATACCACTGGATGGGATCTGGAAGCCCTGGCTGCGGCGGCGGAAGGATTTTCCGGCGCCGAGATCGAGCAGGCAATCGTGTCCTCGCTATACGCCGCGAACGCCGAAGCGCGCAACGTGGACGAGGTATTGCTGCTGGCCGAGGTGCACGGTACCCGCCCATTGTCGGTGGTGATGGCCGAGCCGGTCGCGGCATTGCGCCACTGGGCTGCGACGCGGACGGTGTCGGCGGACTAGCGCCAACCAGCGTCCGTACAGCCATGTTCCCGTCCTCCGCTTGTGCGAAGCGTCATTTCCGCGAAGGCGGGACCTGTTTTTTGTAGGAGCGGCTTCAGCCGCGAGCTTTTGATCTGGCTTCGGCATCTTGTAGGAGCGACGTAAGTCGCGATCAGGGTCCCGGAGTGCAATCGCGACTTACGTCGCTCCTACAACAGCAACAACGCCGAAGATCAAGAGCTCGCGGCTGAAGCCGCTCCTGCAACGACCAAGACTGGGATGCTGCGGCGTTCACGGCCCTGCGCATCCCATGCCCACACAGTGGGTGCATGCATCCAATACGCTCCGCGCTCATCGTGCTTGCCGTTGTCGCCCTGTCTGGCTGCGTCGGCCTGTCACCGCAACGTTTCGCTGGCACCACCCCCGCCTTTGACCCGATTGCCTATTTCACTGGCCCGGTGCATTCCTGGGGTGTCATCGAAGCGCGTGACGGCACGCCGAAGTCCCGTTTCAGTGTTGACCTGCTAGGGCAACGCGACGGCGATGACCTGGTGCTCACCCAGGACTTCACCTTTGACGATGGCCGCAAGCAGCAGCGCATCTGGCACCTGCATCGCGTCGATGCGCATCGTTTCGATGCCACCGCGGATGATGTCTTCGGTGTGGCGACCGGCTATGCCTACGGCAACAGCTTCAAATGGGATTACACCCTGCAGGTCAAACCCGGAAATCTGTTGACTCGGGTGCAAATGCACCACTGGATGTACCTGGCCGGCGATGGCAAGACTCTGGTCAACCGGGTGACGATCCGCAAATTTGGTCTCCAGGTCGGCGGCACGACGGAGTGTTTCCAGCGTGGGGATACGGTGATGCCGGGGATTGGATTGCAGCAGTGATCGTGCCGCAGCCGGGGGGTGCTTTTCGTAGGAGCGGCTTCAGCCGTGAGCTCTTTTGTTTTGCAGTTGTAGGAGCGACGTAAGTCGCGATCGCTTTACCGTGACATCTGATCGCGACTTACGTCGCTCCTACAATAGCCAAAGCAATATCAAGCGCTCGCGGCTGAAGCCGCGCCAGCAACCGTATTGCCGCGACGTTATTTGCGCGCGGCGAGGATCTTCGACAACTGGTCCGGCTGGCCTTCGATGCGCTCCAGGTGTGGGTAACGCAGGCCGCCGCGGTAGTTGAGCTCGATGGTGCGATAGCGATTGAACTCCTTCACCAGCAGCTTGATCGGTGCCTTGGAACCCTTTGCTGCCTTGATTGCGTCTTCCAGCGTGTCCTTGTCGTAGGCCAGGTCGTTGACCGCCACCACGGTGGTGCTGGTGCCCAGACCTGCGTTGAACGCCGGGCTGTCCCAGCGCACGTCGCTGATCTTGCCTTCCTTGTCCAACGACAGGCCCAGCGAATACACGAAGTCGGCGCCGCCGCGAGCATCCTTCATCCGCGCCTTGGCATAGGCGCTGGGCTCGTCGCTGTAGACCAGCTTCCAGCCCGACGCTTCGATCCCGCCGGTCAGCGGCACCTTGCCGTCGAGGCGGTCGCGCAGGAACTTCGACCAGTCATTGGCCACCACGTCGTTGAGGGTCGCGACCACATCGTCGAAGGTGTAGGTGTCCTGCACCTTCCACTGTCCGTCGTTGCGGCCGAAGAAGGCCTGCGCGAAGTCGTCCAGCGACTTCTTGTTGTCGGTCTTGCTGCGGATCAGCGCATCGGCTTCCAGCCAGATCATCTGTCCGGCGGAGTAGTAGTCCTCGCTGAGCTGGTAATTGCGGTACGGCTTGGGTGCACGCGCGGACACGATCGGGTCGTTGGTGGTGTCCTGCACGTTGCGCCACGACAAGCCCGGGCGATTGTCGGCATAGGTCGCGGCGACCAGCGCCAGTGCGTCGCGCGAGGCATCCAGCGGACGCAGGCCGCTGCGGGCGGCCAGCACGTTGCCCCAGTACTGGGTCTGGCCCTCGTACACCCACAGCAGGCTGTCCTGCATCGGCACGTCGTAGTTGGTCGTCCACAGGTCGGCCGGACGGCGGTATTTGCCGTTCCACGAATGGGTGTATTCGTGCGCCAACAGGTCCGTGCTGCCGCTTTTCTTGTTCCAGTCGGTGAAGTAATCGGTATCGACGCCGTTTTCACTGGAGCGCTGGTGTTCCAGGCCGTTGCCCGACATCTGGCCGGACAGCGAAAACAGGAAGTCGTAATGGTTGTAGTGCTGCGCGCCGAACAACTTGATCGCCTGCGTGACCATTGCACGGTGCTCGGTGAGGTGGTCGGGCTTGGCTTCCAGGTACTTGGCCGCGTCGGCAATCACATTCAGGCGCACCGGGGTCTTGGCGCCCGGGGCCAAGTCGTACTGCTTGAAGTAGCGGCCTGCGTAGACGGGTGAATCGACCAGGATGTCCAGCGGCACGGTGTTGTAATGCACGGTGCCCGTGGCGGCACCACCGGCGCCTTGGTCGGATTCCAGCGCGCTGGCCGCATGCCAGCCGGTCGGGTAGGTGACGCTGGGCGCGAACTGGATCTGGCTGGCGTAGTGGCCGGCCGGATACAGCACCACCGCATTCCACTGCAGGTTGAGCATGTTGGGCGTCATCACCACGCGGCCCTGCGAACGGTCGGTGGGCGACAGGTAATCGTACTCGGCGGTGATCGACTGCACGCCTTCGGGCACGTCCAGGTGGAAGGCATAGACGTTGCCCGGGTCACGCTTCCAGGCGAGTTTTTGCCCGTTGGCCTGCGCTGTATTTGCATGGATCACCAGTCCGGCGACCTTGTCGATCGGGCCGCGCGGGGAGTGGTTGCCAGGCAGCCACTCTGGATACAGCAGCGTCAATGGGCCGGCCTGCACCGGGATCGTCTCGCGGACGCGATAGATATGCTGGTCCAGGTTGGTGGCATCGACGTCGATGCGCACGGTGCCGGGCGCATAGGGCACGTCTTGCGGTTTGGCGACTTCGGCATGCAAGGCGCCCGCCAGCGCGAGCAACAGAACGGACAGGGCAAGACGACTGGACAGCATGATGGCTCCGGATCAAAGGGTAACCGTCCCATCCTAACGGCCCGTGCTGGCACCACACCCTGCCAAAAGGCACGTTTTGCGTGAACGGCTTCTTATTAACGGCGCCGCATTACCGGCGCCATGCCAGGCAGCGATTATTGGCCGGCATTACGACGTCGTCAGCCAGTTGCAGGCCGATGCCGCGCGCGAGTGCATCGACGGCCTCGAAGTCGCGGATGCCGGATCGAGGATCGCGTGCCTTGAGCCAGCCGTCGAATTCACGATTGCTGTCGCTGCTGTAGTCGCCGTTGTAGTTGAACGGTCCGTACAGCACCAGGATCGCTTGGTTGCTTCGGGCTCCCTGCACGCCGCTATCCAACACGCCTCCCAACCCCTCGAACAACGCCTCTACCTCCGCCCACCCCATGATGTGCACCGCATTGGCGCTGAACACGGCGTCGAACCTGCCTTCAGGCCAAGGTCCGCGAGCCACATCGAGTTCGATGGGTGTCGGCATATTCGCCAACCCCGCTTCGTCCAGCCACATCCCGATCCCCGGCAAGTTGTCGACGACATCGCTGCACTGCCACGTCAGCCACGGCATTGCCGCCGCGAAATGCACCGCATGCTGGCCGGTCCCGCTGCCGATCTCGAGCACGCGCGCGCTGACGGAAAACTGTTTGCGCAGCACCGCCAGGATCGGATCGCGATTGCGCTCGCAGGACACAGAGAAGGGTTTTTCACCTCCAGTCATGGTGTCACCGCGTCGCCGCGCAACGATTCGAGCAGTTTGTGGCCGGCACGGCCATCGACAGGGCTGATCCCGCGCTGGCGCTTTTCGTCCTCGATCGCCGTGCGCGACTTGCTGCCGATCATGCCGTCGACGGCGCCGATGTCATGTCCACGTACCAGCAACAGGGTTTGCATCTCTCGACGCTCGGCGCGCGACAGCCCCGGATCGTCGGTCGGCCATTTCGCCACCAGTCCGTGACCACCGCGCAGGCGGTCGGACAACAAGGCGATCGCCAGCGAATAACTTTCGGCCGCGTTGTAACTATAAATCGCGTCGAAGTTGCCCAGGACCAGGAACGCCGGCCCGTTACGTCCGGCCGGCAGCAGCAGGCCGGCGGAGGTCTGCGTCGGCGCGATCGCACTGCCATCGGCGCGCACCACGCCATCGCGGACCCAGGCCGACAGCGGCCGCTTGCTTTTACGCCCGGTCACCGGCGGCGTGTAGCTCACGGGCAGGCGCACTTCGTAGCCCCACGGCTGGTCGGTGCGCCAACCGGATTTATTCAAATAATTGGCCGTGGACCCCAAGGCATCGGCGGCGTTGCCGATCAGGTCGCGGCGCCCGTCGCCGTCGAAATCCACCGCGATCCGCCGGAACGTCGACGGCATGAATTGGGTCTGCCCAAACGCTCCCGCCCACGACCCGGTCAGCTTGTCGGCATCGACATCGCCATCCTGCAGGATCCGCAGCGTGGCGAAAAATTCACCACGAAAGAAAGCTTGCCGCCGCCCTTCGCAACTCAGCGTCGACAGCGATACCAGCAGCGGTCGCTTGCCGGTATTGCGGCCGTAATTACTTTCCACACCCCACACCGCGACCACCGTGGCCGGGTCCACGCCGTAGCGCGACTGCACTTGCGACAGGGTCGAGGCGTGCTCGGTCAGCAGGCTGCGGCCGTCGGCGACGCGCTCGTCGTCGACCAGGCCGGCCAGGTAGTCCCAGATCGGGGTAGTGAACTCGGGTTGGCGATCAAGGAAACCCGGCACGTCCGGATCGGGCTGCAGTCCGGCCGTGTAGCGATCAAACGTCGCCGACGAGACACCGGCAGCGATGGCTTGCGGGCGCAGACCGGACAGGCAGGTTTTGAATGTTGCCAGCTGTGCCGGTGATACGACCGGGCCGTCCGCAGGCGCGACGGCAGCTTCCTGGGCTTGGGTCGTCCCCATGGTCGTCAGTGTCATGGTCATCAGTGTCGCAACCAGCGACGCAACTCCAGCAATGTGCATCAATTACTCCCTGCGGCTTGGGCTTTGTCGAACAGCCTAGCAAGCGTTGCATGTACCGCGCATTTGTAGGAAGACATGGGACGCCGCCCTTGCCAGCCAAGGCGCGCAAGGCTGGCTGCGGCCCGGCGTTGACCCGTGCGTAACGCCAGGCACGCGAAGCTGGCGATGTCCCCCATGCGAAGGATTCTTCATGCCCCGGTTCAATCCAATGCGCTCCGCCCTACTGCCGATGACGGCCGTGGTGGTCCTGTCACTGGCAGCGTGCGCGAGCAAGCCGAAACCCGAAACCGGTGGTGCGTTGCCGCCGACACGGATGCAATGCGCTGCCGACGCCGCCAACGCTGCAATCGGGCAACCGCCCAGCGCTGCAGTCGTGGAACAGGCACAGACCGATGCCGGTGCCAGGACGACCCGTGTGTTGCGCCCCGGCCAGCCCGCGACATTGGACTTCCGGGGCGACCGTCTCAACATCCGTCTTGGCGACGACGGCGTGGTGAAGTCACTCGACTGTGGTTGAGCTTTTCCGCGTGTAAGTCTCGCCATGTGATCCGTTATTCGCGCATGTGCATGCCATGCACGCGGCCCCGCTATCGCGCATCCCGGGTTTGCGGCAGACTGCCCTGACATTCGCGGAGGGGTGGCATGCGTCGTTTTGCCTGGCTGGGCGTGGCCGTGGTGTTGCTGGCCTTGTGGGCTTGGCAGCAGCGACCGCATGCATCGGTGTCCGCGGATGTCGGACATGACGTGCCGGCGCAGACGCAGTCGGCACCCATGCCCGGGGCGCGCGACCAGGCGAG
>RCMY010001425.1_pt1 | contig 22831 bp, 15 predicted proteins | sample 2041341 | NCBI WGS metagenome assembly RCMY01 (sample SAMN09708234, study PRJNA481090) | Marine sediment metagenome, whole genome shotgun sequencing project.
GGAGTACGCCGTGGGCAGAGTAACCGGAAGCGACCAATCCTCAGTCCATGTGACCTCGACCGTTTCGGAACTGACCACAAATTCATCCACCGACGGGACCAGCAGTGGCGTGGCCAAGTTCCAACCAACCTGGTCAAGGACGCCAATTACCGCGGCGTCTAAGCCGCGCTGAACCTCCCCATTCATAAGTGAGGGCGTCATGAGCGCTCCCGGAGCAGCGCGGTCCACCGACTCATCGAAGTGGCTATAAGAGGAGCCATTCAAAAACCGTTCGGGTGCGGAGATTGGGACGGTCCGACCGGCTCCGATATCGAACGTGAGTGATCCGGAGGTGAGGGCGGCCAGTGCATCCTGGAGTGGCAGGTCGATAAGTCGCTTGCCCGAGGCACTCTGTATGAAATCGTCATAGATCGACGGTGGGTCGTAATCCACCGAGGTTTCGCCAGTGCGGCCGGCGCTGGCCGAACCGAGAAAGCCGAGGCCGTGGGCGATTTCGTGGAGGACAACGGAGTAAAGGTCGATCTGACCCGCACCTGGCGTGCCCTCGCTCCCGATGTACCAGTCTTGGCCCAGGCCACTGTTCAGTTCAACCAAGATCTCGGGCGTTCCTGCACCGTTGACATCAAGGTTGGCGAGTTGGTTCGCAAGGGCTGCGGGGTACCACCGATTGGTCGGGAACTGGGCAGCATCACGGTATTCGCCCTCAGTCCCCGCCTGGCCAAGTAGACGGGATCCGAGGTCTGTCCAAAGGACCGAGATTTCCACGGGCGCCCCCGGCGACAGAGCGAGAACAGAGTTCCACTGCTGGACCGCCGCGTCGATGGCACTGCGAACCTCGCGGGGCGTGGGCCCCTCGTAGGTCGTCGTCATCTGCCCCGCAATTCGGCGCCCGTCTACCGGTCCCTGGAGAAGCTTCGCGCTGCGGGAGCGATCACGCAGGACGCGATTAAGCAGCGCATCACCCTTGATGGCATCCCCGTGGGGAGCGTCGGCTTCCTCAGTGTGACCATCGCGTTCCTCCACGACGGTGTCTACGCTTCGACGCTCGAGGTTGGACGAGGCATCGAAGAGCGCGTTAGCCCTGGGTGCGATGGCCGCGTTAACGGTCACCGCGGCGGGCACCGAAGGAGCCGCCGAAGCTGCATTTGGCAGCCCCGCCGCCACGAGGAGCGACGTAACCACTCCTACAAACAGGCGGGTAGTTCGACGATGCACCCCTAGAGCGTAGGCTCCCGATCATGCATCTGACAGCGTCGCTGGGCCCTTTATACCAAGTTGTGACAAGCGCCGCCGAATCCCTCACGGAGAGCGACACCGTCGGCCGTTTCTTGAACGGCGACCACCCCTTTCTGCCCCCTGTGGCAGCTGGTGATGGTGGTCCAGTGGGTTGGAGGGATCGACTCACACTCATGTCCCGGGCGGTATCGGAGATGGAGATGTTCGCCGGGGGCGTCCGAGCCGACGGCCTGACCAAGGTCGTGCTTTGCGGGAGCGGAACCGGCGCGGTGTTCCCGACAGTCCTGGCGGAGACCTTCCCCGTCCAGGACGGACTGCCCTTGTCCGTCCTGGATGCCAGTGACCCGGCCGCAGTCGACCGGATTCTGGCCGATCGCGAGATCACCGAGACCCTCTTCATCGGCTCGTCGCTCTCAGGGACGACATCCGGGACGACCAGCCTTGTGGGTACGTTCTGGAGTCGCTTGCAGCGAGGTCCGCAGTTCACTGTTATCACCGGTGCCAACTCACCACTGGTCGCCCTGGCGGATCGACAGGGATTCCGTCGAGTGTTTGTCGACGACGGTGTCGGGCATGACCCTTCAGTTATTTCTTACGCAGGCTTTCTCCCCGGCGCGCTGGTGGGGGCACCGATCGCCAGGATCCTGAGTTCCGCCGCTGCGATGATCCCGCTATTGGAGGAGCGCTCCCCCACGAATCCCGCCATCGTCCTGGGCGCGACGATCGCCGCTGCGGCCGAGGCTGGTCGGGACAAATGCACCATCCTTTTGGACGATCGCATCGCCCCTCTCGGTGCGTGGTTGGAACATGTCTTGGCCGGAAGTAACAGTGGCGGGGGAAGGGGCGTGGTCCCGGTGGTAGGCGAGCCCCCCAGCGCGGCCGCATACGGTGCAGACCGGCTCTTCATCCTGGTAGGTACTCCGGATGGCGCTGACCAGGTTCCCCACGACGCCCCCCAGATTCACGTCTCGCTGGACGAGTCAACGGACCTGGGGGCCCAACTCATCCTCTGGGACATTGCATCGAGGGTCAGCGCTCTGCTCTTGAAACTCGATCCAACCGAACGCTCTAACACCGCAGCTACAGACGAAATGGCTGCGGCCATCCTGCAGAGCGGGACCCCGGTAGTACCGCTGGTCGGGATGTCCGAGATGCTCGCCTCCCTCAGTGCCGGGGACTATCTCCACCTTGGTGCCTACGTGGACCCGGGCTCCAGCACGCCGGGCCGCCTGGACCGCAAACTACGTGAACTAGGTCGACGGCACGGCGTCGCAACGACATTTGGCATAGGGCCTCGTGCACTCCACTCGACGGCGGGACTGCATGAGGATGGACCCAATTCGATCGTCGTGCTTCAGATCGTCGCCGAGGACCGCACCGACGTCGCAATCCTCGACCAACCATTCACTTTCTCCCAGCTGAAAACCGCCCAGGCTGCTGCCGAATACGCCATCCTGAAGAACGCCGGGCGACGAGTCGGGAGAGTCGCCCTCACCGAATTCCTCGACGCCTAGCCATTAGCTCACGGTGTTGACACCCTCGGCGGGTCAGTAAGGGTGGGCGTTCACGAACTCAGGAGCGGCAGCGATCCAGCGAACGACACCCCCGCGGTCAAGACGACCGGAGTCAAGGAGCCCCAGCCAGTACTGGTAGCCGCCGTTGTCACGGGGTCGATTCAAAACATTCTCATAGATGATCTCGACGTAAGCGGCGCTGTCGAGGCTTCCATACCTACTCTGGAATTCCGACGAACCCGCAAACGCGGTTGCGATGCTGTTCAACTGAGTCCCACTGTCATACATCGAAATCCAGTAACGGGCTCCCCCGACATCCGGAGCCCGGCGGAAAAAGGCCCAGTAAAGACGAAGTACGTCACCATGCTCGGTCCGGTAGTCATCAGACCGCACCAGCTGATCCAAGCTCGTCGCATTTGCGATGCTGTTGGACCCGACAACACCAACTTTAACTGATTCACTGCGCTGGCCGTTCGCTCCGACGGCCGTGAGAACGACGGTGTCGACACCGGGAACTGTTAGTCCGAACTGCCGGACGGCTCCGCCGACGGAGGTAGTCCGCTCGCTTATTCCGGCCCTCCGCTGCTCAACCACAATTTGGGTCGGTGGCGCAACGGCAGATGCGAGGTTAATGGACCATCGCACTGAGCCAGCGTCTGCGGAAGGGGTGGTCGGTGCTGCGGGCGCCAATGCCAGCGGATACCCGATTTGGGCCAGCACGCCCAGGGTCGGCGCATCGATCCTACGGCTGGAGCCATTGGTCAGGCCGCCGTACATCATGGCCCCGGGTTCGTTGTCAAGGATGGAGACGGCATAACCGAAATGTGATTCGCCCCGCCCCGCCGATGACTCCAGCGGATAGAGCTGGCCGCCGCCAATGTCGAACCAGACATCATCATCGGCGAACGCCCTGGCCTGCGCAGCAGCTCCAACTTCGATGAGGCGGCGACCCTGGGAATACAGGTTGCCGTCGAACTGGGCGGTCCGGCCGGACAGGACCACACCGTCTCGCCGGGCTGTCGTTTCGATGGTGAAGCCAAGGGCATGGATCAATTCGTGGGCAAAGGCCGACCGGAGGTCGAACTGCTTGGCGCTGGGCCGTCCATCCAGCCCATAATACCAAGAGTGCCCGGACCCGATCGTCACGAAGCCGTCGATGCCGCCTTTGGCGTGCTGACCACCAAAGAGCGTGTCTGCCAGGGCAGCGGGGTAGCTCGACCCCCGGGTTTCCACGATCACCGGGCCGCCCAGGCCCAGCGCCGCAATATCGTCCCAGCCGATCCGAATCTCGACAGGTCCTTTCGGGTTGAATGCCACCAAAGTTCCGAGTTGGTGTAGAACGTCATCAACGACGACCTTCACCCGTGGCGGCACGTCGTTGTCATAGTCCGCCACGAGAAGATCACCATGCCGCAGCTGCACGCCCGTGGCCGACGCCGCGGCAGCCGAGGATACCGAACCCAACGAAAGCAAAAGGACCAACGTCATTGACACCGCAAACGCAATCTTCCCGCGCAAACGTTGAACGGCCGTGGCTCTCGGCGGTGGTGGTGAGGCGGTGTGATCAGACATGCGGGAACTGGCGCGGCGGGGACGCGCTCTCTTAAGCATCCAAGCAGCGAAAAGGGTCGATCAGCAGGGGGCAGTAGTGCCCAGACTCACCGGTTTCTCTCAGGACAAACCCTTTGGCGGGTAGCCGTCAGAGTGCCGAACGCGCCTCGCCAGCCACGAAGGTCATGAGTCGCTCGGGGAATCCCACGGAGAATCGAAGGACTGATGTAGGGGGCCAACCAGCTGCTCGGAGAACAGCGGGCACGTCGACGTAAAACCCCAACCCGAGACGTTTCAAAAAAGCGGTTCGGCCCCACGATTGCAGCCGATGGGCCGTTCCCACGCCAGCCGTCGGTTCTACAAAAAACAAGCGCGTCCCCTCCGGCAAAGAGGCCAGACAATCAGCCAACTTTCGACCGCCCGGCGTTCGCCAGAGTACGAGGTAGACCACGATCGAAACCGGTCCGGCCTGAGTCTCGGCCCAATCAACAGCATTGGAGATCGCCTGGTTTTCAACTACAACCAATGGACCGGCAGCGAGTCCCATAACCGTTGAGCGCAGGGCTGCACCGCTCTCACCGGGCGGTCCGCCCACAATGCAGACCGGCCCGCGCAGGTTCTCCAGCAACGGCTCCAAGGCGGCCAACAGTTCGGTGTGGGAAACGCCGACGGGGTCGTAGCTGGCGGTTGCTCCAGTGATCTCAGCCATCCAACCCGAAGGCCGTATGAAGCATTTGCACCGATTCTTCAGCGCGAGCGGAATCGACAACACAACTGATCCGAATTGCGCTGGTTGAGATCATCTCGATGTTGATCCCATGGTCGGCGAGCGTTTCGAACATCGTGGCGGCAACGCCCGGATTGGACTTCATGCCCGCACCGATCACAGACACTCGACCGATGGAGCCATCGGTTACGATCCGCTCGGCGCCGATCGCCTGCAGGACACCGCCGTCCATCACGGCCCGGGTCCGCTCCACCTGTTCGGTTGGAACGGTAAAGGAGATGTCGGTCTTGCCGGCCTCGGAAACGTTCTGCACGATCATGTCCACATTCACCTCCGCGGTAGCCAGGGCGCGGAAGAGCTGGGCCGACACGCCAGGCCGGTCGGGGACGTCGACGACGGTCACCTTCGATTCGGAAAGATCATGCGTGACGGCACGTATTATCGGTCGTTCCATCTGGGTCTCCTCGGCGGTGGAATTCTTTTTAGGCTCGTCGTACTCCGAGACAACAAGTGTTCCGGGTTCCCACGTGAAGGCGGAGCGTATGTGCAATGGAACACCATAATTGTGGGCTACCTCGACCGAGCGCATCGCCGGCTTCGGACACCCAGTTGCGGTCATCTCCAGCAACTCATCAAAGGTGATCGTCGCCATCTTGCGAGCCGTGGGCACCACGCGAGGGTCAGCGGAAAAAACTCCCGAAACATCTGTGTACAACTCGCACATCTCCGCCTTCAGGACCTGGGCCAACGCCACAGCAGTGGTGTCAGATCCACCCCGACCGAGGAAGGTCACATCGCGATCCCCCGATACTCCTTGACTACCCGCAACAACCGGAACGATTCCGGCGGCTAACGCCTCTTCGATTCGGGTCGGCTGGATGTCCTGGATCTTCGCGTTCTCGTGGTTCGAGTCAGTCATGAAACCCGCCTGGCTCCCGGTGAAGGACTGCGCTTGGACGCCGATTCCGGCAAGCGCCATACACACCAGGGCACACGCCTTACGCTCCCCTGCGGTGATGAGCATGTCCATCTCGCGGCCCGGCCGAACCTCGCTCACAGCCAGGGCCATACGCAGGAGGTCGTCGGTCTCCTTGCCCATTGCCGAAACCACCAAAACCACCTGCATCCCACGGCGCTGACAACGAGCTACGTGATCGGCAACGGTCCGCATCCGATCGGGGTCCGCAACCGACGTTCCTCCAAATTTCTGCACGACGCGCACGGGGTCAGGATAGGGCCTAATTGGGGCTGTGCTTCGGCTGCACCAGTTGTGCCGCAACGGGTGATACCGAGCGAGTCGGATCGGGGTCCAACGCCATGACAATGACACAACGGCATGAACCAGCGGCGAAAGAACTCGGCCTCCGATCCGAGGTTTTAGGGGCCACCACGGCGCCCCTTCCAGCCTCCGACGCCAAGCGGCGACGCTCTTAAACCTGCAGGTCGAAGATCTGGGGGATTTGCCTATGTACATTGACGGCGCGACGAATTGACGACTAGAACGAAACGCGTGGGAACAAAAGTCAATAGGCGAGATTTCTTAATTCGAGGCAGCTCTGCGGTCGCTGCGGTGGCTTTGCCCACCCAACCAACCGCGCCGCGCTTGAGACGCAACCCTCGACCTCGTCTGATCTCCGACGCAGTCCGTTGGACCGCTCTGGAACGAGACCACCACACCGGAGGGGATTTTCCACCTGGCGTGGCCGACGGCCCGGTCTCGTTCGTCCGATGCACGCATCCCAGTTGGCAGACCGGCGAGTTGCTCGTGTTCCAAATGCACGGCAACGGCCATACCTACCGACACAACGGATTCTCCCTCGACACGGTCTCGCCGGGAGTGCATTGCCTTGGCCCCAGCGGCGGTGACAGCTACACCGGTATTGCGTCCGTACTCGAGCGCGACGGGAGCCTTTACGCATTCACCCATATCGAAGCCGGCCTCGGGACCAGCAACCATGTGGCCAGAATCGGCGTGGCCACGAGCGACCTCCTCGGCTACGAATGGAACCACGAAGCACCGTCGGTGGTGACGGGTCAGGACTTACAGTCGGAAGGCTTCCGCGGCGCCACCGGCCCCTCGGTCGTCGAACTCCCCAACGGCTCGCTGGTGATGCTCTATACCAACCGTTTCGGCAACGGCCGACACAGCGAGATCTGGCGGGCGACCGCCAACCACCCGCTGGGACCATGGAGGGTGAGGGGACCGGTGATTACCGAAGACGCGGCCGGCCCCCATTTCTATGGACAGACTCCCAACGTGGTCTGGTCGATACCGAACGAGCGATGGATGTGTGTTTACAACACCGACAGTGCCATTCGCTATCGCTACAGCGGCAACCTGCGCCGGTGGGGCAACGCCCGTGATCTTCTCACCAAACCCCAGCAATATCTGCAGACGTCGGGCTACTACCGGTGGTATGGGACGCTGCTGGACGACACCCAGGATGTGAGCTGGAAAGTGGGCAGTGCGGGCTTCCTCTCCGAGCACCATATTTCTGCCACCAACCCGAACGATCGCTATCCTGCCGTCACCGAATTTCGAATCGATCGCCAACGATAGGCAAGCGCAACACAGCAAGAATTGCTCTGCGGTAGGACTGTTCGGCCCCTATCCTGTGGAGCATGAAACTTGGGATTGTCGGAGCCACCGGGCAGGTCGGACGGGTCATGCTGGACCTGCTCACAACCTCCTCGCTCGAGGTCAGCGAACTGCGCCTCTTTGCCAGTTCTCGTTCAGCCGGGACCACCATCCATTGGAACGGACAGGACATCGTGGTAGAGGACGCCTCTACCGCAGATTACGCCGGCCTTGACGTTGCCCTCTTTTCCGCCGGGGGGAGCACCTCGTTAGCCCTGGCTCCGAAGGTGGCCGCTCAGGGTGTCGTTGTGATCGACAACTCCTCGGCATGGCGGATGGATCCAGACGTGCCGCTGGTCGTTGCCGGCGTGAACAACGCCGACATAGCCAACCGGCCCAAGGGCATCATCGCCAATCCCAACTGCACCACGATGGCCGCAATGCCGGTAATGCAGCCCCTGCACGATGAAGCTGGCCTTATCTCCATGATTGCCAGCACCTATCAGGCGGTGTCCGGCGCTGGCCTCGTCGGCTCGGAGGAATTGGCCAGCCAGATCGCCAAGGGTGGTGACGCCCGCAGCCTCACGACCGATGGTCAAAGTGTCGACCTAGGGCCTCACGAAGCGTTTGTGGAGCCGATTGCCTACAACACCATTCCGCTCGCCGGTTCGCTCGTCGACGATGGTTCGTTTGAGACAAACGAAGAACAGAAACTCCGGTCCGAATCCCGCAAGATTCTCCACATCCCCGATCTGGCCGTCAGCGGCACCTGCGTTCGGGTGCCGGTCTTCACCGGCCACGCCCTCTCCATCAATGCCTCGTTTGCGTCGCCGATCAGCGTCGAGCGAGCCACCGAGATCCTCAGCTCAACACCACAGGTGATCATGGACGACGTGCCGACTCCGTTGAAAGCAGCTGGCATCGATGACACAATCGTCGGTCGGATCCGAAAAGACGAAACCGTTCCCAACGGTTTGGCCCTGTTCTGCTCGGGCGACAACCTGCGCAAAGGCGCCGCCCTCAACACCATCCAGATCGCCGAACTGCTCTAGCTCGCCTGCCGTGCTCCGTCATCAGGCAATCTGGCGCCGGGAGAAAATGCTCTGTCCCCCTGCGTCGGTGGCACCGTTGGGCGGGGTCCGACGAGTAGCCTTTCGGCCGTGGGTACCGACAAGCGAGAACGCCAGAAAGCGAACCGATCCGAGCGCCTAAAGCAGGTGGAAGCCGAACAGAAGGCGGCGGAGCGCCGTAGTCGCTTCTCTCTATTCGCAATCATTGCGCTCTTCATCTTCGGAGCGCTCGTGCTCTACAACGTGGCTAGTGGCAGCGACGACGAGACGGCGGTCGATGATCCCAGCACCGACCCCATAGTCACAACACCGGAGGACCCCGACACGACGGCCCCGTCGACGGCCCCGCTGGCCACAGTTGTGGTCACCGCCCCGCCGCCGGCCGGAGAGATCACCGGCGACACCCCGTGCCCTGCCGAAGACGGCTCTTCTGAACGCATCACGAACTTTGCCGAAGCCCCACCGATCTGCATCGATACCGACGCTACCTATACCGCCGAAGTCAACACGACTGAGGGCACCTACACCCTTGAACTCGACGCCGCAGCAGCACCCCAGACCGTCAACAACTTTGTGGTCCTCGCCCGCTACCACTACTACGACGGCGTCCCCTTCCACCGTCTCGACAGCGGTTTCGTCGTGCAGGGAGGCGACGCTGTTGGCCAGCCGATGGGGACCGGCAACCCCGGCTACACCATCCCAGACGAATTCCCTACGCCGAATGACGACGGCATCAGCTACGAACTCGGCTCCCTCGCAATGGCCAACACCGGCCAGCCGACCTCGGGAGGCTCACAGTTCTTCATAGTGACAGGCGACCGGGGAACCGCTCTCCCACCACAATATTCACTGTTCGGCTCTGTGGCTGAAGGCATGGACGTAGTGATGGCCATCGATGCGCTCGGAACGGCGAACGTCGGCGCTCCGACCAGAGAAGTGGTCATAACTTCGATCCAGATCATCGAGCAGTAACCCAGCCCCGACCTCGAGCAGATCTACCTTGGCAGCCTCGGGTCTCATAAACTACTCTCCAGTAACATGACTACGGACACCGCGACCATCGGCGTAATTGGGACCGGCATTATGGGCGCTGGCATCGCTGAGGTGGCGGCCGCCGCCGGATTTACCGTCATCATGAAAGGCCGCAGCAGGGCGAGTGCTGATGGTGCGCTGGTGATCGTGGCAAAGTCCCTGGGCCGCCAGGTCCAGAAGGAGCGCCGGACTGCGAAAGAGGCCGATGAGATCTCGGCTCGGATCACCGCCACCACCGACTACGCCCCGATGGCCGAAGCGGACATCGTCATCGAATCGGTAGCCGAGGAGATGGAAGTAAAACGGGAGATCTTTGCCGCCCTCGACAGCCTCTGCGGTGTTGACACGATCCTCGCCACCAACACCTCCACGCTCTCGGTCACCGAACTTGCCCTGACCACCTCCCGTCCAGCGATGGTCTGTGGGATCCATTTCTTCAACCCTGCCACTCTCATGGACCTGGTAGAGGTGGTCGTGCCCGAGATTGCCGCCGAATCCACTGCCGATCGGGCCCTCGAGTTCGTCTCCGCCTGCGCCAAGCAAGCGGTTCGCGTTACTGACAGTGCAGGCTTCGTTGTCAACGCCCTGCTCTTCCCCTACCTCAACAACGCCGTGAGGATGGCCGACGCCGGCGTCGCTGCCCCTGGTGACATCGATATAGCGATGCAAGGTGGCTGCAACATGCCCATGGGCCCGCTGGCACTGCTGGACCTCATCGGTCTGGATACAGCCGTCTCGATCCTCACGACGCTCAATTCCGCTTTTGCCGAGCCCAACTACGAACCCGCTCCCCTGCTGCTCAAGCTCGTCCAAGATGGTCACCTCGGGCGTAAGAGCGGGCAGGGCTTCTTCGTTTACGGGAGCTGAAATCCGTAGCCGGCCCGACCCAACGGTGTGGACTTTCCCACCGATTGCCGAACTGCCACCGTCGGTGGAAATGATCCACGCTCCTGTCGAAATCGGCACGCCCGCTCTGCTTGGCGCCTACCGACAGGGCTACTTCCCCATGCCGGTTCGGCGGCGAATCGCCTGGTTCTCCCCGAATCCACGGGGCATTTTCCTCCCCGGCAACTTCAGAATTACTCGCTCCCTGCGTCGCTCCAGCCGCCACTACGATGTGCGCGTCAACACAGACTTTGCCGGTGTCATCGCCGCCTGCGGGGACCCGTCCCGACCCCATGGCTGGATCACCCGATCTATCATCGAGGCTTACACGAACCTGCATCACGAGGGCTATGCCCACAGCGTCGAAGCGTGGGACGACGAGGGACTGGCGGGCGGGCTCTATGGCCTCTCCCTGGGAGGGCTGTTCGCCGCAGAGTCGATGTTCCACCGGCGAACCGACGCCGGAAAGGTCGCTTTGCTTGGCCTGGACGCGATTATGCAGACGGTTCCCGGCAGCATTATCGACACGCAATGGACTACCGAGCACCTCGTTTCGCTCGGCGCATTTGACATCGCCCGCTCCAACTACGCCACACTGCTTGCCAACTCGCTCATCCTCCCGTCGCCCCTACCGTTCCACCGTGAAGCGTTAGCGATTGCCGAACCGAAAGCACCCTAATGAAAGCCAGACCATGGATGATGCGGACCTATTCGGGCCATTCGACCGCGGCTGCGTCGAATGCGCTCTATCGCACCAATCTCTCCAAGGGCCAGACCGGCCTGTCCGTGGCATTCGACCTCCCCACCCAGACCGGGTATGACCCGGACCACATCCTGGCCCGAGGCGAAGTAGGCAAGGTCGGCGTCCCGATCGTCCATGCCGGCAATATGGCCGAGTTGTTCGAGGGCATCCCCCTGGCCGAGATGAATACGTCGATGACCATCAACGCACCGGCTCCTTGGCTTCTGGCGCTCTACCTTGTCACCGCAGAGCGTCAAGGAGCCGCATGGAGCGGACTGCGCGGCACTACCCAGAACGACATCGTCAAGGAATATCTGAGCCGAGGAACGTTCATCTTCGGCCCCGAACACAGTCGACGCCTAACCGTGGACATGTTTGCGTTCTGCTCCCAGCAGGTCCCGCGTTGGAACCCCATGAACGTGTGCAGCTATCACCTCCAGGAGGCTGGCGCCACCCCGGTCCAGGAGCTTGCGTACTCGCTGGCCACAGCTATCGACATCTTGGACGCTGTCCGCGCGTCGGGTCAGGTAGACGAGGATCGCTTCACCCAGATCGTGGCCAGCGTCAGTTTCTTCGTCAACAGCGGAATCCGCTTCATCGAAGAGATCTGCAAGATGCGGGCGTTCAACCAGCTATGGGACCGCCTGCTCACTGAGAGGTACGGAATCACCGACCCGAAGGCCAAGCGGTTCCGCTATGGCGTGCAGGTAAATAGCCTGGGACTAACAGAAGCGCAACCGGAAAACAATGTGCAGCGAATCGTGCTGGAGATGCTGGGAGTGACGCTGTCGGCCGATGCCCGGGCCCGATCCCTCCAGCTGCCAGCCTGGAACGAAGCGCTGGGGCTCCCGCGCCCCTGGGATCAGCAGTGGTCGCTTCGGATGCAGCAGGTACTGGCCTACGAGACCGATCTGCTCGAATATGACGACATTTTTACCGGCTCGGTTGTGATTGAGGGCAAGACCGACGAACTGGTCGAGGCCGCCATGGAGGAGTTCAACGAGGTTCAAGAGATGGGTGGGGCCTTCGCCGCCATCGGCGAACTGAAACGCCGCCTAGTGGTGAGCCATGCCGCCCGTATCCGTCGGATTGAATCCGGCGACCAGACGGTTGTGGGTCTCAACAGTTTTACCGAGAGCACACCCTCGCCGCTGAGTGAGGGTGAGAGCATCCTGGTGGTGGATCCGGCCGTGGGCGCCCAGATGGAGGCGGATCTGGCGCAATGGAAGGCCGACCGCGATCAGTCTGAGGTGGACCACGCGTTGGCGAGACTCACCGCCGTCGCCGAGACCGACGCCAATATCATGCCGGCCACGTTGGAACTGGCCCGCGCCGGGGGGACCACCGGCGAATGGGCGGGCTGCCTTCGGGAGGTCTTCGGTGAATACCGGGCCCCGACGGGTGTCGCCGGAACCGCCGGAACCCCCAGCAGCGGGAAGCTGCGCGATTTGGCCGAACTCATTCGCTCGGACCCCCTGGGTCCGCCTCGACTCCTGGTAGGCAAACCCGGCCTCGATGGGCATTCGAATGGGGCAGAACAGATCGCCATCGCTGCCCGCGACGCAGGGATGGAAGTGATTTATCAGGGCATCCGGCTCACCCCCGACCAGATTGCCATCGCCGCCCGCGACGAGGACGTCGATGCGATCGGGCTGAGCATCCTTTCCGGAAGCCATCGCGAGCTGATTCCCGCCACGATCAACGCCATCCGCGCCGTCGGTGTCGATGCGCCGGTCGTGGTCGGGGGAATCCTGCCGCCCGGTGACCACCAGGCGCTGCGCGATGCCGGTGTGGCGGCCGTCTTTACGCCCAAGGACTACGACATCGGCGCCATCATTACCGAGCTCTACAGCCTCATTCAAGCCCATCGGACCTGACGCCTACTACCCTACAGTTGTGGTCTCAAACGCCGATAGATCTTTCGATGAGCGGTAGATCTGCCCTACCCGGTCTGGTGACCGGAATCCTTTCTTTGGTGACAGGCCTCATCGCTGTCGCGTTCGAGCAGCAGATCTTCGCTGGCGTTGCTGGACTCCTCGGTCTGGCGGCGGGTGTCGCTGGCGTTCGGCTGGCCCAGCAACTTGATGAGCAGGCCGCCATCCAGCGCCTGGTCGAGGACGAGCTGCGGGCGGTTCGCTCTGAAAGCCAGGAAACCGAGGAGCGGCTCCGGTCCGAGCTAGATGCGGTCGCATTCGGAGACGCCGCCGGCGGCGGATCTTCCAACCCCGACGCCTTGACCGACACGTCCACCGGCCTCTTCAGCGAGAACTTTTTCAACGTGGCCATCGAGAGCCGCATTGCCGCCGCCCGCCGCCACCTGCGGCCCGTCGCCGTTGTCCTTCTTGAAGTCGTTGAAGGCCTCCCTGACACCGAACCCTTCGAGGCCGAACCCGAACTGGTCGCTGAGGCCGTACGCATCACCCTGCGGGAAGCCGACACTGCGTGCCGCCTCCGCAACGGCTACTTCGCCCTGCTGCTCGAGGACACGCCAGAAAATGGCGCGATCTGGACCGTCGAACGGATTCGGCGTCAGATCCTGACCAGCCGCAGCGGATTCACCCTCTGGGCCGGCGTCGCCTGCTACCCCGCCCACGCTTTCGGCGTGAATGAGATCATGGACGCCGCCGAGACTGCGTTGGAGTCAGCTCGGGAATGGCGCCAGGATCGCATCGAAGTTGCCATCCCAGCCCACGACTGAGCCACGTGCGAGCTAGCGATGCGGGTAGCGGGGCTTTCTGACCCACCACCGGCGACTGAATCGCCAAGCTGAGGGTGCCGGCGCCTCGGACATTGCGGCTGCTGAGTTCTGTCCGAGAACCACCATTGCGGCAGCAATCGCCACGGCTTCCTCGTCCGTTGGTGTCGGAGAGACCTTCATAGAAGTCCGGCAAAACGTTGCCGAGCGGGCTTAGCGGAAGCAAAGGGCAATCGGCGAGCGAACGAGGCGCTCCCAAAGCTGCGGAGGGACGGAGGAGCATGAACCGCGTGCCGTTCTGGTTGAGCGGAACGAGACCGAAGCGACCCAGAGCGAAGCCCGGCAGTCCGAAACTGGAAGCGAATGCCGGCGAGGAACGAGGCGGCGCAGCCGAAGTGGAGGACTACCGGAGCGCAGCGGCGGCGAGCGGAGGCCATGTTACAGCGGTACGTTTCCGTGTTTGCGGGCCGGGAGTTCCTCGGTTTTGGAACGGAGCATGTCGAACCCGGCGATGAGTTTGCGGCGGGTCTGGTGGGGTTCGATCACGTCGTCCACGTAGCCCCGCTCGGCCGCGATCCACGGGTTCGCAAACTCGGTCTTGTACTGGTCGATGAGTTCGGTCCGGCGGGCAGCGGGATCGGCGGCCGACTGGATCTCGCGCCGGTAGACGATGTCGGTCGCACCCTCGGGACCCATCACTGCGAGTTCGGCCGAAGGCCAGGCGTAGGAGAGATCCGATCCGATTCCCTTGGAATCCATCACCACATATGCTCCGCCGTAGGCTTTGCGGGTGATTACCTGGATACGGGGAACCGTCGCTTCGCAGTAGGCGTACAGAAGCTTGGCGCCGTGGCGGATGATTCCTCCGTACTCTTGGTCGACTCCGGGGAGGAAACCGGGCACGTCGACAAAGGTGACCAGCGGAATGTTGAAGGCATCGCAGGTCCGAACGAAGCGGGCGGCCTTGGAGGACGACTCGATATCCAACACGCCCGCCAGCACCATCGGCTGGTTTGCGACTACGCCGACAGAGTGGCCGTCGAGCCGGCCGAACCCGCAGACGATGTTGGGTGCCCAGGCGGCGTGGTACTCGCAGAAGTCACCGTCGTCCAGTACCGAGGTGACCACGGACTTCATGTCATAGGGCTGGTTGGACGAGTCCGGCAGCAGTGTGTCCAGCTCATCACATGAGCGCGCAGGGTCGTCGCCCATGTCTTCATAGGGCGCTGGTTCAGAGTTGTTACTGGGCAGGAAGCTCAACACGTAGCGGACGTCGTCCAGCACGGCTTTCTCATCCGCCGCAGTGAAGGTGGCCACGCCGGACTTGGTGGAATGGCTACCGGCGCCCCCCAACTCCTCAAGGGTCACCTCCTCGCCCGTCACGGTCTTCACCACATCGGGGCCCGTTATGAACATATGGCTGGTCTCGCGGACCATGAAGATGAAATCCGTCATGGCAGGGCTGTAAACGGCACCGCCGGCACAAGGTCCCATGATCACGCTCAGCTGAGGTACGACCCCGGAGGCCTGCACGTTTCGATAAAAGAGTCCACCGTAGCCGTCGAGGCTCACCACGCCCTCGGGAATCCGGGCACCCGCTCCGTCGTTCAACCCGATCATCGGCGCCCCGACTGAGATAGCAAGGTCCATCAGCTTGTGCATCTTGGCGGCAAAGGTCTGGCCCAGCGAGCCACCCATGATTGTGAAGTCCTGGCTGGAGACGAAAACCTTCCGCCCGTCGATCGTGCCCCAGCCGGTGATAACTCCATCGGTATAGGGGCGTTCCTCGCTCCCCGGCTCACGAGAGCCGCTCTGGCTACGGGCCAGCAGGTCGAGCTCATGGAACGAATCGGGATCCAGGAGGTACTCGATGCGCTCGCGGGCGAGCATCTTGCCCTTTTCCCGCTGACGGGCAACGGCGCGCTCCGGCCCGCCCTGAAGTGCCTGCGCCCGCCGCTCTTCGAGATCGATCATCTTGGCTTGGATTGGTGAAACGGCCACGACGCTAAAGAGTAGTGGATCCCCAGGAACAGCACGCTTTTCGGTTTGACCGTTCGTCTGGAAGCCTGCGGCGCTGTTGCAGCCGTTTGAAACCTTTGGGCCGCGCCCGCAACGCGGCGGTTCGCTGTAGCACAATGGTCGCCGCATGAGTCCCCAGTTCGTTTCGTTCTTCTTTGCACTCCTGAGCCTTCTGGTCGTCGCTGGGATCATTGGTCTACTCGTTGATCTCGCCAGCGGCGGGGCCCTCGGTGTGGTCCGCACGCTCAAGCCCATCTCGCTGGAACTGGCGGCCGCGATCGCCACGACCTCCATGCTCGGATCCTTGTACATGTCTGAGATCGCCAACTACACCGCCTGTCGCCTCTGTTGGGTACAGCGGGGCTTCATGTACCCGGCGGCCTTTCTTCTCATCGGAGCCGTCTTCACGAAAAACGCCGTCCTGAAATGGATCGCATTTGGGCTTTCTTCAGTCGGCGTGCTCGTTTCGGCCTATCACCGCTATGACCAGTACGTGGGTGAGAGCGGTACGTTCTGCGACGTGGACAATCCGTGCTCGGTCCGCTGGATCAACGAATTCGGTTTCATCACTATCCCCACCCTGGCGGGTATCGGCTTCGCCGGCATCATCGCCCTCATTCTCCTCAACACACGAAAGGCGGCGTAATGGCCACCAACACCCCCACGAACAAGCAGGGCTTCAAACCTCCTACAACACCCGCCAAGAAGGCGACGCCGACCATCACGGCCGGGGACAGCTCCGGGCGCGGGTTCGCGCTGGCAATTGCCGCCCTGATCATCGTTGGACTTGCGGCCGTGGCCTTCCTCGCCACCAGTCGCGACAGCGACATCGCAGACGGCCCGCAGGTGGCCGACGTAACCGTCGAGGGTGACGCACTTCCCAATTACCCGACTGAGGCAAACGTCTCGGTCACCGATGCCAGCAACGATCCTGCGGTTGGAACAACCGCACCCACCCTCATCGGCACCAACTTTGACGATGAGGAGATCACCATCGGCCCGGACGGCCGCCCCAAGGCGGTCTACTTCCTCGCCCACTTCTGCCAGTTCTGCCAGAACGAAGTGCCGGTCGTGCAGAACCTCATCGACACTGACCAGCAGCCTGAGGGCATCGATCTCTATGCCGTCTCCACCGGCGTAAATGTGGAGAATCCCGGTCCCAACTATCCACCAGAAACCTGGCTGAACCGTGAGAACTGGACCGTGCCAACCGTTCGCGATGACGGGGCAAGCTCGGCTTTCAACCTCATGGGTGGTCAGAGCTTCCCCTATGTTATTTACCTCGATGGCGAGAACAACGTCCTTACCCGCAGCGCGGGCCAGCTCGATGAAAGCATCACCCTCGCCCTGTGGAACAACCTCGCCGCCGGCGCCGTCAGCGAGTCGGTCGATAGTGAAGGCGACAACTCCACCGAGGCCGACTCCACGGAGACCGAAACCGAAACCGAAACCGAGTAAGGCGCGGGAGGGAAGCATGATCGTCATATCGCTCCCGGAGAATTTGTGCCACGCGTAGAAGTCTCCACCATTGTGCCCGTCGCTATCGACGTCGCCTTTGCGGTGTCTCAGACGCAGGGGGAGATCCGGTACCGATGGGATCCGTTCGTCAAATCCCAGCAACTCCTCCATGGCGCTGAACTGCCCGCTAAAGGAGTTCAAACACGGACCCGCTCCAGGCATGGGCTCAAGATGATCAGCGAATACACGTCATTCAGGCCACCAAAGCAGGCCGGGATCAAGATGGTGAAGGGTCCCGCATTCTTTGCGAACTTCGCGGGCGGCTGGAGTTTCCGGGAGATCGATGCAGAAACCACGGAGGCGACGTGGCGCTACACATTCTCGACTAGGCCGAGCTTTTTGAGGCCCATCGCCGACCGCGTCGGAGTCAAGATGCTGACGAGGGACATCGAGCGGCGGATCAAGGGCTTCGCCGCGGGTTGCACCGACGATGTCGTTCTCACGTCCCTGTCCCACTGAGGCCGGCAAGACCATAGCCGCTACCCGGCGAAGCGAGCGAAGCGGTGAGAGCTGGCGGCAAGATTACCACCCCTCGTACTACCCCTCGTAGGGGTTGTTCAGACGGGTCGAAGCTTTCGCCCACGGGTCGACTGCGCAGGCAGGTGGCTACGAGCGACGCCCTATTCGTCGTCGTCCTTGCGTTTGCGGGCGGCGAGGAACGTGAGCCCCTTGCCGCTGGTGAGGAAGAAGCCGCCAGCGAGTAGGAGCAGTGCTGTGGTCGCACCCGTAACCGGGAGCGACGGTACCGGTACGGGGACCGGCAGTCGGGACGGCGGGTTCACGGTCACGGCTGCGGCTGAGGCGTCGTTGTTGCTGTCATCATCGATGATGGTGGGGTCGAGGAACGACACCGTTGCATCGAGGACCAGCGCACCGGCGGTGGGTCGGGTCATCGTCACGATGATCGGCGGCGCCGCCTGGCTGAGTTCCAGCGATGAAGCGAAAGTGGCGGTCAGGACGTCACCGGTCTGGGTGATCGTCCAACCATTGCCAACTGCCGATACCACGATTGCATCGTTTGGCACCGTCATGACCAACCGGAGGCCACCGTCGACAGCCACGTTGGAGTTGTTCGTGGCGACCACGGTGAAGGGAACATCCTCATTGACACGGTAGGTCTGACCCGGGACGGTCACAATGACGCCAGCGTCGTGGTTGATTGGTGTGATCCCGGCGTCTACCCGGACCACGTCCTGACCACCCGCGATCTCGACAATGGCAGTGCCGCTGCTGGGGTCGAAGTCGGAGTCGATCAGGTCATCGCCGCCCACGTTGGCCGGAGAGAAGGTCGATCCGTCCGGCGCAGTGATGAGGACGGCATAGGTATCGGTCCGGAGGCCGGTGAAGCTATAGCTTCCGTCAGCCGCCGTTGTAGTTGTCCCCACGGTGGCACCGGAGCTGTCCACAAGTATGACGGGCAGGTTCTCCACGGCCACGTCGCCAGAGCTAACACCGTCAAACTCATCGTCGGCGAAGGCGACACCGCTGATCGAGCCGGACTTCTCGCCGAAGTCCAAGCCTGTGGCACCCGCCGTTGTGAGGGAGACAGTGATCTCGTTGGGTGTGGTGCTACCCCACTCCGGCGGCTGGGTCTGACGAACGATGTAGTCGCCAGGGAAGAGGCCACTGAAGGCGTAGGTTCCCGAGGAGGTGGTCGAGGTAACGGCCAGGACGTTTCCGGCACCATCCAGCAGCTCGATGATCACGCCGGGCAGTGGCGTGTCTGCACCGTCGTTCACGCCATTGGCGTCTTGGTCCAGGAACACCGTTCCCGAGACCGCAGTGCCGGTTTCGGCGAAGTTGTAGCCAGTGCCCGTGCCGCCAGCGGGCAGCGTGATGGCGCTGATCTCGTCATTGATCGAAGCGTCACCGCCCAGTGAGCCAACAGTTTCGGGTCCGTCGGCGTAGGCCGGGGGCTGGCTCTCGGTGATGGTGTAGTTGCCGGGCAGCAGGCCAATAAAGGCGTAGCTGCCATCACCGGCTGTCGTGGTGGTGAGCAAGACGGGATCGGTGTTTACGTCGGTGCCGGTCAGCGTGACAGTGATATCCGGGAGGCCCGGATCACCGGCGGTGAGGGTGCCGGAACCATCGGCGTCGGAGTAGACCGAGCCGCTCAGCGTGGCGCTTGTTTCGGTAAAGATGTAGCCCGTTGCATCAGTCCCCGGGACCAGCGCAATGTTGGAGATCACGTTGGTGGCGACGTCGCCACCGGCTGAACCGGCGGTCTCGCCACCCTCGCCGAAGTTGGCTGGCTGGGTTTCGGTCACGGTGTAGTTCCCGGGACGCAGATTGGCGAAGTTGAAGGTTCCATCGGCGCCGGTAACGACCGACACGTTGACCGGGTTGCCCAGATCATCGGTGCCGGTGAGCGTCACGGTCACACCCTCGACGGGGAGGCCCGAGGTCAACTGCACGAAGCCGCTGATGGCCGACGGCGGCACTTCGCCGAAGTCATAGCCGAAAGCGCTGAAGTTCAGCGGCAGAACGATATTGGAGATCACGTCGTTGGTCGAGGTGTCGCCACCGGCGGTGCCGGCACGGTCGATGCCGTCCAGGTATGAGCCAGGCTGAGTTTCTGTAATGGTGTACGTCCCACCATTGAGGTTGGCGAACAGGTAATCCCCATTGACGTCAGTGAGGGCTGTGAGGTTCACGGGCAAACCAAGGGAATCGGTACCGGTGAGCGCCACTGTGACTCCAGCAATGCCGGTCTCGCCGGCATCCTTCACGCCATCGTTGTTGAGATCGGCGTAGACCGAACCCGTGAGTACACCGTTGCCGTCGAGGCCGAAGTCGATGTCGAGGTTGGTTCCGCCGGTGGGCAGGGTGATCTGCACGGGGTCGTTGCCGGTCGTAACGGTTGAGCCAAGCGGCTCTAGGACTTCGATCGAGTAGAGGCCCCCGGGAACCCCGGCGATCAAATAGGAACCGTCAGGCGCAGAGGTGTCGGTGAAGATCTGGTCATCCGGCGTTCCAAACGTGGCGTCGGGGCCCGCCCAGGTGGCAACCACATCGACGCCGCCCTGTCCGACCTCGCTGCCGTTCAGCGTGCCGCTTCCATCGGTATCGGCGAATACGAGATCACCGATGCTGGCCGGTGGATAGTAGCCAGCATCAAGATCGCCGATCATGCCACCAGTGTTCAAACCGAAGACTGCGGTGAAACCGGTGGTATCGATGTCGGAATCAAGTGTGTCGTCAGCACCAGCATCTTGCAGCGTGACGACCTGTCCAGCCGGTGTCACGTACTCCACGGCATACGTGCCGCCCATGAGGCCGTCAACCATCCACGTGCCGTCGGCAGCCGTCTGGGTGTTGGCCACGATCGTGTCGGGGTTGCCGTCACCGGTGGAGTCCATCCAAATGTTGACGGTCACCGCACCGACGCCGGGCTCGAAGTTACCGGCACCGTCGCCGTCGATGCCGTTGTTGTCAGCATCGTTGAAGGCCCGACCCTGCAGGAGTGCCGGCGGCGCATACCCGGTGTCGGTCGCTGTGGTGGTCGTGCTGGCCACGACTGTTACAGCCTGGGGATCGTTGGCCGTCGTAAGGAGGCTTCCGGCGGGGATGCTGGGATCGTTCCCGAACACGTCGACGGTGTAATCACCCACGGGGACATCGGTGAAGGTGTAGGTGCCATCGGCCAGGGTCGTGGTGGAGGCCACAACATTGCTGGCCCCGTCGACGAGGTTGACGGGGACGTTCTCCAGGAGAATGTCGCTGTTGTTGAAGACGGCATCGGCGTCAGCGTCCAGGAAGACAAGGCCGGTGACAACACCGATCTGGGTTACCACCACGTCGGCAGTATCGGAATCGGTGACCGGGGCACCGGCCGGCGGCGTGGCGACCACATCCGCTTGGTTGGTGAACGATGCGGTGGCGCCGGTGAGGACACATGTGTAGGACACGGGGCCCGCACCGAAGGCGAGGTCGCCGATCACCCGATCACATGCCGGAGTGTTCGGATCGCTGACCGTCACGTCGGTAAGGGCCACATCACCAATGTTGGTGACAGTGATCGTAAAGGTTGCGTCCTGACCGGCGAGGACAGTCTGGGTGTCGGGGGTTTTCTCGATACGGATCGCCGGGGCGATGACATCGACAACAGCGTCGTCGCTGTCGGTCACAGTCCCGCCCACGGGGTCGCTTGCTGTCACGTCGACGACGTTGGTGAAGTCAGCGGCCACACCGGTCTGCTCGCACGGGTAGTTGACCGTCTCACCAACGGCCAGGGCGGCGATCGTAGTTGCGCAGCCGTTAGAGAGCGGATCGGTGATGACCACGTTGGTCAGCGCCGTCTGACCGGAGTTGGTGACGGTGATCGTGAAAGTGGCCGTGCCATTGGTGGGAATCACCTGGTAGTCGGCGCCCTTGGTGATTGTGATGCCGGGGATCAGGACGGTCACATCGGCGGTGTCGTCAACGGAGAGTTCGTTATCCAGTGGATCGTTGGCCCGGACGTTCACAGTATTGGTGAAGTCAGCGGGCACAGGCGAGAGTGAGCAGTCGATTCGCTCGGGGGTTCCGCCCGCGGGCAGCAGGGCAATGGTGGTGTCACAGCCGGGTGCCTCGGGATCCGAGACAATCACGTTGGTCAGGTCAACGTCGCCGGTGTTGGCGACAAAGATCGAGAAGTTGGCCGTGCCGTTGACGACAACTGACTGAGCGTCCGGGGTCTTGTCCACCGTGAGGGCCGGGTGGATGACATCCACGGGTGCATCGTCAGATCCGGAAACAGGATTGCCCAGTACGTCGGTCCCGTCGACACTGACGATATTCACGATGTCGTCGGCGAGGGCCGGTGAATCGCACGTGTAGGAAAAGTTGTCACCGACAGCGATCGGACCGGTTGAGGCAAGGTCGCAAAGCGGGGCTTCGGGGTCAGAGACCGAGGCATCGGCGATATCCTGATCGCCGTTGTTCGTGACGGTGATCTGGAACGAAGCGACATCACCGTCGAGGATGATGGGGGTTAGTGCCACCTTCTCTACGAGGATGCCGGGGTTGACCACATCGACAACTGCGTCGTCAGAGGCAGTCACAGCGAGATCCAACGGATCGACGGCTTCAACCACTGCGGTGTTGGTGAAGTCGGCGGGGACGCTGGCCAGCGAACAGTTGTAGCTGAACTGCTCGGTTGGGGCGAGGTCGCCGATCGACTGATCACAGGCCGGGCTGTTGATGTCGGTCACCTCGATGCTGCTCAGGAGCACGTCGCCGTCATTGCGAACAGTGATGGTGAAGTTGGCGGGCTCGCCGACGAG
>RCMY010001426.1_pt1 | contig 22819 bp, 17 predicted proteins | sample 2041341 | NCBI WGS metagenome assembly RCMY01 (sample SAMN09708234, study PRJNA481090) | Marine sediment metagenome, whole genome shotgun sequencing project.
CCCTCTTTCTCGTCACCACGCGGCGGGTAGTAGTTGATTCGCACCACGTGATCGAGGTTGCCGTACAGCTCGGGGTACACCTCGGGCTGGAGAATGGTGTCGAGCACACCGAGCTTCGACATCTCTTTGGTCTTGAAGTTCTCCGGAGCGTCCAGGACCTCGCCGTCTCGGTTGCCCAAGATGTTGGTGGAGAACCAGCCGCGCACGCCGAGCATGCGGGCCTTGAGACCCGGCGACAGGAGCGTCTTCATCAGGGTCTGGCCGGTCTTGAAGTCCTTGCCGGCGATGGGAACGCCGCGGGTCTCTGCCAACTCGACGATGCACGGCAGGTCGACCGAAAGGTTGGGTGCGCCATTGGCGAAGGGCACATCGCACATGAGTGCGGCATAGGCATAGATCTGGCTCGGCGAGATGTTGTCGTCGTTCGCGTGGAGTCCGGCCTCGAACGATTCGACCGTCTCATGTACCGCCGAGGGTTCCTGGTAGGCCTCGGTCGAGCCGCACCACACCATGACGAGGCGGTCGCAGTTGTTTTCTTCCTTGAATCGAAGGATGTCCTCGATGAGGGCCTGCGCCTGCGCGGCCTTGTCGGTTTCGGATTTGACCCTGGTGCCTTCGAGCCGCGTGACCCACTTGTTGTCGAACACCGCTTCCATCGGCACGACGCCTTCGAGCTCGGCCGAGATGTCGGCGAGGTCGGAATCCTTGAGCACACCCGCGGTGCGGGCCGCCTCCATGGCGTTCGGCGAGATGGGATCCCAACCGCCGAACACAAGATCGTCGAGGGTCGCGAGGGGCACGAACTCGCGAATGAGGGGGTTGCGCGCTTCTTCGCGGGACCCGAGGCGTATGTGCGCCATCTGGCTGATGGAGCCGATCGGTGCGGTATGGCCGTTGCGGGCGGCGATAACGCCGGCGATGAAGGTCGAGGCAACGGCACCCATTCCGGGAGTCAGTACACCGAGCCGGCCGGTAGCGGGAGAGATGTCAGTCATATCGGCAGCCTAGGTTCTCCCGCTCGGAAGTTGTCGATCGGGCGTTCTGTCCGTCTGGATCGAGCAGGGTCGATTCAGGTAGGGCCCGATTCAGAGGTGCAGGCCGCACTCGGTCTTGGCTTCACCCGACCAACGGCCCTGACGGCCGGCGCTCGGTTCGGTGCATGGCCAACATCCGATCGACTCGTACCCCTGCGCGGCGAGTGGATTGGCGAGCACGGGGTGCGAGGCGAGGTACCGATCTACTTCGTCGTGTGTCCATGCGGCGAGGGGGTTGATCTTGATGAGGCCGCGCCGGTCGCGCTGCACGATTGGGGTATCGGCTCGCTCGGGGCTGTCGGTGCGGCGTAAGCCCGAGAGCCAGGCCCCACCACGGGCGCGCAGTGCTTTGTCGAGCGGGACCACTTTCCGGGCTTCGCAGCAACTCGTGGTGCCGTCGCGCCAGACGTTGGCCTGCTCGCGTTGTGGCCGAAGGACCGTGAGGTTCAGACGGTACTGCGCCGTCGCAGTGCGCATGGTTTCGAGTGTTTCGGGGAAGTGGAACCCGGTGTCGAGAAAGAGCACCTCGACGTCGGGAACGACGGAGGTGGCGACATCGATGAGCAACGTGTCGGCAAACGAGGCGGTGAGGCAGAGTCGTCGATCGAAGATATCGGCCGCCCAGCGGATGATATCGGCCGGCGTGCGGGCTTCGAGTTGTTCGTTGAGTTGCAGCAGGGGGAGGGGCAGGGACACACGTGGCGCGATGCCAACCGCGGTTTCTGCTGACGCTGGGGGGCCGACGGAGAAGGTGGAGTGGTGACCATACATTTCCTAATCATTATAAACCCGATCAAAGAAGTCAACTTTATGTTTTGTCCAACGCGAAACGAACCCGGCTGGGCGGGGGCAGAACAATGCAGCGAAACTGCCCCATGGACTTTGATCTGCCCGCGGAGGACGACCCGCGGCGCTTGGAAGTGCGCGAGTTTCTCGCCGCCAACCCCAACCCGTCCTTCGGTGATCTCGGCAGACGTGGCTACGTCACGCCGCACTGGCCCGAGCCGTGGGGTCTCGACGCCGATCCTGAACACCAGTTGATCATCGACGACGAGCTGAAGCGGGTCGGCATCGAGGCTGGAGGAACGAACTTTGGTGTGGGATGGGCCGGTCCAACCATCATCGCCGGCGGCACGAAGGGCCAGCAGGAGCGATTCATCCCGGGGATCCTCGACAATTCGCAACTGTGGTGCCAGCTGTTCTCCGAGCCCGACGCCGGCTCCGATCTGGCATCGCTCCGTACCAAGGCGGTGCGTGACGGCGACGTGTACATCGTGAACGGCCAAAAGATCTGGTCGACGTGGGCCAATCATGCCGACTGGGGCATCTTGCTCGTCCGCACGAGCGATGAGGGCAAGAAACAGCACGGCATCACGTATCTCTTGGTCGACATGGCGACGCCCGGCATCGATGTGCGGCCGATCTTCGAGATGAGTGGCGGCAACCACTTCAACGAGGTCTTTCTCACCGACGTGGCGATCCCGGTGGAGAACCGCATCGGCGATGAGGGTGACGGGTGGCGATTTGCCAAGGTGACGCTCGGCAACGAGCGCGTCTCGTTGAGTGAGGGCGGGGTGTGCTGGGGCATGGGTCCCTCGAGCGACGATTTCTTCAACGAAATACTGCCGACCTACGACGTGACCGATCCGCTCATGCGGCAACGGGTGGCCAGCACCTACACCGAATACAAGGTGCTCGGACTGCTCGGCAACAAGATCATGACCATGATGATGGGCGGCAACGACCCGGGTCCGTATGCGTCGATCCGAAAGACCCTCGCCGATGTGCACGGTCAAAACATCACGGCGTTGCGCAAGGCGCTCGATGGCTCGGCCGGACTGCTCGGCGAGCAACTCGAGCACACCAAGGATGACGACCCCTGGCATTGGGCCTACCTCTTCAGCCGGGCCCTCACCGTCGGTGGCGGCACGAGCGAGGTGCAGCGCGACATCATCGGTGAACGACTGCTGGGCCTGCCCAGGGAACCGCCGCCAAAGTCGTAGCGACGCCGGTTCTCGGCAATACTCGGACGATGTCACCCAAGTCTGTCTGGCTCAGCGAAGAACTTCATCAGTACGTCATGGCCGGGTCGACGTCACCTGACGCCGTGGCCGCCGACCTCATCGCGACGACCCAGGCGCTCGGCGGAGTCGCTCGCATGCAGATCGCGCCCGAACAGGGAGCCTTCATGGCCATGCTCACCGCGATGGTCGCGCCGAAGATGGCCGTCGAGATCGGCACGTTCACCGGCTACTCGGCATTGCTCACCGCGCAAGCACTGCCGGCTGATGGCCGCCTGCTCTGTTGCGACGTGAGCGAGGAGTGGACCGCAATCGCCCGCGAGCACTGGGAGCGGGCGGGCGTCGCCGACCGAATCGATCTGCGCATCGCGCCAGCCCTCGAAACGTTGGCCGGCCTTCCAGCGGACACCGTGATCGACCTGGTGTTCATCGACGCCGACAAGACGAATTACGCGAACTACTACGACGCGATACTGCCGATGCTGGCGCCGAACGGTTTGATCCTGGTCGACAACGTGCTCTGGCACGGCGAGGTCGTCAACCCTGCCAACCAGGAGGCCGACACCGTGGCCTTGCGAGATTTCACGGCCATGGTGGCCGCTGACGAACGCGTCGATCAGGTGATCGTGCCGATCGGTGATGGTGTGACCATGATCCGCCGTTCGGCGTAGGTAGCCAGGCCCGCATGCGGCCGTCCGGACCAACACCGTGTAGACCAACACCGGAATTGGAACGAGGAGAGAACCCCATGGAAAACCGACTGCAGCGACGTTCGGCGATGGTGGTCGTACTCGTCCTCAGCCTGTTCGCCGCAGCCTGCCATCGTGACGGCCATGCAATCGACGACCCGCCGATCCTCGCCGTCGGCGATTTCACCTACGACGGCGCGTTCCGTCTGCCGGCCGACGACTTTGGCGTCTCGAACCTCAACTACGCGCAGGGTCCGCTGGCTCTGGGCGAAGACGCCGCATCGATCTTCATCGTTGGGCACACCTACGACCAAGCCATCGCAGAGTTCGAGATCCCGGCGCTGATCGCCGGCACCACGGTCGGCGACCTCGCAATGGCCGAACCCCCAACGCAACCCTTCGCCCGCGTGCTCGATCGCCCGGCCGGCGGGAACCCCCAGGCTCTGGACCGCATCACCGGACTCACCGTCCACGACGGTCAACTCCTGGTGAACGCGATCGAGTACTACGACGCCCCAGGCGACAACACCCACACCACCTTGGTGGTGCACGACGACGGTGCATTGGGCACCGCAACGACGTCGGAGTTCGTGTCACTGGCCGGCGCCGCCCATGCGGCCGGCTGGTTCTCCGACATTCCGGAGGCGTGGCGAGATGGACTCGGCGGTGACCTCCTCACCGGTTCCTCGAGCGGGATGCCGATCATCGGCCGCTTGAGCGTCGGGCCAACGGCGTTCGCCGTCGATCCCGCCCAGATCGTAGCTCCCGATGCGCCCGCGGCCCCGGTGGCGACCGAGCAGCTCGTCGGCTACAGCCTCGCCGAGCCACTTCGCTCCGACCTCCTGAACGAGGCCGGCGACAACGACCTCTGGACCCACCTGTCCCGGGCGGTATTCGGCTTCATCGTTCCCGACACCCAGACGTACGCCGTGTTCGGCAGCAGCGGTGGTCACGGGCCGGATGGCATTTGCTACAAGTGCACTCCGACCGGAGCGACCGAGGCGTGCGGTGGCTATTGCGCGGTCGATCCGGCCGACGGCTCGGCTTACTTTTGGTTCTACGACGTGCAAGATCTGATCGACGTCCGGTCCGGGACCCTGTCCGCGTCGGCGGTCGAGCCCTACGAGTACGGCGAGTTCGTGGTTCCCTTCGCGAACGAGGGGCTCGGCGGCGGCGCCTACGACGCGGTCTCCGGCACGCTGTACCTCACGGCGCTCGCGGCCGATCGCGAGCAGGGGGCCTACGCCAATCCGCCGATCGTCGTTGCCTACCACGTTTCGATTCCCGAAAATGCGGCGTACAACCCCAACCGCTGAACCAACACTCGCGGGTGAACGTCGGCCTGATTGCCGGGGTCGCTAGTCGAACCCGAAGCCGAAGTCGGCCTCGGTGACCACATTCGCCGGATCGGGCGGGGTGATGCCGAGATCCTGGCCGTGGTCGAAGATTTCGTATGTCATCGTCATCGAACCGGTCTCGGCCGAGGCGTCAAAGGTCGACGCGTCCAGGTGCATTTCGAACTTGTGCAGCCGGCCGTCGGCGTCGATCCAGATGTCGATTGGCAACAGCGGCAGTTCGTCCGGGCTGCCGAAGTCCTCGTGGAGTTCGGCCAGCTCTTCGGCCGACATCGTCTCGGCGAGGTGTACGAGGTCGACCGTCGCGAGATAGTGCGTGGTTTCGACGCCGCGCAACGTTTCCGAGCCAAGGTCTTCGATGGTGGCGTCCGCGTCGGCAAACCGGCTGAGCAGGTCGACGGGCGCATCGATCGGGTTTTCGAATCCCACGGACTCGCCGGGATTGTCGCTATCGGTTTCCAGCCACATGCCGGATTCCACGCCCAACATCGAAAGCAGGCTCCATTGCATCCACGTGACGTCGCCGATCGTGATCATCCGCATCGGTTCGTCGAACATCGCCATTGCTTCGGGGGGCACGTCCTGGCCGGCGCCGAGTCCTGTGAGGTCGCCGAAATCCATCTCCATCGTGGCGGCTTCGTTCGGAGAGTCGAACGCGCCGCTGATGGTGATCGTCATGTCCTCGCCGAGTTCCGGGCTCGACACGAGGAACGTTCCGATGAAGCGGGCCGAGGTGAGCACGTCGGACCTGATCGACGCGGAGAACACGTTGACATTGCTGCCTCGCTCCGGCGCTCCGGTGTCGGGAGCGAAGGTCGGAGCCGGAGCTCCGGACGTCGTGTCGACCGTTGCCGCCTCGAGCGAACCGGCCGCGTCGCTGCAGCCGGCACCGATGAGCACGACCGCGAGCGCGGCCGCTTTGGCGATATGGGCGGGGCGGGAGAATCGGGCGGTGAGTCGACGCACGGGGCGGTGTCCTTTGGGTGTCGCGTTCCCCCTCACTGTCGACGGTTCGCTCGCAAAGGTTGAACGATTTTCCTCGGTGGTTCAGCCGATCACGGCCATCAGTGCATTGGCCGCGACCGAGTCGCCCACGGCAACATTGACCGTCTCGACCATGCCGTCGACCGGTGCGGTGACCGACAGCTCCATCTTCATCGCCTCCATCACGAGGAGTACCTGGCCTGCGGTCACCGAGTCACCCTCGGCGACGTTGACGGCCACGATGGTGCCCGGCATCGAGGCGACGAGGCTGCCGGGTTCGACCGTGTCGACCGGGTCGACGAAGCGGGGCGCCACGATGAGGTCGAGCGAACCTTGGACGGACGTGACGACGACGTGGCGATGGCGCTGAGAGATCGCGAAACGTTGGCGCACACCGCCGACTGCGAGGTCGACCTCGGTCGGCGACGCCGCGAACAGCTGAGCGTCGAGTTCGACGCCGGCATCGTTGTCACCGTCGCCGGTCCGAACCGACGCGCTGACCAGCTTGTCGCCATCGAGTCGGTAGCCGACATCGACCGCGGCCTCGCCCGAGAGAAACGAATGCACTTGTTCCTGAGTGGGAAGATTGCGAAATCCGCTGCTCACCGCGGGCGTGACCGCCGAGTCCGCCCGGTGTTGGGCTTGCATCGCCAGCGCCGCGGCCAAAGCGTAGGGGCCCGAGCGTTCGCCTTCGATCAGCGGCCGTCCCAGCTCGGCGGGGTCATGGCGAATGAGGAAGTCGCTGTCGCCCTGCCCCTGGAGGAATTCGGGGTGACGCAGCGTTCGCACCAACAACGCTCGGTTGGTGACGATGCCATCGATGGTGGCCGTGGACAGCCCGGCGGCCAACCGTCGGGCGGCAACCGGACGGCTGGCGTCGAAGCAGATGACCTTCGCGATCATCGGGTCGTAGTACTGCGACACCTCTCCCGCCGCGCCTGACGATTCGGTGTCGATTGCGGTGTCGACGCGCAGTCCAGCTTCGGCATCGAACGCAAGACGGTGCACCGTGCCCGTGGACGGCAGGAAATCCTGCGTGGGATCTTCGGCGTAGAGCCGGGCTTCGATGGCATGGCCGACCGGCGGGCTGATGTGTTGCTGCTCGGGCAAGGGCCCGCCCGCGGCGACGGCCAGTTGCAGCTCGACCAGGTCGACACGCATGACCGCTTCGGTGACCGGGTGTTCCACCTGGAGGCGCGTGTTGACCTCGAGGAAGTAGAACTCGCCCGTCGGTGCCAGCAAGAACTCGACCGTGCCGGCGTTGGTGTACCCGATCGCCTCGCCGGCCTTGACCGCGGCGGCGTGCAGCGCGGATGCGATCTCGGCGTCGAGGTTGGATGCCGGTGCTTCTTCGATGATCTTTTGATGGCGGCGCTGGATCGAACATTCGCGTTCGTGGAGATGGATCACTCGGCCGTGGCCATCCCCGAAGATCTGTACCTCGATGTGGCGGCTGGGAGACACATAACGCTCGGCGTAGATCGTGTCGTCGCCAAACGCCGAACCGGCTTCCCGGCGGGCGCTGGTCACCGCATCGATCAACGCACCGGCATCCGGCACGATGCGCATGCCACGGCCGCCGCCGCCCGCCGACGCCTTGATCAGTACCGGATACGGAATGTCGGCCACCGCTGCGACGAGCTGGTCGTCGGCGACGTCGGTGAGTTCGACCGACGGCAAAAGCGGAACGCCGGCATCGGCCATGAGTGCTTTGGCCTCGATCTTCGAGCCCATCGCTGCGATCGCCTCGGGGCTCGGGCCGATGAAGAGCAGACCCGCCTCGCCCACCGCTCTGGCAAAGCCGGCGTTTTCGGCCAGAAAGCCATAGCCGGGGTGAATTGCATCGGCTCCGGTAGCCAGCGCGGCCTCGATGATCGCATCGCCGCGCAGGTAGGACTCGGTTGGCGTGTTGCCGCCGAGGCCGACCGCGTAGTCGGCGTCGCGAACGAAGTCTGCGTGGGCATCGGCGTCGCTGAACACCGCAACGGTGTCGATGCCGAGACGACGACAGGTTCGCATGATGCGCCGGGCGATCTCGCCGCGATTCGCAACGAGCAGGCGCTGGGTATCGCGGGGTTCGGTGGGGGAGGGAGTCGTGGTCATGGTGCTACATCCGGAAGACGCCGAAGCCGCTGGCCCCGACGCACTCGTTGGTGAGGGCCGCCGACAACGAGATGCCGAGCACGTCGCGGCTGTGGCGGGGATCGATGATGCCGTCGTCGTGCAAGAGCCCCGACAGGACGGTTGCCTGTTCTTCGTGGGCGATCTGCGCCTCGATCGTGGCGGTGCGTTCTGCGTCGGCGGCCTCGTCGAAGTCGAGGCCGCGGGCCGCAGCGGATTCGCGTCCGACCATCGACAACGTGCCCGCCATCTGCTCGCCGCCCATGACCGCGGTCTTCGCATTGGGCCAGGCGTACAGAAATCGTGGCCGATACGGTCGGCCGCACATGCCGTAGTTGCCGGCCCCGTATGAGCCACCGATCTGCATCGTGAGATGCGGCACCGTGGAGTTGGTGACCGCGTTGATCTGATGCGATCCGTGTTTCACGATGCCGCGCTGCTCGTAGTCGGTGCCCACCATGAAGCCGCTCACGTTCTGCACGAAGAGCAGTGGCGTGTCGATCTTGTTGGCCAGTTGGATGAACTGGGCAGCCTTGTTGGCCTCTTCGTTCTGCAACACACCACGATCGTTGGCCAAGATCCCGATGGCGTAGCCGTGCAGGTGCGCAAAGCCGGTGACCAGGCTGGTGCCGTACGCCGGCTTGAATTCGTCGAAGGCGGAATCGTCGAGCACCCGGGCGAGCACCTCCCGAACCGGAAACGGAACCTTCAGATCGGCCGACACGATGCCCAGCAGTTCGTCGGGGTCATAGCGGGGAGCGACGGGGGTCCGGTCGGGACCGGGTCCGAGCTTTCGGTGGTGGAGACCGCCGACGATCGCTCGGCCGAGCCGGATGCAGTCCATCTCGTCGACCGCCCAGTAGTCGGCGACACCGGATTTGGTCGCGTGCATCTCGGCGCCGCCGAGGTCTTCGTCGTTGGCGTCTTCACCGGTGGCCATCTTGACGAGTGGGCGTCCACCGAGGAACACCCGGGCCTGCTGGTCGACCATCACCACGTAGTCGCTGGTGCCGGGCAGGTACGCACCGCCCGCGGTCGAGCTGCCGAACACGAGCGAAACGGTGGGAATGCCGAGGGCCGAGAGTTCGGTGATGCGACGGAACACATCGCCGGCATCGAGGTAGAGCGCCAGTTGGTGGGGGAGGTCGGCCCCTCCGGACTCGACGAGGAACACCATCGGCAGGCGATTCTCTCTGCAGATCTCCAGCCCACGGATCATCTTCGTGACCGAGATGGGGTTGAGTGAACCGCCCTTCACGGTCGGGTCGTTGGCCAGGAGAAAGCACTCGGTGCCCGATATCTGGCCGATACCGGTGACGACCGATCCCCCGACGTTGAATTCGGTGTGCGCTCCGGCGACGGTCGACAGCTCGAGGAACGGGCTGTCGGGATCGATCAACATCTCGATGCGCTGGCGAGCGAGCATTCGGCCACGGTCGAGGTGGCGCTGCACGTACCGCTCGCCCCCGCCGGCAACGGCCTGGGCCTGTAGGTCGTCGATGCCGGCGATGTGGTCGAGCATGGCGGCGCGGTTTTGCGCATACGTCGGCGACGACGTATCGACCGACGTGCGGAGGATGCTCATGCGGTTTGACGCTCCAGTCGGTCGGTGACGGCTTCAAGGCGGGCGAGTTGGTCGGTGAGGGCGTGCACCTCGGCGGTCGGCTGCTCGCGAAGCCCCTCGAGGAGCAGCGACAGCAAGGCGTCGGCAGTCTCGTCGACATCGATCGATGCGCGCCCGGTCAGTGAGCCCCAGGCAATGTGTTCGATGCTGCCGTAGACGACGTCGCGCAGCATGGTGGCGGGCAGGTCGGAGCGGAAGGTCTTGTCGGCGATCCCGTCGTTGATGGCCGACATTGCCAGAGAGGTGTAGCGACGACTCAGGTCGGCCACGGCGCTTTCGTGATAGCCGTCGAGCGACCGGGCCTCGGTGATGACCAATCGACACAGCAGTTGATCGTCGGTCATGGCCCGCAGCTGTCGCCAGATGATGAACCGCAGGCGATCCCGAGGGGACTCGATGCCGCTCAAGCCGTCTTCGGTCGAGGCGATCAGCGGCCGGTAGAACGATTCGATCACCCGGTGCAACAGTTCGATCTTGGACGGCACGTAGCGGTAGATGGCGCCCTCGACGATGCCCACCCGCCGCGCGATTTCGGCCATGGATGTGCCGTCGAAACCCTGCTCGGCGAAGGCATCGCGGGCTGCGGCGACGATCTGTTTTTCACGACTGTCTGGTCGATCTTCGGGTGAAGGATGAGGATCACTCATGGCATGCAGTATGGTAGATCACGGCTTGATTGCAAGCATTGTTGTCCGAATCCATCGGATCCGTCTCGCCGTTCGTGAGGATTATTCACTTGTACGAGCTCACCGACACGCAGCAGCAGATTCGCCACGAAGCCGAGCGATTCAGCCGCGAACAGCTGGCTCCGCTGGCCGCGGAAATGGACGACACGCAGGCGTGGCCCGACCACTTGTTCGGCCTGTTTGCGAAGCATGGCTATTTGGGACTCACCATCCCGCACGAGTACGGCGGCCAGGGTCTCACCTTGTTCGATGCCGGGTTGGTGTGCGAGGCCATGGGCACGTGGAACGCGTCGGCCATGCTCAGTTGGGGGGCGCACGACAACCTGTGCGCCAACAACATCTACCGCAACGCCAATCAGGACATTCGCGAGCGCTACCTACCAGGTCTGTGCGACGGCTCGTTGGTCGGCGCGTTGGCCTTGACCGAACCGGGCGCAGGATCCGACGCGCTCGGCTCGATGGCCACCACCGCGGTGCGCGACGGCGACGAGTTTGTCCTGAACGGCACCAAGCTGTACATCACGAACGGCCCCATCGCCGACGTCGTGCTCGTCTATGCCAAGACCGATCTCGGCGCCGGGGCCAAGGGCATCAGCGCGTTCGTCGTCGAAGCGTCCACCCCTGGTTTCGCAGTCGGGCAGAAGCTCGACAAGATGGGCTACCGGGGTAGCCCGACCGGCGAACTCGTGTTCTCCGACTGCCGCGTGCCGGCGGCGAACTTGGTCGGGGAAGAGAACAACGGTGTCGCGGTCGTGATGAGTGGTCTCGATTTCGAGCGGATTTTTTTCGCACCGGGGGCGGTGGGCATGGCGCAGCGTTGCCTCGATCTCAGCCTCGAGCATGCGCTGGCGCGCAAGCAGTTCGACACTGAAATATTCAACTTCCAGGCGATCGAGTTCAAACTGGCCGACATGTGGATCGGCATCGAGTCGGCCAAGGCCTATGTGTACAAGGTGCTGGCCATGTGCAGCGACTCCGACCACAGTGAAGCCGGCCGGGGCGCCGTGCATGCCCACAGCGCAGCCGCGCTGCTGTACGCGACCAAGATGATGCGTGAGGCCGCCGACGAGGCCATGCAGATCCACGGCGGCGCCGGGTACATGTGGGAGATGGAAGTAAACCGGCTGTACCGCGATGCGAAACTGCTCGAGATCGGGGCGGGCACACAAGAGGTGCGGCGCGGCATCGTCGGCAAGCACCTGCGGAGCCAGGCCCGATGAGTAGCGGCTCCGATGTACCCGAGAGAGATGCGGTGAAGGGTGATGTGGTGGAGGGTGATGTGGTGGAGGTCGTGGTGGCCGACGGTGTGCTCACCGCGACACTCGCCGACATAGCGAACCGCAACACGCTGAGCAATGCCATGCTGGCGTCGCTCACCGCAGCGATCGAACAGGCCAATGCCGACCCCGGCATCCGGGTTCTGGTCATCACCAATGCCGGAACCGTATTCAGCGCCGGCGCCAACCTGCGCGAACGCAGCACGACCAACGACGGCATCGGCGGCTACGTGCCGTTGCTTCGGGCCATGCGTTCGGCCGCCGTGCCGATCGTCGGCCGCATCGACGGCCATGCGGTCGCGGGCGGCATGGGCCTCGTGGCAGCGATGGACATCGCCGTCGCCCGAGACGACGTGAAGTTCGGTTTCACCGAGGTGCGGGTCGGCGTGGCGCCGGCGATCATCTCGGTCGTGTGCCTTCCGAAGATGCGCCCCGCCGACGCGGCGGAGTTGTTCCTGCGGGGTGAACGATTTCTCGCGCCCCGAGCCGTCGAACTCGGACTCATCGCCCGGGCGGTACCCGCCCACGATCTCGATGCCGAGGTGGCCGCGATCGTGGCTGACCTCAAGCTCGGTGGCCCCGGCGGCTTGGCTGCGACGCGCGAGGTGCTGGCGACCGTTCCGGGGATGCCCGTCGACGATGCGCTCGACTGGGCCGACAAAAGGTCGACCGAGCTTTTCGACACCGCCGAGGCGCAGGAGGGTATGGCCGCGTACCTCGAGAAGCGTGCGCCAAACTGGGTGACCCCGGCCTGATCCGACCGGGCCAATTCGCACGACGCATCGAACATCGGCTGTTCTTGCCCCGTGGCTACAACACTGCGCAACGACAAGAACGTGCCGTACTACGTGGTCACCGCAGTGCTCACGATGGGTTACGGCTCGGTTTTCACGCTCTTGGCCGAGTTTCGTGAGAGGTTCGGGTTCGCCGAAAGCGAGATCGGCCTGATCACCTCGGCCGGGTTCTTCGCCGGATTCATCGCGCAAGTAGCGCTGGCACCGCTCGCCGATCGCGGACGAACGCCGCAGATGATCAAGGGCGGCGTGGCGATGGCAACGGTCGGCATGATCGGCATGGTGTTCGCGTCCGATCTGTGGGCCTTCGTCCTGGCGCGGTTGGTCTTCGGCATCAGCACCGGGGCCGTCGCTCCCGCCATGCGTCGGCTGCTCATCACCCGAGATCCCGAGGACGTCGGCGCAACGCTCGGCCGACTCACGGCATTCGACATCGCCGGTTTCGTACTCGGGCCGGTCGTCGCAGCGATCTTTGTCGAGCTCGGCGGGATTCGGGTGCCGTTCATCGTCTTGGCCGCGGCCAACGCGCTGCTGCTGCTCTGGGTGAGTCGCCTCGACCTCAACACGCCGCCAGGCGATGGCCAGAGGCGATCGACACTGCCGCTGCTACGGATACCGGCGATGCAGGCGGCGATTTTGGCCGGTGTCGCGTTCTACCTGACGATCGCGTACTTCGAGGCCACCTGGGCGTTGCTGATCGACGATCTCGGCGGTGAAACCTGGGTCATCGGGCTGTCGCTCAGCCTGTTCACCCTGCCGATGGTCGTGCTTGCCCCGCGGGGCGGCCGCATTGCGCAGGAGCGAGGCCATTCGGCCGTCATCGGTTGGTCGATCGGTCTCGCGATGGTGTGCACGTTGGTGTACGGGTGGGTCGACATCTTGTGGGTGGTGTTGATCGGGTCGTTCTTCCACGCCATCGCCGATGCGTTCACGCTGCCGGCCAACCAGGTTGCGGTCGCGCAGGCGAGTCCGCGCGAGCAGCTCGCAGCGGGCCAGGGTTTGTTCGGCGCCACCGGCACCCTGGTGTCCGGCATCGTCGCCTACGCGGCGGGTGCGATGTACGAGACGCAGGGGCCGAAGACGCTCTACACCGTTGCCGCGGCAGCGATGGCGGTGTTCCTGGCGGCGTCGCTGTTGCGAAGTCGATCGGCGGCCCGACTCGAGGCCGTCTAGATTTTGGTCGAGGGGGAAAGTTCTTGCAGTTCTTGCAGGGATTCGTCGTGCTCGTGACTTGAGGTCATGAAGCAGTAGCCGAACGACGTGTTGGTAGGGATGCATGAACCCCAGCAATCATCATCATTTGATCAGTGGTACGCCGTCGCGCATCCACGCCTCGTTCGGTCGCTCACGGGTCGCTGTGCGGGCGACGTGGGCCTCGCCGCCGAAGCGGTGGATGAGGCAATGGTCCGGGCGTATGAACGCTGGCGACGGGTCTCGCGGATGTCGTCGCCCGATGCATGGGCCTACCGCGTCGCCGCGAATCAACTCAACAGGATGTTTCGTCGCCGCGGCGGCGAACGACGAGCGCTCGCTCGCACCCAACCCGTGGCCGAGTGGACCGAAATCGCAGCGCCTTCTCCGGTCTGGCAAGCCGTCGCGTCCCTCGGCAGCCGTGAGCGAGAGGCGATCACGTTGCGGTATGTGATGGGCTTCACCGAGGCCGAGATCGCCGTCGCCCTCGACGTCAAGGTCGGCACGGCGTCGGCCTTGCTCAGTCGCGCCAGAGCGACACTGCGAACCCACCTCGACGAGCAAGCGAGCGGCCACACGCACAAGGCGGCGCGATGACCGACGACCCACGCGGCCTCGATGATGTCGGAGAAGACCTCGCTTCGGTATTCGGAGCGATTCCGGTCGGTGCAGCGCCGGACCCGACCATGGTCAGGCGGCGCGCCCGCCGACGGTCAAACCGACGTCGGGGAGTTGCCGGCCTGGCCGCTGCCGGTGTGATCGGACTGGGCGTCGTACTCAGCGGAGGAGATGCCGCGACCGATGTCGATATCGCCAACCAGCCGGAGCAGACCAACCCCGTCCCGACGTCGATGTTCGATACGAATTTCGACGATACGAATTTCGACGATACGAATTTCGACGATACCGAGTGGCGATGGGTTGGCAGCGACCAAATGCTGTCGCTCGATGGCTCGCCCGGAGGCTACGGCGTGAGGGCCGGGTCGACCGACCATCTGACGATCTTCTTCGAGGATGGCGGGGTTTGTTTCAACGCCGACTCCTGCGCGTCGATCGATCGCTCGTACGACGTGGACAACCTCGCCGAAGCGGTCGCGTCGGGCAGGCTCGACCGGGCCATTTTCGACCCGACGAACACGGTCAACCCGTTTGCCGGCTGGAGTGCCGTCTACGTGCCGTCGTCGACCGGTGACCTGCACGGCGGGACCAACCCCGCCGTCGAGGTTCCGGGCGAGCCGGAACCGCTCGCGATGGTCGGAGCCAACAACGTGGTGGCCATGCTGGCGGAGACAGCACCGCAATTCCCCGACGTCGAGCAAGTGATCTTGGCCGGTACCGGCACCGGCGGACTCGGCGCGCTGCTCAACTACGAGGCGGTGGTCGCGGCGTTCCCGGAGGCCCGCGTCGATGTCTTGATGGACTCGGTCATCGTGCCGCAAACCCAAGCACTGTTGCCCGACTGCTTCTTTCGGCGGATTTCCGCCGGGTGGCCTCAGGAGTACCCCGAAGACTGGGATCGGTTTGTCAGCCGCCCCCAGGATCAGAAGTTCGCAGGCATCTATGAGTACTTGGCGACGAAGTACCCCGATGCCACCTTCGGCCTGTTCTCGTCCGGTGCCGATGCCGCCGTGCGCTCGGTACTCGGTCGGGCAGCCGACGAGTGTTCCGGAGGCGAACGCCTTCCCGCCGAGGCGTACGGCGAGGCCCTGAACGAACTCGACCGGCTATTCGACGACATCGGTGGCTGGAGCCTGTTCGTGGTTGGTGGCGAAGGCCACGGGTTTCTCACCGGTGCCGCACCGAGCATCGGTGCCGCAGAAACCGCCCGCGTCGCCGAGTGGCTCGATCGCTATCGAGCATCGAACAGCTAATGCCCCGTCCCTCAAGAGAATCCGAGCTGTCATGACCCTCATCGATCAGACGACCGACCAGACGGAAGCGATCACGCCGGCGGATCACGAGGCCGTGCCGTCGCGCCGGGCATTCCTCTCGTCCCCATGGAAAGCGGTCGTGGCTGCGGCGGCAGGAACCGCATTGGTGGCGGCGTGCGACATGGTGAAGAGTCCCTTCGATCGGGCGAATCACGTGCTACGGCGAGCGACCTATGGGGCCACCCCGGCGGCCCGGGCGCAGTTCGACGCACTGGGAGAAGCCGCATGGCTGGCCGAGCAGCTGGCTCCCGCCGGCCTCGACACCACTGCGCTCGACGCAAAGCTTGCGCTGCTCCCGGCCCTCGCCCACGAGCATCCGTGGGATCTGGCGGCCGCGTATCCCGACCCGCAATCAGCGGCGGCGGCGCGGGCGCAGTTGCAGCTCGCCACCGTGATCAGAGCGGTCGAGAGCCCGGCGCAGCTGTTCGAACGCATGGTCGAGTTCTGGTCGGACCATTTCAACGTGTCGGCGGAGGACTCGAACCTGGGACTGGCCAAGATCTGGGATGACCAAGCGGTGATTCGTCCCAATGCGCTGGGACGCTTCAAGGACCTGTTGGTCGGCACCGCCAAGAGTCCGGCGATGCTGGGGTACCTCGACAACTGGAAGTCGTCGGTTGGCGCCATCAACGAGAACTACGCCCGCGAGCTGCTCGAGCTGCACACGGTCGGCGTCGACGGCGGCTACGACCAGGCCGACGTTGTCGACACCGCTCGAATCCTGACCGGCTGGACCATGTTTCCGGCGCAAGGGGCCTACTACTTCAATACCACGGCGCACGACACCGGCTCGGTCGACATCCTGGGCTGGACCCGCCCGGCCGGAAGCGACTACGAGGACCACGGCGTGCAGTTTCTGCACTGGCTGGCGATGCGGCCCGAGACGGCGGCGTTCGTCTGCACGAAGATCGCTCGGCGCTTTGTCGCCGACTTCCCGACACCGGGGATCGTTGATGCGATGGCCTCCGCTTGGCTGGCCAACGATTCGCAGATCGTTCCGGTGCTCGAAGCGATGTTCTCCCATGCCGACTTCGATGCTTCGGCCGGTGACAAGTTCAATCGACCCCTCGACTTCTTCTACGCATTGTTGCGCCGCCTCGAAGCCGAGATCACAGCGACGACCGATACGAATCAACTGACCCAGCTGGGTTCGGCCTTGGCTGCGCTCGGTCAACTGCCGTTTTTCTGGCCGGCTCCCAATGGGTACCCGGATGTCGAAGGTGCATGGATGAACACCGGCGGTTTGCTCAACCGATGGAATCTCACCGGCGACGTGCTCTCCAATCAGTCGCCGGTGATCAGCTTCAGCCCGGCGGCTTTCGTCGCCGGCCTCCAAGGGCTGACCGCGGCGGAAATCTACGAGGCGGCTGCCCAACGCCTGCTCCTCGAATCCATGACGCCGCAAGGCGCCGACTTGTTGAAGGGACAGACCGGATGGGCGCCCGGAGAACGCCCCAACGCCGCGTCGATCAGCAGCGAGCTGCCACTTATCGCCTTTGCGCTGCTGGCCTCCGCCGACGCCCTGTACCGATGAGCATGCCAGTGAGGAACTCCATGACGAACCCGACTGCCAAGACGAACGATGGCGATGCCACAGATGACCCCGCCGGCTCTGGTGCGGTGTCGCGCCGGACCGTGCTCGCCGGTATGTCGGCCGCGGCGGTGTTGGCTGGGACCAACACGATGTTGCCCGCGGGCGCCGCCGCCGAGGCTCGATCCCTCAATCGAGCTGGTGGCCCGCCGGGCCAGCTCGTCGTGTTGTTCCTTCGAGGTGGGCAAGATCACCTCAGTGCCGTGGTTCCCTACACGGACTCGAACTACTACGCGCTGCGTCCTTCGATCAGCATTCCCGCCGCGCAGGTGCTCGATCTCGACGGGACCCTTGGTTTCCATCCGTCGATGCCCGGTATGCACGGACTGTTCCAGGACGGGCGGCTGGCCGTTGTGACCGGGGCGGGGAATCTCGGCGAGAGCCGCAGCCACTTCGCGGCCCAGGACCTCTCCGAGTACGGGGCAACGGCGATCCCGCCAGATCAACTCGGATGGCTCGGCCGCTATCTCGCCGGCTCGGCCGGTGGTGACGATTCGGTGTTTCGTGGCCTGACCATCGGCAACAACGTCAACTTGAGCCTGCGCGGATACCCGGCGCTCGGCGTCCCGAACATCGAAACCTTCGGACTCGGGGGCATGTCGGGCTATTCGTCGGGCTACGAAAGCCTGCTCCGCGGCGTCTATGCGGGGACGTCGGTGGCGGAATCGACCGGGACCACCGTGCTCGATGCGATCGGCTCGATCGGGACGATTTCGGGCTCCACGGCGCAAGACGAAGGTGCACGCGCCTTTGCCGACATCGCGGCGCTGCTCGACGGCGACCTCGGCGTCGAGGTGGTGACCTACAACCTCGGGCACTGGGACACCCACGATGCCATGGGCACCTGGGATGACGGCGAGATGATGTACCTGTTGTCGGAGCTCGATTCATACCTCGCGAACTTCCAAGCCGATCTCGACGCCCGAGGGCTCACCGATGTCACCACCGTCGTCATGACCGAGTTCGGCCGGCGCGTGTTCGAGAACGGGTCGGGCGGTTGCGACCACGGCCTCGGGTCTGCGATGTATGTGCTGGGCGGCGCCGTGAACGGTGGCCAGGTCTTCGGCAGCATCCCTGCATTGACCACGGCGAACATCGCGCCGCATGGCTACGACGTGCCGATCGCCATCGATCAGCGCGACGTGTTGTGCGATGTCGCTGGAGCGGTGTTGGGTCTCGCCGACCCCGCGTCGCTGTTCCCGGAACACGTCCATACCCCGGTCGGCGTGACGGTCTAGGCGCAACGCCGAGCCCACGATTAGCGTCGCCCCATGACCGGACTGCAACCGCGCACCTTGACCCCTGCCGTCACCATCATGGTGGGGAACGGCGACGGTTCGTATCCGTCGGGCAACTCGGTCGTGGTGCGAGGCGCCGGAAACACGATGGTGATCGATCCGTCGGTGTCGGTGGTGGCCGCCGGTGGGGTGGGCGAGCGCGTCGATCTGGTGGTGAACAGTCACGGCCACGAGGACCACGTCGCGGGCAACGGCGTGTTCCCCGACGCCCGGGTACACATGCATCGCGACGATCTGATGGCGGCCCACAGCCTCGACGGTTTGCTCGATATCTACGGGCTCGAGGGCGACGTGCGGTCCGCGTTCGGCCAGACCTTGTTGGAAGAGTTTCACTACACCGCGCGCCCCGACGCCGCCGGTTTCGTCGACGGCGACACCTTCGACCTCGGTGGGGTGTCGGTCGAGGCGGTGCACCTTCCCGGCCATACGCGCGGCCACAGCGGGTTTCGCATCGATGGTGGTGTCTTCTTCCTTTCCGACATCGACCTGACCGGGTTCGGTCCGTATTACGGCGATGCGTGGTCGGACCTCGCGCAGTTCGAGGCGTCGCTCGAGCGGGTGCGAGACGAGGAAGCCGACTACTACGTGACGTTTCATCACAAGGGCATCATCGAAGGTCGGGAGGACTTCCTGACCATGATCGATGCCTTCACGGCGGTCATCGGGCGGCGCCACGACGCAATGCTCGATTTCCTCGCCGAGCCGCACACGATCGACGACATGGTCGCCCACCGCTTCATCTATCGGCCCCACGTCGAGCACATCTTCGCCGACAGCGTCGAGCGGCGTTCGGCGCAGCTTCACGTGGATCGCATGCTCGAGCGGGGCGAAGTCGAACTCGTCGCGGCGCAAACTTACCGACGGTTGTAGTCGGCGGCTGCGCGCCGTGCCTCTATGATCTCCAGATCATGACGGACCCTCTTACCGCCATAGCCATTATCGTCGGCGTCGGAGTCGGCGTGCAGTGGCTCGGGAATCGTGTCGGCATCCCGTCGATACTCCTGCTCTTGGCCGGCGGCATCCTCGTCGGGCCGGTCACCGACTGGATCCAACCGGACGAACTGTTCGGCGAGCTGCTCTTTCCGAGCGTTTCCCTGGGTGTTGGTCTGCTGCTGTTCGAAGGCGGATTGGCGCTACATCGCGACGAAGCGGCCGAGGTCGGACATTCACTCGCCCGACTCGTCACCATCGGCGCGGTGGTCACATGGGTCATCGCCGCCTTGTCGATCGACCTGTTGTTCGAGGTTCGGGCCCGCGACGCGTGGCTCATCGGTGCGGTCCTGGTCGTGTCGGGTCCCACGGTGGTCTTGCCGCTCCTGCGAATCGTCAACGTGCGGCCAACCTCGGCATCGTTGCTGAAGTGGGAAGGCATTCTCATCGATCCGATCGGCGCACTGCTCGCCGTGGTGGTGCTCGAAGCAGCCCTCGGCGAAGCGGATGGACCGGGAGCGATTGCGTTGCGCATCGTCGGCACGCTCGGGATCGGTGCCGTCATCGGCTCGGTCATGGCCATGCTCATGGCCGTCGCGATGAAGCGCCATTGGATCCCCGACCGTCTGCACAACGCCGTGATGTTGATGGCGGTGATCCTCGCCTTTGTCGCTGCCGATTCGATGCAGGCCGAGGCCGGCCTGACCTCCACCACCATCATGGGGATCGTTCTGGCCAACCAGAAGCGGGCGCCGCTCGCCCACATCGTCACGTTCCAGGAAGACCTCAGCGTCGTGGTTCTCGGCGGGTTGTTCATCGTGCTCGGCGCCCGCGTCGATCTTGATGCGGTCGTCGAGTTCTTGCCCCGATCCCTGGCGTTACTCGCCGTACTGATCTTGGTCGCTCGACCTCTGGCGGTGTGGGCCTCGACACTCGGTACCGGCGTGCCGTCGCGCGATCGATGGTTCGTCTCCAGCATGGCGCCGCGGGGCATCGTGGCGGCAGCCGTCGCGTCGTTGTTCGCCCTGGAGTTGGAGGAACACGGGCACCCTGTGGCCGAGCTCGTGCCGGTGGTGTTCACCGTCATCGTCGGCTCCGTCGTGTTCTACAGTGTTGCCGCCCGGGTGGCGGCCCGGGTGTTCCAAGTGGCCCGGGCCGAAGCGAAGGGTGTGGCGTTTGTGGGCGGTTCGCCATGGGTGCTCGATGCGGCCGAACGCCTCGCCGACCTCGAGGTGCCGTCGCTGGTCATCACCTCTGACGACGATCAGATCATGGACGCCATCGGGCGCGGGTTGTTGGTGTACACCGGCCGTATCGAGTCCGAAGACCTTGCCGTGGCCGTCGACGGCATCGGCGTTGGACTGGTGCTGGCCCTGGCGAAGAGCGACGACGTCAACGACCTTGCAGTGCTGCGATTCAGCGAAATCGTTGGCCGTGCAGGAGTTTTCTCCTTGCCCCAAGACGACGAGAACGAGCACGAAAACGCGCGGGCCGGCAGCCAGAGCGTCGTTGCCCGCCGCGCCTTTGGCGCCGGCATCACCCACGCGACCATAGGCGCCGAACTCGCAGCGGGGTCCCAGGTGCGTCGTATCAGCCACGAGGCCCGACCATCGCTCGACATGTTGCCGCTGTTGGTCGTGAACCCCGACGGCTCGGCCCGTGTGGCCGATGACGACGAGCGGGTCGACCCGGGTGAACACGTGATCGGTTTCGTGCGGCCACGAGCCCGTAAACGGGCCCCGTTGGCCGGTCTGCCCTGGCCGTTCGGCTGACCCGAAAACGTGAGGTGGCGGACAACGTTGTGTTGTCCGCCACCGTCAGGTCAGGTGGTTCTTACCTTGCGGGTTCCTTTAGGGGAACTTGTTGGTGATTTCGCATTCGGTGTGGGTGTCGACGTCGGTGTCGGTTCCGCCGTGGCAGAAGTCGGTGCCGGTGCCGCCGTTGACGAAGTCGGCGCCGGTTCCGGCCCACAGGGTGTCGTCGTTGGGCCCGCCGTACAGGGTGTCGTCGCCGGAGGCGGCGAGGAGGGTGTCGTTGCCGCCTTCGCCTCGCATGATGTCGTTGCCGGCGTGGCCGCGCATGACATCGTCGCCCAAACCGCCCCACTGGGTGTCGACGTCGCCTTGGCCGCGCACCACGTCATCGTCGTCGCCGCCGTAGATCGTATCGGCGTCGGCGCCACCGTTGAGGCTGTCGGCACCGCCATCGCCGTACACGCTGTCAATGCCACCGCCGGCGATGATGTTGTCCGCACCGTTGTTGCCCACGATGTAGTCGTCGCCTCCGCCACCACGGATAGTGTCGGCACCGTCATTTGGGCCGCCGACCGCACTGAGTCCGTTGTCCGCATCTCCAATGAGTTGGTCATCGCCGCCGAGGCCGCGGATGCTGTCGCTGTGGGGGCCGCCGTAGATGAAGTCTGCATCGGGTGTGCCGCGGAGGTCGTCGTTGCCGCCGTCGCCGCACAACTGCACGCCACCGGTGGTGCCGACCATGTTGTCGACGCCGTCGAGGCCCGACACGACCGCACCAGGGGGGAGCGCGGCCCAGGTCTCGTTGCCGTCGGAGCCGACCTGGGTGGCAGCAACGCCGGCACAGAAGTGCTGTTGCACGCTGACCTCGAAGTCGCCGGTGAAGCTACTGAAGCCATCGACCTGCGCCTTGTACTTCGTGCCGGCGGCAACCGGGAAAGTGATCTGGGCTCGATTCACCTTGCCGGCCAGGCCACAGCGGTCTTCGGCGTCGCCGAGCGGATCGTCATCGACCTGGATCAGCGTAGCTGCGCCAACGCTGCCGGCGCTGGTGTATATACCGAGGTAGGTATCGAGATCACCGAAGGCTGCGCATGTTGACACGGTGGCGGTACCGGTTGCTTGGGCGGTGAATTCGTACCACAGCGTGTTGGCGGTTCCGCTTGCGGATTCGCCGGCTTCATCGGTGGCACAGGCGTTGTTGCCCTGCTGGGTCACCTTGATCTCACCAACGGTGCCGAAATCGTAGGCCGAGGTGTAGTTGTCATACATACACGCGGGAACACAGGGGTCGGTGACATCGATGGTGTAACGCCCGATGCTGCCGTAGGTGCTGAACCCGTCCTGTGGTGTGCCTTGTGCGCCCGGAAGGACACCTAGGATGTATTCGGTGCCCCCGGTGAGGCTGCGGGTTATCGACGCGTCCATCCCGGTAGCGAGGTCGAAGGTCGACTTCACGACGGGGTTGGCGACCTGCTCGAGAAGCGTTGTTCCCTCGTAGATCTGGGCGACGATGTTGAGGTTCGGGCTCACAGACGCCGG
>RCMY010001427.1_pt1 | contig 22814 bp, 15 predicted proteins | sample 2041341 | NCBI WGS metagenome assembly RCMY01 (sample SAMN09708234, study PRJNA481090) | Marine sediment metagenome, whole genome shotgun sequencing project.
GCAAATAGGATATTACCGTTTATAGCCTCGCTGTGATGATAGTGGAATAGCTCTCTATTCTGATTAACACCGTCAATGACTGCGATAGCTTCCATCGCATTACCAATAATGTCTTTATAGGTAGTATCTGACTTTTCAACCAAGACTGCAGTATGACGTTCCTTGGCTTTATCGTAGTAAACCTTGCATTTGATTACATCGTTAATCTTGGTGTTTCTTAGTGCTTTAAATCGACGATTTTTAGTGACTATCTCAATATCTTGTAAGTTACTCACCGCAATCATTTCATCGCTCTTGTCGTTCTTGGTACTTGTCCAAGCTTGAAACACTAAGAAGTCTTGCCACGCAATATCTTTGTAGATATAACTCTCAGCAAGCTCAGTATTTTTTCTATAGTAATTTCTGTCATAATTCAAAGCGGTTACTTCGGACAAGCCAGCCATCAATTTATTAAATTCTTGCGATACTTTCCATTCTTTGACTTTCCGATGGCTTTCATAGGTTTTTAATTCCCTTTTTGCCTCACCTAAACTCTGCTGATTGATAAACAGCGTCGCTAAGTTCAGCCTAATGTCACCTAGAAAATCCTCCTTGGGTTGTTTGCTCACCGCCATACAAAGCATGGATATCGCAAGTTTTGGCTCACTTGCCTGCAATAATTTAGCGAGTTCATGCCAAGCATAAGCCTGATCGTTAAGACTTAGCAGCACATCTTTATATAAGCCAATTGCTTTATCAGACTCACCAACCTTGATTAAGAACCGTGCGTAGTTCCTGAGTGCCCAAACATCTTTATCGTAATGAGTGGCTGCCTTCTCAAAGAGCGGTTGCATCCACAGTACTTCATTTGAGTTTTGATTATCCTTGATAGACTCAACCAATTTGCTGAGTGCTTTTTCAACCAATGACTTAGTAGGCTTGTCGTTATACACCCCTCTAACCCAATCTTCTCTCTGAAAGTTTTGTACACCCCATCGCTGTAGGAAGCTAGGGAATCGCCATGTTTGAGTCTCAACCATCGTTCTTTCGGCTAACCCAAGTATGTCCGAATGCCATTTACCTGAGCCATAGCCTGAGTAGTTACTGACATAACCATCTAAGATATTCCACAGGTCATGCAACCGATTTTCTTTATTGGCATTGATAGCCAACCAAAAAACACTTTCACGGTAACTGTCTATCAAGGATATGTTGTGCGATATATTTATTCGTCTATCAAGATCATTGAAGTCAATAACAGAGGGCGAGTTGACCAACTCCTTACTAAGCCGCTCTAAGAGGGCAGCCGTCACCTTTCCTTGATACTCACTTGGTCTTACGTCTTCTGGACTAAGATAAGCAGGATTCCAACTTAAGAAATACTTGTAAATATCAATACCCTGATGTGAGCGACTGTAGTACATCACAAACGCGAGTATCTGAGAGTGCAACATACTCGGCTTTTCAGTATTTAAGTCGTTGTATTCGACTAACATTCTTTTCACTGTAAGAACAGGCATCTGATCAGCGTCATCTTTAAGGCATCTGTAAATCGCCCAACCATACTTTTCAGCCTGGGCCATAGGCAACTTACCGTACTGATTACTTATACCTCTAAACTCATTTAATGCCTGTTGATGCTGGCGTGCCTTACTTAAGTTATTGGCGTTCTCAACAGCGTGGTGTGTTGGACTCATTTGCACCCTAAGTCGCTCAATGCCATCATTGATGTACTGGTCGTTTAGGCGCATGTTTAGCAGTTGATTAAACCAATGATTCGCATTATTTAGATTGTTGGGGTTGGTGCTCAACTCAGCCTTAACTATGTCGTGTAATACCCATGCCAACGCTCTCTGCACCCACTCGTCATTCCTATCTGCGTTGTAGAGCGTCATAGCTAACTGATGGGCTTGTTGCAAGTTGCCTTGCTTACGAAGTGCTGTGACTTGATTAGTGCCACTATCAGCATATTTATTCTGATAGGAAGTGTTATTACTGGTTAACCTAGCCATTATCGTCGCTCCCTTTAGGCATGAATGATTCTAATACGCCAACGAAAGTGCTTTTGATAGCCTCGTCTGAGTATGCAGTCATAACGACTTTAGAGAATGTACCAAGATTGTTGTAATTCAACTCAGCTAACAAGTACGAGCCAACCCCTGATATTTTTATGGTGTCCTTATATTTATCCTCGTTTATCCACTGAATAGAGCATTCTTTACCATTTAATGCGTCATTAATACTCTCGTAGCAGCCTGCCTTCCATTCAGGCGTGACAAACTCAAAGTCTTCAAGACCCTTGGCACTGGAAAACATGCCAGCCACCTTACTATTGAGATCGCTGTTACTGCCTGACGCTGGCTTGACTTGCACATGACCATTCTTCTTGTACGAAAAATTGACGACTGTGCTGCTTGCGCCATCGCTTAGCTCGTAAGCCTCTTGGTAGTTGCTATGACGTATGGATTTAATCGCCAAACCGTTAGTGCCAATCAACGCATTTACATGGTTAAAAATTTGAACAGTGATTGAGGTAAATTCGTTTTGCTCAAAACCATGCTGGCTAGGTAGTTCTTTGTCTATAGTGCTGTCTAACACTAGATAAGATGGCGACTTATTAGTGGGCTTATCCTCGATAACAATTTTGTCAAATGGTGAGATATTTTCAATGTTTACGATGTTGACCTTACGGTTGGCTCTAGTGATGCCTGAGTACAACCAACGATAGTAAGCATCATTCATCGTACCTCTCTTCGCAGGCTTCGCGTCAAGCAAGATACTATCCCATCTGTACGACATGGCTTTATTGACAGTGATGCACCACCCATAGCGCAAATGAAGGCTATTGGATAGCTTGAAGTAGTCAAAGTAGTCACTTGATGTGTTGTTTCTTACCATTCGCATAGAGTCGCGCTTATGGTATTTGGCTGCCTTTTTAACAATACGATTCAACGTCGCTTCTTCTTGCCTAAGTTTAGTGATGACTCTTTCACCATTCTCTAATCTAACCTTAAGAGCTTCGATAACACGTAATTGATCTTGATACGCATCTGACGCCATGACCACCATTTCAGCTTGAGAACCCTCAAAAGGGTAGGACTTAAGTAGTATGTTTAGCTTCTGATTGATTAGGATCTTAATGGCTAATTTTTCATCTTCTGATAAGTCTTCGGCAAGGTAGTTTTCTAAGTAGCAGGTTTCTACTATTTCGCCTGAGTCGCACAGTTTGAGGGTCAAGTCTTTAAAGAATAGCGTGATAGGCTCTTTGTTTTTTCTCTCGACAATATAAGAGGTTGACACGCCAGTATCAACAACCCACGCAAAGTCACCATTAAATATTCGCTTGGTAGGATTGATAGTGTCATCAACTGATAGTGTCTCTACATTATTATTGATTAGGACAAGATCGTCTGTCGTAAGGGTAGTGCCATTCTTTAGCAACGTTTTCTTAATCCACAAATTGACCGCACTACAGGATTTATTGGTGTAGTTTAGAATCTTGAAATCGTTTTTTAGATTGTCGGCAATCAGCTCAGGTATCTCAGTTCTATCTAGTAGTGTGAAATTATCACCATAGTCAAAACTAAGATTGTTGAAGCGTTTTTTGTCGATATCATCAACCAAGTAACGAGCCTGCGCGGTTATGTCATTACCCTGTTTAGGGGTTAGTGAGTAAACCTTGGAATCATTCTCTAGTTTAAGATGTGAGGTATAGAACAGCGTATTAAGCGCGTTTTCATCTTTTTTGCCCATAATCATGTGGTATTGATCGCCAATAAAGATGACCTTACGCTTACTTTCACCCAAGTTCATAAACGTTAGGAAGTCGGCAAGCACTCTACCTGTACCGAATTGCTTTATGAGTGGCTGAACAAATGAATTAGAAAGCAGATGTGCTTCATCGACTATGTAAAGGGTTTTGTCTTCATCGTCGCAGCCCTTTATAGGGATAATCTCTATGAACCCATCTAAACCTGAGTCATCTTCTACCACATCAATAGCATCGGTCTTGCTAGCTTGTTTGCCCTCGTCTTGCTCAACAAACTGACTGCTACCGCCATAAATATAGCCGTACATGCTGCTGAACTCACCGTTATCATGTAAAAGGTTTTTTATCACTTTGTATGAGGTCGCTAATAACTCAACTTGAGCAAAGCCTTGTCTGAAAGCTATGTCTTTAATATGAGGTATTAAATAAGACTTGCCGCTTTGTGATGCAGCTTGAAGTATAAACACTTTTTCATCATCAGCTTCTAGGAATTGCTTGATGTGCTGCATGGCTGCTTTTTGGTCGTCATACAGGTCATTGCTGTTAATTCTCTCAGCCACGTCAAAATCAAACTCAAATTTAGGCTTGGTGGTAATCTCAGGTTCAACTTCAATCTTAACATCAGGTGTTGTATCAAACACCAAAATATCTTCACTGTATGCTTCACTTAGTTGAAAGCTATCAGCCTTAAACACATCTTTGAATACCTCAAACGATTTACCACTGAGATTGACTTTATCGTCGGTCACATCAAGAATATCTTTGATCACCTCTAGGTAGCCATTTTTATCTGTTATGAAAAAATCCAGCTCGTCTTTTCGAGGGATTGAGCCGATTAATTCAATAGGGTGTTGAAAGCATACTATTCGCTTGGCGTGAGAAGGGTTGAGTAGGTCGCCATACTCTTGTATGGCTTCTTTGAGTAGGCTGTTATGATGAACCCATATCATTGCTCTCTTTTGTTGAGTAAGCTGCTTATATGGGTTTATATGACTACCACCCTTGATTAGATCGCCACTTTCATTCGTCCACACTGAATCTGCAAAGTCTTGATGGCTAGGTAGGGTGATTGCACCGCCAAAATTCTTGAAGTCGATGATACATACCGTGTTGTTCGTAACGAGTAACCCATCAATCTGTAAATTCTCAGACTGAGTGCATATAGAGTTACCAATTAATACGCCATTTAAGCCATACTTTTCAAATAGTATGGATAGGTTCTGCGCGAATTCTCTAAAAAAAGTATTCTCATAACTTCTAACAGATAAACCCCTACGAACTTCTAGCATTTTTCTTCCTTAAAATATAATCAACTGATCGTAAATTGGTTGTTATCTAGACACTGCTCCAACATAAGCGCAGTAATAGCATAGAGGTTGGTGCAGCTAAAGCTATATGAGAACTGGTATAAGGGGACAGAACTTGTTTCATGTTTTGGCGCATTTCTTGATAGTTTTTTGCGTGAGTTTCCGCTTCATGTTGATTCCTTAATGTTAAAGTATAAAAAACTGCTGCATTTTTTTCTTGCCTGAAACATAAGGCATATATAGTATCCTGAAAGAGACGCTTTCTTTTAATACCTTTATCGATTTCCTCGTATAATGCTAGGTCTTTAATCAGATCTTTTATATTTTTTTCAAAATCATCTATGTGAAAATCTACTGGTATTCTCAAAAGCGTTTTACGTTTGGTTTTCAAAGATTCGCTAATATATAATGCTTGAACCAATATCTTGTATTTGCGCGGGCCTTCACTATTTGTATGAGGCTCAAACAACTTATGGCATTCTTTAGATTGGGCTGCTACCGTAACGGCTTTGATATATGATTCATGACGTTCTTTAGCTAGCTGATATTGTTCGTCTTTAATGCGCCATGCTAAATTCTTGTGATACGCTGGAGGTAGAACAGTGACGATTTTGCCATACCGTTCATCTTGGATAGCTACATAGTAAAATTTGTCTTTAGGGCTAAAGAATAATAAATGCTTTCGATAAGAACCTGCGTATTGGCCAATATTCACACAGGCCCCGTTATCAAGCAAGCTCATCAGCTCTAATATATCCATAGATGTACGTTGAGCGATGCGTTTGGCAGCATGAAAGGACGCATAGGCAAAACGCTGTTGACAGAAACTAAAGACCTTCAGTTCTTTGCTGCTCATAAACTCACCCGCCTAATTAAATTTAGCTGTTATCAAGAGATACATGGCTATATATTATCCTCGCTAATATGGGAGTTTTAGTCAACTAATTTTGATAAAAAATGATTTATACATATCTGCATGTTTTAATTATTAAAAAATTTGTAAAGCAACCTCCGATAAAGTTGGACAGTTCAGTAAGGATATCTACTGAAACTGCGCCTATGGTAGATATGTTTAGTATCATTACCTAAGAGGCAATCATGAATATATTTACTAGTGACTCATTCGTATGTTTAGCAGAGCATCTACTCAAGGATTTTTGGAATATTGAGCTTATCAAGCAATTACTTAATGAGGGATCTAAGAAGCATGATAATGAAATAGAACCATTGATTACAGGTAGCTGTATTGAGGCTTCAGAAAAAAGGTAGCTATAGACCTTAAGATTAAAATGACTTTCGTTTTTAAATAATGAACATCTAGCTTCATAAATACTTTAAATAGGATACTTTATGACAGATAAAGTCATTGAAGCCATTAATAATGGCACGTTAACTGCGGACAACTTAACCCATAAAACGCTTAGAGATGGCTACTGTGTTGACGTTTACGGAAATGGACCAGAAGTTCTAGGTAGAGGCAGAGGTATTCTCGATGATACTGACCAATTAGACCAATACTTGTATTCTTATGGAAAAATGGGCAATGAGCAGTGGGACAAACCGTTTGAAATTAGTATGATTGATGGCGACACTACTATTATTGATTATGGTTGTGGACAAGGGCTATCATTTTTAAACTTAGTTTGTAGATGGAGTGCTGACGATGATAAAACGTGGCAAGACTATCTCAAATCTATTGTTTTGATTGAGCCATCAATGGTCGCTCTAAATCGAGCAGAAGCAATTGCTAAGCTAAAGTTTCCAAATGCTAACATTCTCACAGCTAATAAAAATCTAGAAGAGCTAGATACTCAAGACTTATCTTTTGATGCTAATAAAGTAATGATTCACATATTTTCACAGATTCTAGACATAACACTTGCTGATGAATTTAATCTTTTAGAGTTTTTTGAAATCATTACCTCAACTATAGGTACACACTATATTCATGTAGTGAGTCACGAGGTGGACAACATGAATGATCAAAGAAATATATTAAAGCTTTATAGGTATATTGCCAGCACATATGTAGGTGCTAATACCATTCGCCCTGTCTTTAGAACACCACCAAAAGAATCTAGGAAAGTAAGAAAAACAGCTACTAATATGGCTCTAAATACCTTCAATATTCCGCGCAATAATAAGAGTTACATTGCGATGTTTGCCTGTATAAAAACTTATTAAGGGAGAGCACTATGGACTTGTTTTCTACTGATAAGCATACATTACCCTTTAAGTTCCCTGATGATACTGAAGGCTGTTTTTATCAATGGAATGAGGTGCTAAAAGGCTTTGATATTATAGTGCCTCATGGCAGATTGTTTTTCGCACCTAATTTTTTTAGTGAAAAAATCAGTGATAGAAGTGTTGAATACTTTTTGGAGAATGAAAGTTACGCTTCTATGAGTATTGACTGGAAGTCTATTCCTATTGAAGAGTTTGAGAAAATAAAGTTCACTAATATTACTTGGCAACAAGAATATATCAACCTGTATGGCCGTAAAGCCATACCGAGATTAACTGCATGGTATGGTGATGAAGGCAAGTCTTATAGCTATTCGGGTATTAAGCAGGAGCCTAACTCTTGGAATAAGGGACTAACTTACATCAAAGAAAAAGTAGAAGAAGTTACAGGTGTTCAGTTTAATAGCGTTTTGCTGAATTGGTATCGTAACGGAGACGATTATTTAAATTGGCACGCTGATGATGAAAAAGAGCTAGGTATAAACCCAGTGATAGGCTCTGTTAACTTTGGTGCAACACGTGATTTTCAGATCCGTAATAATGCAAATCATGACTTAAAATTAACCATACCTCTCGCTCATGGCACATTGTTGATAATGGCTGGTGAATTACAGAGTTTTTGGCAACATGCGGTTCCTAAGCGAAAGAAAGTTAATAAATCACGATTTAATTTAACGTTTAGAGTGATTACATAATTTAAAATACCATTAGGTAAAGTTTGAGAATACGCTGGCTCTCGTTTGTGCTTATCTCTGGTTAAAACCTTGAAGGTTCAACACGCCATAAAACCTCTTTAAGTCTACAGATTTTATAGCATAGGTTAGTAATACGATTTCAAGCCAAATAATATATAAATCTAACCTCAGCTAAAGTCATTTTAATTTCTTAACTTCAGCTACTATCATCTCTATTGCCGAGTTAACCTCTTCAATTGTAGTCATTCTTCCAACACAAATTCGGAATGCACATTCAGCGACATCTTTTGGAACACCCATTGCCTTCATAATAGGTGAGTATTCACGACTCAAACCGTCGCAAGCGGAGCCAAGCGAAAAAGCGAGGTGTGGTTGTAGGTTGTTCAGAAGTTGTATACTATCGACATTTTCAATCGCTAAGTATAAGTTACCAGGATGGCGACCATCCAAGTCACCAAACACTGTGATTGCAAGAGCTTGAGTCAAACCATTTAGTAATGTATTTCTTAGGTCTCTTAATCGTAAAGCTTCAGATTCTTTAATCTCATCTAGCACCTTAGCTGCTTCAGTGAATCCAACAACCAGTGGTACAGGCAATGTACCAGCACGCAAACCATCCTGCTGACCACCACCAGAGATCATAGGTATAAATTCAGGGTGTTGTAAGTGTTTTGAGTACAATAGACCAATACCTGATGGACCATATATTTTATGAGCTGATAGTGTCAGGAAATCCACTTCTAAGTCATGACAAGAAATATCAAGATAACCTGCTTGTGAGGCATCTACATGTAACATTGTATCGTAGCGCTGACATAGCTCAGCAACTTGATAGATAGGCTGGCTTGTTCCTATAACACCATTGCTCATCGTGCAAGAAACCCATAGCACATTATTCTGCTCAAGTTTGGTCTGCATATCTTGTAAGTCGATAATACCTTCCAATGTGATGTCCACATAAAGCAGTTTTAGACCATATTTACTAGCAGCTATCTCTAATGGGTTTAAGACAGATTTATGTTCTAAGTGACTGGTTAGGATGGTGTCTGCTTGTGGGTTCGTTTTTTTGGCAATAGGGATGCCTGAATAGATAGCTAAATTATTCGCTTCAGTAGCTCCTGAAGTAATTAACAGTTCTTCCTCAAAGCAGTCATATATATTAGCTAATGTTGTAAGGCTGTCACTGACTAATGTTTGTTTATTCCAGCCAAAAAAGTGTCCGTCTGAATGAGGGTTTCCAGGCTGAGACCATATGTCTTGCATAGCTTTAATAACTGACGTGTCGCAAGGGGTATGTGAATTGTAATCTAAATATATGTTTTTCATATGTTTTTCTATTATTTATTTATAAGGATGATTTTTAGGATGAAAAAACTAGAATCTAATTACTTAGAGATAGTAACATGATATACTTCTGCATTGGAGAGTTGTTCCAATGCAGAAAGCAACTATACAAGTTTATTATAAATTATATGGATTGATTGAAATTTATGCGTTACTTTGCATCTTTGATAGATAATATAAAACCAACTCTTTCAGGCCATGATACCTTCCCACTGAGATATGGCTGGTTAAAAAAAGTTCATGATCAAATTGCAATACAGCCGGAATCTGAAGAGATCGAAAACGTCTTCTCTCAAAATACCGCTATTGCTGATTTTGGTGTTGGTAAAAATATGTTGAATGCTATGCGGTTTTGGTCAACACATACGGCTATGATTATCAGAGATAAAAGCGCTTATTATAATACACAGCCTACTACGATAATTGATGAAATTTCGAAAGACGGTAATGTAAACGCAACTAAACAACTCAATTCTTTTTATAATGCTGAAAATATTTTTGCTGATCATGGTTTGGATCCTTATCTAGAATCGCCTTCGACCATTTGGCTATTGCATTTATGCCTTGTCACAAACCCTAATTTAATGACCTATTACTGGCTCTTCAATATCAATACGAAGTCAGAGTTAAGCCGCGAAGAATTTGCTCGCTTATTAAAAGAGTTTTTTAAAGACCACGGCTTATTGGCTCCTTCAGATTCAACAATAAAAAAAGATATTGAATGCTTGATTCAAAATTACACAACGAAAACTCGTAAAGCGACTGATGATTTTGAAAATGTATTAGAAGGTCCACTAGTAGAGCTTGGGCTATTGACCCGTGTTAATAAGCAAAACATTAGAGCACTACGAGGTGAGAAGAACTCTTTGACGCTGCATGTTTTCGTTTACGGCTTAATAAACTGTTGGCGAATTCATAATGGTGCAGCTGATACCTTATCGCTAGAGATGTGTACTTATGACGAATGTTCGCCAGGGCGTGTATTCATGTTAGATGAAGATGCGATTATAGATTATGCGGAGCAACTACAGGATTCTAACTACTCTTTAACTTGGACTCAGTCTGCTGGGATTCGCCAATTCCAAATAACTGATGGCAGCAATTTGAATGCTATTTTTGAGCAGTGTGTAGAGAATATGCGAAAAGAAGATTATAGCCATTAAGACTTACTGAAGAATATTTAATTACCATATTTTTAATAAATTAATTAAAGAGTTATAAATAGTCATGAATACTATTCCTAATACAGATAAATACCTTGAAGACCACATTGAGCGTAATCAATATTTTCAACGCTCTATAAACATCCATGCTGATAGCAACGATAAAGGACCTATTAGTAATTTTTACTGTACTGCGTCCTATGAACAAATCCTAATCAATATGATTGATAATATAAAGGGTGGACGAACAGCATTTACTTGGACAGGTCCTTTTGGATCTGGGAAATCTAGTTTAGCTTTATTCTTACAGGGCTTAGTAAGTGACGATAAAGAAATCGTTGAAATAGCATCTTCTAAGTTAAGTAAAAAAAATAAGGCTGCTATTGTTAAATACTTTAACTCTAAAAACCAACAATGGAAAACGCTTAACCTAACAGGTCAGACGATAGCCCCAGAGCAGCTGTTTATAGATGCATTAAATTTAGAATCAAGTGCGAGTGCTAAAGATATTCTAGAGGCATTGGAAAGCTATATTACTAAAGAGCAACACCTTATAATCTTCATTGATGAGCTAGGTAAGGTCTTTGATGGTGCTGCTAAAAGTCATCGTCCAGATGATATTTATTTTCTCCAGCAACTTGCTGAGTTTGTAAGTAGAACCAATGGAAGAATGATTTTAGTTGGTATGTTACATCAATCCTTTACCGCTTATGCACGTCAAGCGACTGATAAAACGCACAATGAATGGATGAAAATTCAAGGAAGGTTTGACGATTTCGCTATTACTCTATCAGTTGACGAGCAAATTTATTTAATTGGTCAAGTCATCAATATAAATGGTGAGCAGCTACAAAGATACAAAAATAGCGATGACTTCACCACCCAAATCCAGTCTTTAGTTACTAATATTGCTAACTCTCGCCAAACCAATGTAGAGAGTTTAACCCAACTACTAAGCGACGTCTTTCCTCTACATCCGCTTGTGGCAATTTTATTGTGTAAATTGTCTCAAAAGAACTTTGGGCAAAACCAGCGTAGTATTTTCTCTTTCTTAATGTCGTCTGAACCAAATGGATTTGGTTATTATTTAAAGAATACGACACTTGATAAGTTTGCTTTATTTCAGCCACATCAGTTTTGGGATTATCTGGATAGCAATTTAAATAATGCCATCATTGCTTCTGAGTACAGTAAACAGTGGTTGCTGTCTCAAACGGCAGTTAATCGTTATGAAGGAATTGATGATGAGTCTGCAGTTAAGTTAATTAAAATAATAGCTCTCATTAGTATTTTTTCAGATGGAACGGGAGTGCATGCAAATCCTGATCTGTTAACGACACTACTAGGTGTGGATGAAGAGCAGCTGGGTGAGCTTATAAAGTCATTAGAGTCAGCTTCGATTATATTTTACAGTAAATTTAAACAATCTTATGTGCTTAGTGAAGGTAGCGATTTCAACCTAAACGATGCGATGAGAGAACAGATTCAGGATCTTGAATCATTACCATTTGAGAAGCTGGAACAGTTTGAGCCTATCGTTGCAAAAAAGCATTATCAAATTACCGGTAGCCTCCGTTGGATGGAAGTGAAACTACTTCCAGTTACTGATGCATTAGAAGAAGTACTTTCAGGCCTGCAAGATAGTATCAATGCGTCGTTAGTCGGATACTTCTGTCTGCTGATACCTAAGAACGATGAAGAAGTATTACTGGCAACAGAGATTTGCAAAAAAATAGACAGCTCTAATGAGTTCAGTAATTTGGTTGTCGCGGTCTTGGATAGTCATACGACTATCATTGACATGTTAAAAGACAAAATTGCCCTGAGTAATATATTAAAAAATGAAGAGAGACTGCTGAACGATAAGATTGCGCGTCAGGAAACTGAGGGACGTCTGGTTGAAATTGAAGACGCGTTGAATAGACTGCTTGATAAGAGTTTGAATGCGTCAAAATGGTATAGCAATCATTTATCAAACCCTGAAAGCCAGCTGAACCGATTTAAATTATCAGCACTTGCATCAACCATCGCTGATAAGCAAGTTACTCAAAACTTTATCTGCAATAATGAGCTAGTCAATCGTAATAAGCCGTCACCTAGCGCTAAAGGTGCAATCCGTGAATTGCTTAAACGTATGATTGAACGTAGTGAAGAGCCAAGCCTAGGAATGGAGAAGTACCCACCTGAAAAAGGCGTATATGAATCAGTTATTGTCAAAAATGGTTTACATAAAGTGGATAGCGACGGTAACTATTATTTTTCTAAGCCTGATGATGTACAGTTAGAAGCTATCTGGAAGTGTGCAGATACTATCATTGCTGAGGCTAAAGGTGATCTGGTTACCGCTAAAGAGATATATGAAGCTTGGGAAGCCCCTCCTTATGGTGTTAAGGCTGGACTTCATGAAATTTTATATATTGCTTACATACTATCGCGCCATAGTGATTTAGCTAGTTATATCAATGGTGAATATAAGCCTTCGGTTCAATATTTACTGGCCGAGTACTTAATTAAAGTGCCAGCTGATGTGGGTGTGAGAGAAGTGTCTTTTTTGGAGGGCGTGCAATCATGGATTCACGTTTTACAAGATAGACTACAAGAAGCGTTTGGCGCACGTCTAAATAACAAAATTGAGGACGAACCCTTACCTATTGCGCAAGCCTTAGTAAGTATATTCTTTAGCATGCATCCATGGATACAGCGTACCAGCAACTTATCAGCTAAAACCATGCAGCTGCGTGATATTCTGAAAAAAGCAAATGACCCTAACCAACTGCTTTTTGATGACTTACCGAAGTTCTTTAGTGCAGCAGATGATGATGATGCAAAGGTAGCTAAAATTATTGATGGCTTACAAGAGCTAGATAAGGTTTATCCGGATTTAGTTTCTGATATCAATATGAACCTTCAAAAGTATCTCAAGATAAAAGAAGACAGTGTTAATCCTTACACTGAAATTAATCAACGCTCTGAAGCACTGTTTGGTAAGTCAGGTGATTATTTATTAGATTCGTTCATAGCGAGGCTTGTTAAGTACGATGGTTCTATGAATGATGCTGAAAGTTTAATTAGTTTGTTAGCAGGTAATAAGCCGTCTAAAAAGTGGATTGACCAGGACATTACTAAAGCACAGCAGCGCATTGCTGCATATGGATTTCAGTTTTTGGAAGCAGAAGTCAATGCTGATGTGAATGCCAGCCCAGATAGACAGAAAGTAGGGGTTATTACTAAGTCTCCAAATGCAACGACAAGCTTAGTAAGAGAGGCTCATATCACATCCAAGAATGCCGAATCTATCAGGCAACAAGTAGACCAAATCAATCAAGCTTTAGAACGTAGCACGCTTGACATGAACGACAGGATTGCTGTGATAGCTAAGCTTTTAGAGTCTCTCAATGATGAAGAATGTGTTGAAAAGGAAGAGTCTTAAATGTCAAAAATTAAACATGTACTGGGTATCTCAGGCGGTAAAGATAGCGCTGCATTAGCCATCTATATGCGTGACCACTACCCAGAGTTAGATATTGAATACTTCTTCACCGATACTGGTAAAGAGCTTGATGAAGTTTACGAGTACCTTTCTTATTTAGAGGGGTATCTAGGTAAACCTGTTCAACACATTAATCCTGATAGAGATTTTGATTTTTGGCTAACTCAGCATAATGACTACTTGCCTTCACCACAGGCACGTTGGTGCACTATTAAAATGAAGCTAAAGCCTTTTCAAGACTGGGTACAAGGCTTCTTAGATGATGGTTATGAGGTACACTCATACGTCGCTATTCGTGCTGATGAGCCTTACCGTACTGGTTATGATTCTAGTGATGAAAAACTTGTGATCAAACTGCCGTTTAGAGAGGACGGTATTGATAAACCAGGCGTGATGGATATTCTAGAAAACTCTGGAGTAGGGCTGCCATCATATTATGAATGGCGTACACGTAGTGGGTGTACCTTCTGTTTCTTCCAGCGCAAGATAGAGTGGGTAGGGCTACTAGAGCGTCATCCCGAAGCTTTTAAAGAAGCTATGGCTTATGAGAAAGAAGCTTTAGCTAACCAAACGCCGTTTACGTGGTCTGAGCGTGAATCATTAGAACAGCTCAGTCGCCCTGAGCGTATCGCTGAGATTAAAGCAGATCATGAAAAGCGAGTAGCTAAAATGAAGAAGCGGATTAAGGTTAATCCGCTTAGACCTGATGGCGAGCCTGAGTTAGATATGGATGATATCTATGGTCAAGGTAAAGTTTGTGTGATGTGTCATAAATGAAACTTGCTATAACAAAAGTCTAGTATCATTAGATTAACCCACCAAGTGTAAGGCTAGTTAATGTAGAACGCTTGATCATGCGTTTTAGACCCTAGCTGATTTCTTAGTCTATTGTCGTTTAGTTTATCTTCAATAGCCTGTACTGCATCATCAGATACTTGTCTAAAGTCGCTTTCTTTAGACAAGTACTCTCTAATCAAACTATGGAGAAGGGACAAAAGTGCTGTTGTCTCACTTTTTTGTGATCCACAAACTCTTTACTATTGTCAGAGGAAATATTTTTGTTCTGTCGCTTCAAAGACCTTAAGAGGTCTATGATCGTATCTGACACTTGCTGTGAGCTCCTATTACTCACACGTTTCATTTTCAGTAGTTCTATTTTATGTTCAACTAGCTTCACAATCGTTTGCTTGTAATGTCGGCTGATGATGGTATCTGTTTCTCAATCGGCAATACGTGATGTCTCTTCAACGACACGGGATTAACGCTCATGAATTGAGACTCTAACATTGATACGACCACGGGTTTTAGCCTTTAGACTTGTGAGATAAGGTTTAGCCTTATATTTTAAGCTTTGCCATAATCTGCTACCTTGTTTCTTGTCTATCTAGATATAGTGACAGATGCTCATGTGGCTGATAACATCATGAAACCCTGTTATTTGTTCAGGGCTCCAGCCATCTTTAGCTCATCTCTCATCAACCCTAAACGATAGCGATGATTGTGATAGTGTTGTTTGTCCGTCTTGCTTTCACTTTGCTTTTCGCATGATTATCTCAATAATTTCGCAGGCTTTTATTGCTTCTAAGTTCTCTTGATATGGTGCTGGGACTCTTTTTTAATGCCTCTGCTATAAATTTAATACTATATTCTGCCCTTTTAAGAACATAAATCTGATATCGTTCACCTAGGCTTAGAGGTGCATAGTTCACGGTTGTAGTTTAACTTTGGTCGGTGAGCAAAAACTTTGATGATAGCGCATCTAGGTTTTCTTATCTCGCATTTGGTATTACACTTAATGTGTTAATCCAAGATATAGTGGAATCAAATTTTAAATCAATTGAAAAAATAGATTATGTTTTGTGAGGTTGTATAGCTAAAAGTTTAGCTGGCCTTATTTTAAAACATGGGCTCTGCAAATAATATTATTATAGTACTGAGGAATACATGGATCTGAAAGGCGCTGAGACTAGAAATATTCTAAGAAGTAAGCTGTGATATGATTGAAAATGGTAACATTAACTATGGATTGAAAATACCTCATTACCAATGACCTTATTAGTGGGATGAATATAATGTAGAAAGATCAATTGAAGACTGATCGAATCTTAAAAAATCGAATTCAGCTTTAGTGCACAGTTTAAATTATTACTGTGAATTATGTCTGAATGCTAACTTCATAACGTAGAGAAATTATTGTTAGCTGATTCAAAGAATTAGTTTTAGCTATGCAAAAATTTTATCTGATGAACTATGAGTTTATTATTATTTTAGTAGTACTAATAACAGAGTTATAAGTATGAGTCTACGCTTCATTGATTTAAATATTAAGACAGTCTACCGGACAGGAGATGATGATCTATATCATGATTTTTATCGTCCTGTTCTATCCCGAGCTATAAGATATGATCGAGCAGTAGGGTATTTTTCATCTAGTATTTTGTCTATTAACCTGAAAGGGCTCAGTCAATTAATAAAGAATAATGGCCGAATGAGACTGATCGTAGGCGAACCTCTAAACAAAGAGGAATATGAAGCCATCTTGTATGAAACTTCAGAGAATCGGCAAGTTTTAGTTGATCATTACATCAATAAATTACTCGAAATGATTGATAGCAATGACACCGAGGCTCGTAGACTGCAAGTTCTAGCTTATTTAGTAGCCTCTAACCGTCTTGAAATAAAGTTCGCCGTTCGACCAAAAGGTATGTACCATGAGAAGATCGGTATCGTATATGACGAAGTACAGGACTGTATTGTCTTTCAGGGTTCCGCAAATGAAACTCCTTCAGCATTATTCGAACATTTAAATGCAGAGACTATAAGTGTGTTTAAAAGCTGGGTAGAGCCGACATTTACAGAATATGGAAGCTATTATACTAAAGCATTCGAGGCGCTCTGGAATGGTGAACAAGAAGGTACGATAGTACTAGATGTCTTGTCTCATCAATATGACATAATTGCTGATTATGTCTATAAACACTTAAATAACACCAGAACTAATAGACTCGATTACGAAAAAATTCTAGCGCAATTGGATGATGAGGTAGAAGAAAGCTTATCCTCTCGCGCAAATAATAATCCCGTCGTCCCTGAGTATCTTGGTGCTACCAAGTTTAGTATCCGCTCTCATCAAAGCCAAGCGCTGCGTAGTTGGAAAGCCAACCACTTTACTGGAATACTTGAACATGCAACTGGCTCTGGCAAAACGATAACTGCTATCTATGCATTATCTAAAGTATTCGAAGCAAAAAACAAGCAAAATCAACCTTTGGTAGCCCTCATTACTGTGCCTTATATAGACCTTGCTAAACAGTGGGTTAAAGAGCTTCATAAGTTCAATATTACGCCTATAGAATGCTTTGATAGCCGTAAAAAATGGCAAAAGCCTCTCGAAAGAAATCTGCAACTTCTCAATTTTGGTGACTTGGAGTTCTTATGTATTTTAGTTGTTAATAAGACATTAACCTCCGATATTTTCCAAAAACTAATATTTACTATTAATCCTAAAAACTTAATGGTGATTGGGGACGAATGCCATCGCCACGGTGCAAGCCAGACACGTAAAGCCCTGCCTGAAGCTACTTTTAAGCTAGGTTTATCAGCTACTCCTTTCAACGATGACGAAGAAGAAGTCGAGAGTCCATTTGGTAATGAAGCTAAAGATAATATATTAAGCTATTATCAAAACATTGTTGATAGTTACACGTTAGAGGACGCGATCTTAGATGGTGTTCTTACACCCTATAATTATCATATTATCCCTGTATTTCTAACAGAGGAAGAACAAGAAGAATACGACGAGTTATCTGAATCGATAAGAAAAATCATGCTTAGCTCAGGGCAACAATTAACTAAAGATGACAAAGAACGCGTACTCACTTTAAGTGCTAGAAGAAGCAGGTTGCTTGGAAGTGCAGAAAATAAAATATTTAAATTGAAAGAAATTACAGCCAAGACGCCTTTAGAAAAGCGTCCTCTATCATTATTTTATGTTGGTGAAGGCAAAGACGCTGAAGACAATAGGGTTATCGATGAGGTGACTAAGGCCTTAAGAAATAATAAATGGAAAACAGCTCAATTTACTGGTAGAACCTCGAAAAATGAGCGAAATGAGCTCCTAAGTTTATTTAAACATGAGAGTATAGACGCCTTGGTAGCAATGAAGGTTCTTGATGAAGGGATCGATGTACCCTCCTGTCAAACTGCATATATCTTAGCGAGTACTAAGAACCCTAGACAGTATGTTCAGCGCCGTGGCAGAGTACTCAGGAAATTTCCAGGTAAAACGCATGCCACTATATACGATTTCGTTATCCTGCCATGCCCCTATGTAAAATCCAACTTTGCTAAAAAACTACATGAATCTGAGCTAGAACGTATAAGGGATTTCACCTCATTAGCTACTAATAAGGTAGAGATAGAAACAAAAATTGATGAATTGGAGATGATGGATGTTTACTGAAGATGGTTTTGATATCAGAGTAGTTTTTGAAGAGGCAAACAGAATTTCTGAAGAGCTTGGTAATACGCCAGTTCGGCAATTGGCCCGCAAAATAATTAAAGAAGAAAAAGATTACCTGTATTCGGAACAAAAATCAGGTCAGCGAAAAAAAAATATTAAAGGGTTTATTGAAGAAGCCAGGAAATCTGGGCATTTTTCTGTGAGTAAGGACGCTTAGATGAAAATACTATCTCTCAAATTAAATAACTTTCGACAGTTTTATGGTGAACAGGAAATTCAATTTTCCACTGATCCTTATAAGAATATTACTTTGATACATGCTGAGAATGGGGTAGGTAAAACAGCCTTGCTCAATGCTATTAAATGGTGCTTTTATGAAGATACGACTCAGAACTTTAGAGACAAAAAAGCACTTCTCAATAATTATGCACAAGACAATGGAGAAGATAAATATTTTGTTGAAGTAGAGTTTGAAGAAGACGGAAAGTTTTTCTACTGTCGACGAGGATTCGATAGTATCTCTAAGCATTACTTCAAAATGACGCAAGATACGCCAGAAACAGGTCACAAGCCTATTGACGACCCTGAGCTTTTCATAAACTCTATTATCCCTAAAGACATGTCTGAGTACTTCTTTTTTCAGGGTGAGGGCGTAGGGAGTTTCACTAAAATTACTTCCGGCTCGAACATGAAAGTAAAAGAGGCAATTCATAATATCTTAGGTTTTAAAATTGCGAAGCAGGCTATTGCTGATTTAAATGACATTAAAAAAGATTACAGGAAAGAGGTCTCTTCAAGAGATAAAGATAGTGAGCTATCTAAGCTAAACGAAAGTATATCTGAGCTTGAACAGGCTAAAGTACAGAAAGATGAACGACACGAGCAATGTCAAAAAAATATAGCGCTCTATGCTGATAAGGTCCAGGCTATTGATGATAGGCTACTTAATAGTAATAGTGCAGTTATCAAGCAGAATCAAAAAATACGTAATGACCTTATTAAAAGAGAAGCTTTTCTAAAAGAGAAAATAAGAGCTAAAACAAAGGATAAGCGAGATTTAATTCGAAAATTTGGTACTCATGTATTTGCTCGTAAACTAGCTACTCAAGCGTTAGATTTTATTAATGAGGAGGAGTTCGCTGGTACTATTCCAGCGCCTTACAATGAGAACTTAGTTAGACAAATACTCGAGCAACACGAGTGCATTTGTGGGGCTGAAATTAGTGATGGTTCAGAAGCTTTCGTTAATATAAAAATGCTACTTGCAAATGCTGCTGACCCTGATCAAGGAAATCGTGTCATACGCGCCCGAGAAACATTAAAGGCGATTCAAACTAAAAACCAAGACGCAAAAGACGTATTAGGTAGTAATCAGCTAGATATAGCGCAATCTCATAACGAATTAGAAGATGTCAAAAAATCTCTTCAGGAAATCTCTTTAAAAATGATTGATGGGCAAGTCGATGAGATTAGAAACTTAGAAGAAAATCGTAAGGATTATGAAAGGAATAGAGATACTGAATTCAGATTGCAAGGCCGTTTAGAGAGCGAAATTGAAGATTTGGCACGCAATATTAACTCTAAGCAGAATAGAATTAATCAGCTTATTGCGCAGTCTACGGGTATGAATATTTATCAAGAGTCTTTGGAAATATTGACTGCAGTGGAGGAATTGCTTGTTACGACTTTACAGACTGCAGAAGAGAGCTCCTTTAAAGATTTATCTGCGCTCATTAATAAGACGCTTGATAAGTATGTTAGACAAGCGTTTAGTGCAAGGATTGACAAGAATACATTTAATATCCGATTAATAGACAAGCAGGATCGGCAAGTAGCAGAGAGTGATGGGCAACAGCTTTTATTAAGCTTAACTTTTATTTCAAGTTTAATTGAATTAGCCGCTAGAAGAAAAGATGCTAAGGGCGAGATCCTGACTCCTGGTGTTATTGCACCTTTTGTCATTGATGCTCCCTTTGGTGTATTAGATAACTCATATAAAGGAAATATGGCAAAATCTATTCCTGAGTCGGTTGAACAGGTCGTCTTCTTATTGTCGTCTAGCCATTGGGAAGGTACTGTAGAAGAAAATATTAGGGATAGGGTTGGTAAGGAATACAACTTAGTAGCGGAAGTTAATGATGAACAAGGACAGAAAGAATTGAGTCCTATACGCATTAAGGATAGAAATTTTGCTACAGTACGTTATAACTGTCCCATTGATAGAACTGTGATTGAAGAGGTCGTTTTATGATAAATGATTCAGGTAAGCTCAATTGGCGTGGTTTAAATATCAATAGAGATAGGAAACATGAAAACCTTGTGCGCGAGTTGGTAGAAGATAAAGAAACTGGAGTATTTAGTTTTATCAAAGAACTGATGATCTTCGCAGCTATGATTGGTTATTGCTACAATACTAAGAAACCTCTTTCTGATGATAAAGTGTCTATTTCCCTTGGCACTTATAGTACTTCACAAGATGATGGGTTCATATATTTACTAGCTTTGATGGAAAATAAGAATGCGACTTGTCTAAAAGATGAGCACTTACCGAAATCTATTAAGATATTTGAAGAGTATTGCAATGGTGGCTTAGACTTAGTTCAAGATTGGTTGGCTAGTAACGTGACTAATTCTAGTCTAGAAACCTTAGAGGATAGTATTTGGGATTATATTCGAAGCTATGAAGCCAATACTAAGGAAATTGATAACGAAGATTTAGAGATAGAGTTTTAAGTTAATAATTTTTCTTAAATATTGTGATAAATAGATTTTTAATCTGAATCAATCGCTATGAAAGTACCGGAAACTGGTTTAATTGAGTCGAGCAGTTATGCCTAACAAGATTAAGTTATTATAATATCGCTTTTTACATTCAAAGAGACCAGTAGATACAGTGATACAATAAATTTGAACTTTATTTAAGGCAAGATACGCTCTACAAAAAACAAGCCAGACAACCTAAGCTGTCTGGCTTTAATATTTCTAACAACTTATCTATGATTATGTTCCCGCCATACGGCATGCTCACATACCTCACAGCACCAACTGTCTTTTGCACGCATATAAGGGATGTCTGCTGGTATCTGCAGAGGGCACACATAACCACAGTACTCGCATCGCACATCGTCTAAATAAGCAAAACACTCACCGATTGTTTCGAATAGTACTTGTGCGCTAATATCATACTTCTCACAGACGGTTTCAACATGCGCGATATAATTACTTTCGTTATCATATGACCAGTAATCCTCACAGATCTTTAGATCTCGCGCACTCTGCGTCATATTCGGCTGAAGGTTTACACTCATCATGTTCTCCTCAGTAGCCGACATATTCAGAGTGCGGTAATAGCTCATAGAGCTCTGCTTGAAGCTGACAACGCATATCCTCAACCACATAGCCAAAACTCGCATCCAAGCGCTTCTGCACCCATACCCGCATCGCCATATCGTTATTAAAGCAGTGCTTCACTCCCAAGAAGCGTGCTAGGTTATGACCCGATGGAACGTACAACTCTCGCATCAATGCATTTGCGATCAGATTTGCATCTGCACTGATTGCCCCATCCCGTTTAAACTCACCAAACAGTTCTTCATAATTGATAATTTTCATTGTGACGTCTCCTTGTCAGTCTGTGAGTTCGTGATGAGTCCTTCAGTGTCAGAGCTATGCGATGCACCTGTTAACTTCTCCTTGCTTGCTAGTAGCAAGTTATCCATCGCTGAGCCATCCTGACGGGTAATATCAGGCACATAGCGGCTATACACCCGAAACAGCATCTCCGTACTGCTGTGACCCATCTGTCGAGCAATCCACTCAGGATTCTCACCAGCAGCGAGCCAAAGCGTCGCTGCGGTATGCCGAGTCTGATAAGCACGCCTATGTTTCAGGCCGAGTAGGGCAAGGGTTGGTTTCCATACCCGTCTATTCACATTGCGATACTCCATCGGATTTCCTTGTGAATTGCAAAACACAAACTCTGACTTACCAAAGGTGCGAGTCTTTTGCTCTAGTAAGGCGTCATAGACTAACTGTGATATCGCAATATCACGTTGTGAGCCTAACGTCTTCGTCGGACCCATCTCACCGTTTACTAAAGCACCTCTGATACTGATTTCACGCCGATCAAAGTTAATGCAATCCCACTTAAGTCCATCGATCTCACTAGTACGCATTCCTGTAAAAAAGCGAATGGTGTAGTAGGGCTTATAATCAGCACGGACATGCTTTAAAATCAGCCATACCTCACTCAATGTAAAAGGATTCACATCAGGACGAGCTTGCTTGAGATTCTTAATATTTTTATAAGGCATCTCAAACTCATGGCGATCTGATGCTTCTTCTAGTATCATACGAAGAAG
>RCMY010001676.1_pt1 | contig 22806 bp, 14 predicted proteins | sample 2041341 | NCBI WGS metagenome assembly RCMY01 (sample SAMN09708234, study PRJNA481090) | Marine sediment metagenome, whole genome shotgun sequencing project.
AACCAAACACCTGAATAGTTCAGAATCGTGACACCGATAGTCACCGTCGTGCCTGCAACACTCGATTGGTCCACGCTGAGAGGAACTCGGGTGAAAGAACCCGATGCGCTGTTCACACCACCCCGCCCCACGGAATACACAACACCGTTGTAGGTGTCGAGAGTCGCAATCCGGATTCGCGACTGTGCCGGCAAATCGGTGACAGTGAAAATAGCCCGATTACTCAACAAAGGTTGTTCGTACTTGCGGAATCCGCTGAGTGGGCTCGGATAGTCCCTCGAATCAAAAGGCTGAGCGATCGTTGTGCGCAAAACCACTCGATCTTGAACGGGCGGCAAATATTGTGATGCACCGAAGGAAGCGGTTGCCGCAATCGCGAGAATGATCCCGGCGCTGAGAAGAGTCCGTGCGCCAACGAAACCGCCATCCGAGAACTTTCCTACGAGCTCCCCGTCGGCGTTAACCTCCGTCGCGGACAGTTTGCGGAGTGCTACTCGACGTCGATACCACCTATTCCAGACAAGCCACAAGAGAATCACTGCCGTGAGGCTGATCGCCACGGGGAAAGGCCACAGCGCTGAGACTGGGCCAAAAAGGATTCCCACAATGAACACCACGATGGGCCCAATGACCGCCACGTCACCGAAATTCGTTCGAATAGCGACCGACAAGGCGATAACGACTGTGACGAGGATGAGAATGAATGCCGGTATGAGTAAAGACTGGTAGTCCCCGACCGGAATGCTAATAGTTAACAGTTGCTTCCAACTCGTGGCCGTACCGACGACCAACTCTTGTAGGCCAGACAACGACGGCAGTACTTGCCATAGCGCAAGCGAAGGAACAGCCAGTGGAACGCCGAAAACTAGGTAAGCGGCGACGGTCGCAACAAGAACGATGAGGCTCGACCATCTAAAGGCCGCCCCCAGAATCGCGATAGTCGCGCCGATGAGGAACGTCGCTGCCACCAAGATGACGAAGGAAACACTGGAGTAGCTAGACCAGAGCGTGATCGAGGCGATAGCGGTCGACACACCCAACATGAGGGTTGAGCCCGCCACAAAACCGGCACGACCTTTAAGGCCCCGCCGTGCTGTGCTCTGCGTTAAGCTCACGCGGCAGCCGATCTCGCAAGGGATCTTTGAAGGTCCTCGAGATATCCGATCGTGAGAACGCTGAGTCCGGGAACGCGCCGGAACCCTGGCACGGTTTCGGGGTCACACACAATCGCAACAACCTCCACATCAACCGGGAACAACGCCGAGGCCGAACGCAATTGTGTCGGGGTCGTCTTCGACCCGCACACAAGGAACGCCACAGAGACACCAGTGACCTGCTCGGACACCACGCGCGCGACATCGCGCACATCGAGGGCTGACTCGTCTTGTTCGATAGCCGAAAGGTCATCGAGCAAGCGACTACGAGTGAGGGTGCTCAAGCGGGACACCGCGAACACCTTGCGTTTGGCGAAGTCTGGCGTGCGCTCCCCCACCACCACCGAAACCTCACGGGCATCCCGGATGGCACGAACCCCAAGAGAGCCTGCAACACTGACGGCAAGCTCAAACTCATCATCGTTTGAATAGTCTGCCGCGGCAAGGCTCAGAGCAATGACCAAGTGACTCCGTCGAGTTTCCTCGAATTGCCGCACCATGTAGCGGCCCGTTTTCGCCGTGCTTTTCCAGTGGATGTAGCGACGCTCATCGCCCGCCACGTACTCACGGAGGGCGTGAAACGATACGTCGCTGTTAGAAATCTGGCGGGTCGGGTTGCCTTCGAGGTCGCGGATGAAACCGGTTGTCGTGCTCGGCACCCCGATCGTGCGCGGGTGAATGTACATCCATTCCGGCACGGTCCAGACAAGTTCCCGCCGCACTAAGCCGATCGGATCAGCCCTCACCGTGCGAACGGGCCCGACCTGTAGAACGCCCCGGTGGGCAGTCGGTACCGGGAACTCGTGTGAAAATGCACCACCTTTAGCTAGAGAAGGCATGGTGACGGCAGCCAGCGCACTACCCACCGGGACTTCGACTGACGCACCCAAGATGCGGTGCCTGGTCGGATTGGCGATCTCCACCATGCCGGTCGCCGGCTCCCCAACGACCACGCGGGAGTGCGCGATGCGGAGGTTAACGGTAAACGAGGTCCGACCGACCAGATAGATCACCGCGACAAATACGAGTACCAGTCCGGTCCAGGCAATGACGACGAGCTCCATCCACCCCAACGAGTATCCGAACGCAAAAGCGAGGGGAACAACGGCAAGAAGCGACCAGCCGAGCGCGGTCACCACCGCAGATATCCGGGCAAACCACGTTCTCGCCGTTTCGCCCATTTCTCGGCTCACCCGAACGACAGCCACGATGGTATCGGCGAGCCTTCCCGTGCGATTGCCGACAATCTTCGTCCGGACGTTGGTCAGACCTTGAGTGGCCGACGACGTCAAGGAGTCCACCCGCGACGTTGACACAGTTCCCCTGCCCCGCGTCGACATCGGCGAAGGTTTCTGGGCGAGTTTGTCGTCGCTCACACGGCTTGCCTATCCGAAGGCGGTGAGGTCTCAAGAAGCAGCTGACTAATGATGCTGGCAGCCGTGACGCCCTCGAACTCAGCTTCGGGGTCAAGAACCAGTCGATGCGCCAAGACTGGCTCAGCGAGCACTTTCACGTCGTCCGGAATCACATAGTGACGACCACTTGCGGCCGCGAGCGTTTTTGCGGTGCGAACGAGCGCGAGAGCGGCACGCACACTCGCGCCAAGGCGCACTTCATCCGAATTTCGTGACGCGTCGACGAGTCGAGAAACGTAGTCGTTGATGGAAGGATCAACATGGACTGTCCGCGCCAACGCTCCCATCTCGAGAATGACTTTGGCCGTGGCAACCGGGGGAAGCACGATGTCGTGCGCCTTAGTGCCTGCCCCTTGAAGAATGCGCAGAGTTGATGCGTGATCCGGGTAGCCAATCGATGCCTTCATGATGAAGCGGTCGAGTTGCGCTTCCGGCAGCCGATAAGTTCCAGCCTGTTCGATCGGGTTCTGCGTGGCAATGACCATGAATGGCGATCCAACATCATGTGAAATACCGTCTACGGTGACCCGGCCCTCTTCCATGACCTCCAGCAGTGCTGCCTGAGTCTTGGGGCTCGCCCGGTTGATCTCATCAGCGAGAACGATGTTCGCAAACACCGGGCCCTCGTGAAACTCAAATGCCCCTGACCGCTGGTCGTAAATGCTGACACCGGTGATGTCGCCAGGAAGCAGATCGGGGGTGAACTGTATTCGACTGTTCGTCCCTTCGACGGTTTGAGACATTGCTCGCGCAAGAGAGGTCTTCCCGGTTCCAGGGAAGTCCTCAAGCAATAAATGGCCTTCGCTAAGCAGCGCGGTATACGCGAGCTTGACCACGAAAGTCTTGCCCAGCAGCACTTGGTCGACGCTGGCAACGAGCCGGTTGAAAATGTCGGCAAACCATGCTGCCTGCTCGGGTGTCATGGTTTTGGCAGTGCCACTCTGCGGAGGTTTTCCGCTAGCGATCTCGGTCATTCTGGTGCCTCCGTGCACGTCGCTTCTGCATAGTCAGGATCAGTAAAGTACTGGCTGTTGTGTTCCGGCGGAACGCCCACGCCGAAATCGACGATCGCTTTCATCCGCACGTGTGTCTGCCCGATGAGGGGAATTATGGGCGCGGGTACCGCGCTATCGGGCCCATACGAGCCGAACCCGAGACCCCTGTCGAAAGCATACGAGAACGTGACCGGGTAAACACCGGAGTTGGACCCATTCACTGGAGGGCCCGAAACCACATTTGCTCCAATAACACAACTGATAATGGTGCCCCGCGCGTTCAACGGCGTGCGAGTCATCCCATCCGACGGAGGCCCACAGAACAATTCAGAAAGGTCTCGACAACCGCGGAATCGAATCGTGAGCTCTGAGCCATAGACGGAGGCATTTTCGGCCGAAGTCAAGAATTGCCCAACAGCGACATCCCGCCAGGTGTTATTACCATTGACGTCGTACTGGAATTTTGCCGCCGTCAAAGTTTCGACAGCGAGCCCGCCGGCCACCTGAATGTCGTACTGACCGCCCCGCGGCGCAAGTTGAATAGTCCCCGAAGCTCGGCCAGGCGCACGCATCGTCAAGACTTCTCCCGACGCGGTCGGCGTGCAGTAGTAGCCGTTGTCGGCATAGACCACGTAGCGATAGGTGCGCTGATCCTTGACGTCGACGTCGTCCCATGTTCTTTCAGTGAATCCCGGAGTACCTGATCCAGGGTTCGGCTTTTTGCACTCTGTGGGCAGCGAGGCCGCCGACTCGAAGCGACCTACCGTATACAACACCCCTGGTGCCCCCATCGGATTGCTTGCACCCCAGGTGACCCTGACGTGCCCTTGAGCGTTGAACACCACGCCTGACACACCGCCGTCCGCCAGGCTCGGTGGGCCAACAGCAGTCACCGAAACGGGCGGGTTTCGCAACCACACGGTGTCGCTGGCAACCTGTGCGCTATTTCGGGCATACACGTTCACGGTGTAGGAAACCGCTGGCGCGAGAGTGCTGGTGCTGTTTGCGAAGTCAAGGTTTGTGGTTCCGACAGGAACGAGTCGAGAAACGTCCACATTCGGTCCCGTAATCCGCACCGTGTAACCGGCGACGGGCGATCCGTTGGTCGGGTCAGCAACCGCAGTCCAAGTGATCGCCAGCGACCCGCCCGCCGGTGCATCGTTGGTGGGGATCGCGTTCAAGCCCCCAGGGGCGGCTGGCAGAACGTCCGACCACACTGCGGCACCAATTGTTGCCGGGTCTGAGGGCCCAATGGAGTTGATCGCAACGACGGCGATCCGCAGAGCACTTGACGGGCCATTTCCTGGGGTCTTGATATTGCATCCGTTGTTCACGGCACACGACGTCACACTGTGAACAACGCCAGTATCGACCCGAGTTGCGGTCACCTCATATTCGGTGATGGGCGAATTATTGAAGGACCCTGGGCTCCACGCGATGGTCACGCTCTTGTCGCTAAACGCTGCAACCCTGACGCCGGTCACCGGGTCTGGGACGTCCTGAACCTGCAACTTCACATTGCCCCACACCCTCCGATCAGCATCGCCTGTTGCATCGGCTATCTGGTACTGAACGTTGATGTCTTGCGCTGGCGCTTCTTTGGATACCACGACGGTCAGGGTGCTCAGGTCTTCGCTTGGTGAGATGCTGACCCCAGCGGGAAGCGACGCCCCGTCGATTCCGCGGATACCCACCACCGTGAGCGGTTTGGTCGGAAACGGATTGGTTGCTTCGTCATTTGCCAGCACATCAATCGTGGTGGTCTTACCACGCGGGGTGATTGCGGTGTCTGCACCTGGCTTTGCTAGCGGACGGCTCGACGCAACCACATTGAGGAGAATACTTCCCGCCTTGCCTGCCACGAGATCATCACGCACACCAAGAACGAGGGCCGTCGAACTACCTTTCACGGCGTTAGGGTTCGCGACTATCGTGAGGGTCTGGCCGGTAAGCGTATAGCTGAACCCGACCGGCAGAGGCGCCAACGCCGTGTAGGCAAGCTCATTGAGGTCATCCAAATACGGATAGTTGGTGAGCTTCACCAGGTCAATGGTCTTTTCTTGGCCAGGCTCAAAATCGATGACGGCACCGTTGAACACGGGCGGCTGGTTTTCACGCGGTGTCACGATTATCGGCAAAACGAGAGTGGCGATCCGCCCGTTGGGGTCGGTAGCGCTGACGCCATCGGTGACTTCGAAGGAGATCGACGCGGGCCCAAAATACTTGTCGGCGGATCGGAAAACCAAGGTTTGATCATCCCGTACGAGACTTGCACCGTCTGCGTGAGTTGCCCGGACGCTTGTCGTGTCGGAAAGTCGAACTGGCTTGCCGCCGATCGCTATGACGTAGTTGTTGAGCGGAATCGTGAGGGTCGACTCGCTAGGAATCGTGAGCGGCCTGGCTTTGCGGTTCACTTGTGGGAGCGCATCGTCGTAACCAGGAACCCACACGAACGCGTAGGCCACAATCGTGGGGTCATCGGGATTGTTCACGGAGAACGGGATAATCTGCCGTTTCTGGCCGACTTTCACTTCAATTCTCTTTTGCGAAGTAACCGACACGTTGCGGTCGTAACCGGGCAGCAACGATACGCCCAACTTGCTCACGGGCCCGTCGGCGAAGAACACATTGGCGAGCACATTCACTTCGATCGAGTCGAGCCCGAGGATGTCTGTCAGGGTCAACACCGTATCGTGCGCGATGGGTAGCGCACGGGGTGCATCCGGTGACACGTTCACCGTCACAAAGTTCTGGCTAGTACCGCCAAACTCGTTCTGAATCGTGTAGATCAAGCCATAGCGACCGGTAGCGGCTGGCGGCGTCACTGTCACGACTGTTCCGTCCGTTTCGGCAACTACCTCAAGGTCGCTCACCGGCTGAACGTCGGTGACGGTGAGCGCGCTACCGTCGGGGTCAGAGTCGTTGGCGAGCACTTGAATCGTGACGGACCCGCCCGGCCGAATCGAAACCTCATCAGCTATCGCCACCGGATTGTGGCCCCCACCCGTGCGGGAGCTAATTCCGACCCTGACTCTGCCGGTTGCGCGCGCACCGAGCGCATCGATCACCGTGTAGGTAAAGGTGTCTGTTCCAGCGGAATAGTCGCCGGCCTCGTAGCTAAAACCATCGGTTCCGTTAGGTGTAACCGCACCCTTTTCCGGGTTCGTTTCTTGACCGAGAAGCTGAACTGAGTCCCCATCAGGATCAATGCCGCTCAACGGGATTTGGATGTTGACCCGTTCACCAGCAAGGACGCGAGCGACAACCGTTGCTGGCTCCGGTGAATTGTTCGTGGCGGTCGTGATCTCGCGCACAGCGATGTGCACTTGTGCCTGAGCGGTTTGGCCATCTGGGCCACTCACCGAGTAACTGGCCGTAAAGTTTCCGGGTTTCTCCGGAGCAAGATACCGAAGAATATTTCCCGAGGCGAACAGCAACCCGGAGTCACCCCGAAGTGTCGACGTGAGCTGCGGGTCGAGCGTCAGAATTTCGCCATCAGGCTGCACGTCATTGCTGAGAACAGGAATATCGATAGCAGCGCCAATACGAACGGAGATCGAGTCGTCGGTGGCGATAGGAGGCTGAAGTTTGACTGGTCTCGGAATCTCAACGACCGTGACGCTACCGCTGACCTCCGCGAGACCATTCGAAATGAGGTAGCCGAACGTTTGCGGGCCGTCTTCCTGGGGCGCGGTGAGCGTCACCCGAATGGCACGCTGGTCGAGGACTTCCGCCTGAATCCCGGCTTCCGGAGAAAGGTCGGTGACCTCCGTGACCAACAGCACACCGCCGGCTGGGTCAATATCTGAGTTGGCGATGTCGACTGTTTCACTACTCAAGGACTTGACGAAGACGGTCTTCGGAACGGTAATGGGCTTCGTGTTCACGTCGGGCGGCGCCGCGACGTCGATTCGTACCATGCCTGTTGTGGTCTGGTCGCCATCCGTAACGACATATTCCACGCTGAAAGTTCGCACTTGACTGCTCGAGAACCGGAAAGTTCCTGAGTCGGTGCTTGCAGTGATGAGCGCGCCGGTTCGGGAAGGGACGCTGCTCAAGCGCACGGTTCCAGTACCACCGCGAACATGAAGTAGCGGGCGAACCGTGACGTCTTGCCCGGCATAGGCGAGAACCACAAACGGGTCAGCGATGATGGGCACCTTGCCCGGAGCGCTCACCGTGATCGCGAGGTTTCCGGAAGCTTGCTCCATACCATCCGTTACAACGAGTGCCACTGATCGAGACACGCTAGCGGCGCCACCCTCAATAAACACCACCGTGCCGTCTGGTCGATAGCTCGCCACATCCGGAGACACTGTTGTTGCTGAGGCAAGGTAGAAAGCATCACCGTCGGGGTCGACCCAGTCGCCGAGAACAGTTGCCGTCATCCGGCCGCCCTGGGCAACAACACTTCTGCTTTTGCGCATCTGTACGGGTGCAGAGTTCTCCTCTGGCTGCCGCACGGTGACAATGACCTGTGCGCTCGCCTCACCACCGCGACCATCGGTGATGGTGTACTGAAAAGTCACCGTGCCGCGAGCATTAGGCGCGAGAGTTATTTGCACTTGTTGACGGTTGTTGACGAGATCGAGTCGACCCACCGATTCGGCAAGCACACTCGACTCCGAAATCACAAGAACATCGCCGTTGGGGTCGTAGTCGTTCAGCAACACCGGCAGAATCGAGCTACGGCCTGGTCGCGCACCAAACTTATCGTCGACCGCGACGGGAGGTTGTTGCACTTTGTCGAATTCTGGGGGCGTATCGAGGTTGTCCTCGACAACTTGCTGTTGCTCCTCTTGAACGCGTTGGAGCCCATCCCAATTGTCAATGAGCTCACCGCGTTCCTGAACCGCCCACGTGCCACCGCCACGCGGGTCATTGAGCACAAGCCGGTCGCCGTTGTGGTTGAAGCCCAACCGGACGGCGCCCTGTGGCATTTCCGAAAGCGTGAGGGTGACGGGATCTTGTGAACCGCACTGGCGCCAGCCAATGCCGTCCGACCACGCAGCGTAGGTGCACCCGTGGGAGTGGACAGGCGGTGCCGGATTTCCAGAGCGTCCAGAGACCAGAACCTCCGGGGTGCCACCGGCGGCCGGGACCGAGAGAAGCCCTCCAGAAAATGCCAGAAGCACGCCGGTTCCAGTTGTCGAAGGCTCCTGCAATCGGGCACTGTCGCTAAACCCGAGAGAACCAGACAGATCGACCTTCTCACCGTCGATCACGAGAGTTCTGGAAGTGGCGTCGAGAATTGCCCAACTAGAACCGGCCCACGTGACGGAGAGCACGCTGGCGGCATCGCCCACCGACACCGCGTGAGACTCCACGACGGAAGCGGACGCGGCAGCATCAATTCGGTAGACCAGTTTCGCGTCTCGCGAATACGCAATGAGGAAACCATTTGGATTCATAGCGAAAACGGATTCGGCTCCGAGGCTCAGAGTTGGCGTCGATACCGGGTCGAAGTGTTCGAATTCGCCGGTAGGCACGATCCACACTGAGCCGTCGCCATCGGCCACCACAACATTGTCGCCAGCCAAGAAAAGCCGTGGCTCGTTGGTGGGCATCGGAACGCTGTCGACGACGGTCGAAGTTGCTGGGTCAACAATATCGACCTTGCTGCTGCCCTCGTCGAAAAGGAGAACAGTGGTTCCGCCTTGGACGACCGCGAGCTCGCTGCTCTCCGTCGGCACCACCGCGTTGAGTTCGAGAATTTGAGTATTAGCGCGACCAATGAACTGCTTTGAACCGTTTGAGACCCACACCGAAGCATCGTTCAACTGAACTCTTTGTGCCGGATACCCTCCAGAGACCACGGCGGTGGTGACCACGAGCGCGACAATAGCCACACCACTCGTCAGCGAAGCTGCGAGTGACTTGTGGCTGGACAGCCAGCGCCTAAACATGGTTGCTCATTAGCCGCTGAACTCCACACATTTTTCGCTGCTCGGCTCGCCGGTCTTGCCCTCTCGGTTCACGATCACCGTGATGCAGACGCGATCACCAAGTTTCGAATCTACCGAAAACGTTGTCGACTGTTGCGTGCTGCTGGAGGTTCCCTGGTTCGCTGAAATTTGGTACGAATCACCGGGCAGCAGGCCAGGGTTAGACCAACTGAATTCAATCGAGTCGATTGATTGCTGAGCCTGAATATCGGTGACTCTTGGGATTTGGTTGGAATTGCTTCGAATAAGTACGATCGTGGCGACAACCCCGAGGGTGACAACCAAAACCGCGCTCACGATGAGGGACCACGCCAATATCTGCATTCCGCGGCTACGAAAACCGGTCTTCGTATTAGGGCTCGGCTGCGACGGCCCGGTGTCCCTCACCATCGTGCCCACCGGCGCATAGTCGTTTTGGGCGAGCTTGCGGCGTTTTCGTTTCCGAGAACTGTTGTGTTGGTTTGCGCCGGCGACCCCACGGATTCGCGTGCGATCACCGAGATCACCGACCGTTGCGAGTGCCCAATCGTCAACCGCAACCTCAACGGGGGTTTGCGGAACGCCAAGTTCCGTCTCGATAGCTTGGAGCGCGCGCACAAGCTCCATGATGTTTGCCGGCCGCGCCTCCGGCTTTCGAGACATCGCCGTCTGCAAGAGTTTTTCAAGAGATGCGGGGACGTCAGAGCGGCCGATCGGCTGAACTTTTGCCCGATTGATTCGGCTGATGAGATCGGTGGAGGTGTTGGATTCTCCAGGAATCTCAAACGGTGACCGCCCAGCGAGGAGTGAATAGACGGTCGCTGCGAGTGACCAGACTTCTGAGGTCACCGACCCAGAAGTTTCGTCCATGAGCACTTCGGGCGCAGACCACGGGATCGACATGCCAATAGCTTCGCGGTGGCCAGATTCGCTGAGCGTTGAGGCAATCCCGAAGTCAGAAAGCACCGGATGTCCGTACGCGGTCAGCAGGATGTTCGATGGCTTGATGTCGCGGTGCAAAACCCCCGCACGATGGGCGGTCTCAACTGCGCTGCCAATTCGCACCGCAATTTGCAGGATGTCGGGTACCGGAATGCGTTCGCGTCGGTAGCGTTCACTGAGGGAGGGCGAACACAGTTCCATGACGAGGTAGGGGCGCCCATCCGCAGAGACGCCGGCCTGGTACACAGTGAGAATGGAAGGGTGCGCGCTGAGCTGCGCCATGAGGTTGGCCTCGGCTTGAAACATCTGCCGAACCTGATCGTTCACGATCTCACTCAGCATGACCTTGATCGCTACTTGGCGTCGCGGCATATTTTGCTCGTAGAGGAAGACGTCGGCGAAGCCCCCCGACCCAAGAATATGGACATGAGAGAATCCGGGCAGCACTGGCGGCTGGGACGGCAAGCGTCTGGCCATGGGTGCCCCCTCGCTCACATACTCGCGGGCACGACGCATCGGGTTGCGCACGCTCAGCCCGAGCCCATTCTAGGCAGACAGGCCCTGAACTCTTGCCCAGTATGACAGTCTTCACAGGAAGATTTCTCGCCCCATTTCTAGGGGCTCCGTGCAAATGCACCTTCTCCCTGCGGCACTGTAATAGTTAGCGCCTCGGGGCGGTGTCCTCCACTTCGAGCAGGCTCTTGCTGCCCACCGAACTTGTTGTGAGAACGTCAATCACGATTGCAGTCACGTTGTCGCGACCACCCGACTCCAGCGCTGCGGCAATGAGAGCATTTGCGGTCTTCACCGGACTCAACCCTGCCGCGAGGTGCGCACGAATATCACGTTCGCTGACCTCTCGGGTGAGGCCGTCAGAACACAACAGCACTCGAGAGTTCAAGGTGATGGGTAGAAGCCAAAAATCTGGCACTGGTTCCGCGTTGAACCCCACCGCACGCGTAACCACGTTGCTATCGGGGTGGTGTTCGGCATCGGCCGACGTGATGAGTCCTGCCGTGACCAGTTCTTGTACAACCGAATGGTCAACGGTCACTTGCGTGATGACGTTGTGCTCAAAAAGGTAAAGGCGCGAATCTCCGACGTTGAAGACAACCCAGTATGGATGTCCTTCGCGAAGTGTCAAGGCCGCACCGGTGACCGTGGTCCCAGCTCCAAGCTCGCTTTCGCCGACAACGTTTGAGATGTCCATTGTCGCTGCACGAAGGGCCTCGAGGATCGACTCGGGTTGCACAAAACCGCCATTGGCAAGCCCCGCCAGTTGTGAAACAACGGCATGGCTTGCCGCGTCCCCTGCGGAGTGACCCCCCATTCCATCAGCGACAGCAAAGACCGTACCCTTCGCGACGAGGCTGTCTTCGTTGTGGTCACGCTTGTGACCGACATCCGTCGCCATCCCCCACGCGAGCTCAATTGTCTCGTCGACGTGTTCCGGGATCGCGATGGTGAATCGGTCACTAATCTCGCCGAGCACCGTCACTGTGAGCCTTCCGCTAATGTTTCGGTCGGCGCAACAATAACGGCGATCCGGATTCCATCACCAATATCCACCACTGAACCGGCCCCCACCACGACCGACTCGCCTTGACGCAAACCTCGGGGCGAAAATCCTTCACTTGTGACGATTGTTCCGTTAGTTGACCCAAGATCCGTGACGACTACGGTTGCACCTTCCTGCCGAATCTCAAGGTGCGTACTGGACACTTCCCGTTTCGGGGAAGGCACCATCACGAGGCGTGGCATCTGACGGCTCGTAATGCGCGGGGTGGTAGGGCGCCGGCCCACATACGCGGGAACATCGAGGGGAATCGCCGCGTGCGTTCCAATCTTTAAAGCAAAACGCGCTGCCTCGAGAACTTCGGTAGTCTCGGCGCGAAAGTCTGGCCTGCGGCGTCGACCTGACTGTGCTCGGGTAACAATGACCGTGTCAGCCTCCGCTTCGGCCGGTTCGACGAGTGCAGGCGGGGGCGTCGCAGAATCGGTGGGTCCGAGAACGGTGTCGTCGCCGTCAAAAGGTGCGGAGTCGGGCTTGCCTGTCACGCGTGACCTCCGAGCCCGGCAATGAGATTGATGATGCTGGCCAGGATGACCGCGCCGAACAGATACGACAACAGTGAATGCCGCAATGCTGTCATCCGAAATGCGCGACTACCCAAGGCAGTGTCTGAGACCTGGTAGGTCATGCCGAGCGTGAATGCCAGATAGGCGAAATCACCATAGTCGGGCATGTCCTTGCTGTTGAAGTCCACCCCTCCCGGAGTTCCTTCGTAATAGAGGGAGGCATATCGCAGCGTGAAAAGGGTATGAATGAGCAGCCAAGATAAGGCAACGCTGATTATCGCTAACGCGGCGACGATGACACCGCTCACACTGTTGACGGAGTTCGATCGCACAAGTACGAATGCGACGATGCCGAGGGATGCCACGCTCGCAATGACAAGAAGGGCGTCGACCAGCCCGCGCGAAGGGTCTTCCCTTGTGGCGTGAACCTCAGTTTCTTCGGCCCCCATCCTACCGATCCTGAACCAAACCCACACCGTGTAGGTGAGCGCGGCAGCGAGCCAACCGATGAGAAGCGCGAGATCCCAGGAGCTTGCGAACCAGGCAATGGTGGAGACGATCACGCCAACAGCAAGCATCGTGAGCACGCGGATGCTTGCGGTGTGCGTACCGCGTGAGGTTGACGTGCTGTCCACTCGTCAATGTTCGCATAATGCAGAGTCGCGTGGCAGAATCAGAAATGGCTACCGAATTAGTTGTTTTGAACCAATACAGATGCGGAATCACTTGTCAAAGTGCGGTTTCACTGACAGAATCGATACATGAGCTCTCCGGGTAAGCCGATTCAGATCGACGACGTCTCGAAGGCGATCATCGAACAGCTGCAAACGGATGGTCGCCGCTCGTACGCCGAGATCGGGAAAGCGGTCGGACTCAGCGAAGCTGCAGTGCGCCAGCGCGTGCAAAAACTCACCGATGGTGGAGTAATGCAGGTCGTGGCCGTCACTGACCCGATGCAATTGGGCTTCTTCCGCCAAGCAATGATCGGAATCAGAGTTACCGGAGATGCAACAAACGTTGCGGACAAAATTGGCCGCATTGAGGCGGTCGACTATCTCGTGATGACGGCCGGCAGTTTTGACTTGCTCGCCGAAATTGTGTGCGAAAGCGACGATGACCTGATCGAGGTCATCAACCAAGAGATCAGGGTCATTCCCGGTGTCCTCTCCACCGAGACGTTCGTGTATCTGAAACTACAAAAGCAGTTCTACAACTGGGGAACAAGGTAAGAAAAATGACAATGCTCGAAACACCGACGACCACCTACAACGAGGCGGACCTGCAGCAGAAAGCCAAGGACCACCTCTGGATGGCGATGACGCGCCAGTCCGTAATGGAGGACGGCCACGGCGTGCCCATCATGGTGCGCGGAGAAGGTCACCACGTCTGGGACAGCAAGGGCAAGAAGTACATTGACGGCCTGAGCGGACTCTTTGTGGTGAACGTCGGCCACGGTCGTCGCCGCCTTGCCGAGGCTGCTGCGAAGCAAGCCGAGGAGCTCGCGTTCTTCCCCACCTGGTCTTACGCGCATCCGACCGCTATTGAGTTGGCAGATCGCCTTGCGGCTGAGGCCCCCGGAGACCTGAACCGCGTGTTCTTCTCCTCCGGTGGTGGCGAGGCCAACGAGACCGCGTTCAAGCTGGCCAAGTACTTCTGGAAGCTGCAAGGCCGCGGAACGAAGCACAAGGTGATTTCTCGTTACATCGCCTACCACGGCACACCGCAGGGTGCGCTCGCGATCACCGGCATCCCCGGCATGAAGGAGATGTTCGAGCCGGTCACCCCGGGCGGGTTCCGCGTACCCAACACGAACTTCTACCGTGCAGACGAGGCCGGATTCATCCCGTCGGCAAGCTCAGGACAGTCCACCGAAGTTCAGTTCGGCCAGTGGGCAGCGAACCGCATTGAAGAGATGATCGAGTTCGAAGGTCCGGAAACCGTTGCTGCGGTGTTCCTCGAACCGGTTCAGAACTCCGGCGGATGCTTCCCGCCACCCGCCGGCTATTTCCAGCGAGTTCGCGAAATCTGCGACAAGCACGACGTGCTGTTGGTTGCCGACGAGGTCATCACCGGTTTCGGTCGCATTGGAAACACTTTCGCATCGACCACGTATGACTTCGTGCCGGACATGATCACGTGTGCAAAGGGCATGACGAGCGGATACTCGCCAGCCGGTGCAACGATCGTGAACGAGCGCATCTACGAGCCGTTCAAGCACGGCGACACAACGTTTTATCACGGGTACACCTGGGGCGGGCACCCGGTGTCGTCCGCCGTTGCTCTGGCGAACCTGGACATCATGGCTGAGGAGAAGCTCAACGAGCGGGTTCAGGAATACTCGCCGATCTTCCGCGCAACACTCGAGAAGCTCAAAGATTTGCCGATCGTCGGCGACGTGCGCGGCGATGGCTATTTCTTCGGCATCGAGTTGGTCAAGGACAAGGCCACGAAGGAAACCTTCAACGAGGACGAGTCTGAGCGCCTGTTGCGCGGATTCCTCTCCAAGGCTCTCTACGACGCTGGGCTCTACTGCCGCGCGGATGACCGGGGAGACCCTGTCGTGCAGCTTGCTCCGCCGCTCACCATCGGCCCGCCTGAGTTCGACGAGATCGAAGGCATCCTGCGCAGTGTTCTGACCGAGGCATGGACTCGGCTCTAGGCCCAGCAGGGGCACAGTATCGGGGCGTCAGCCTCTGGTTCGATTCGCTTGTGGAGTCAGGGACGGATGACCTGGCTCCCCGAGCGCCGCTACCCGGTGATAGCGACGTAGACGTCGCGATCATCGGGGGCGGTCTCACCGGGTTGTGGAGTGCGTACTACCTACTGAAGCGCTCCCCCGATTTACGGGTTGCCGTGCTCGAGAAGGACATTGCCGGCTACGGTGCCTCGGGGCGAAACGGCGGTTGGTGTTCAGCGCTGTTCCCGGCCTCGACAGCGACGCTGGAGCGCCGTCACGGGTTAGATGCGGCGCTCGCAATGCGCCGCGCCATGATCGAAACTGTCGCCGAGGTCGGCCGCGCCACAAAGGCGGAAGGGATCGATTGCGACTACGCACGGGGCGGCACTCTGCTTTTCGCCCGCACCAAACCACAATTGGCTCGTGCACTCGACGAGGTTGCCGAGGCGAATCGGTACGGCGTTGATCGCGTGAGTTGGATGGACAAACGGACGCTTCCGACCGGGACTCTCGCGACCCTCTTAGAACCCGCGTGTGCGCGCCTACATCCGGCGAAGCTGGTCCGTGGACTCGCGCGAGTCGTGGAGTCGCTTGGTGGGACCATTTACGAGGAGACGGAAGTGCTCTCGTGGGAACCCCACCGCGTCACCACTGCACGAGGCACCGTTACCGCCGACAAAATTGTGGTGGCGACCGAAGGATTCGGCGCAACGTTCGCCCAAACGCACCGGCGCATCCTGCCCCTCTACTCCCTCATGATTGCCACTGAACCGCTTTCGGATGCGGTGTGGGACGAGATCGGAATCGAACACGGTCAGACTTTCTCCGACTTTCGGCACCTGCTCATTTACGGTCAGCGCACTGCCGACAACCGATTTGCGTTCGGGGGCCGGGGCGCCCGCTATCACTGGGGTAGCACCATCAAACCCGAATTCGACCGGGTTCCTCGAGTGTTTGAGCACTTGCGTCGCACTCTCGTCGAACTCTTCCCGCAGGCGGCGGATGCTGCGGTCACCCACCGCTGGGGCGGCCCGATCGGTGTGCCCCGCGACTGGCATGCGGCAGTAGATTTCGATGCGGAATCCGGGGTGGTGTGGGCAGGCGGCTACGTCGGCGACGGACTCAGCACGACAAACCTCGCCGGCCGAACCATTGCCGACTTGCTGACCGGTACCGATTCTGACCTCACCGACCTGCCGTGGGTAAACCACCGTTCGCGCACGTGGGAGCCCGAACCCTTGCGTTTTATTGGAGCGAACCTTGGCCTCCTTGCGATGGACATTGCCGACCTCGAAGAGCGCGTAACGAAACGCCCCTCGCTGGCTGCGAAGCTCATGGCGCCTCTCGTCGGCGGCTGATCGGCAGGCAGGCTGCCTGGACCTAGACCTCCTCGACTGCGAGTCCGTCAGCTACTGATTTCGTGCTCACGTCGTCGGTCAGGTCTTCGTCGGTCAGGATTGGCCCGGCAAACTGAGCGTCGTAAAGGCGCGCGTATGCGCCATCCGCCTCGAGCAGTTCGGCGTGCGTTCCTTGCTCGACGATCTGGCCGCTTTCCATCACGAGGATGAGGTCGGCGTCGCGGATCGTCGAGAGCCGGTGGGCGATCACGAAACTTGTGCGGTCACTGCGCAGTGCTGCCATGGCGTGCTGCACGAGCACTTCCGTTCGAGTGTCGACGGAGCTCGTCGCCTCATCCAGAATGAGCACACTCGGGCGCGCCAAGAACGCGCGCGCAATGGTGAGCAATTGCTTCTCCCCCGCACTCACGTTCGAGGCTTCGTCATCGAGCAACGTGTCGTATCCGTCAGGAAGAGTTCGCACGAAACGATCAACATAGGTGGCCGTCGCCGCGTCGATGATTTCTTCCTCCGTGGCATCCGGCCGGCCATAGGCGATGTTGTCGCGGATGGTGCCAGCGAACAGCCACGTGTCTTGCAACACCATGCCGACCCGGCCACGCAAATCGTTGCGCGTCATCGTGGCGATGTCCACACCGTCGAGGGTAATCCGGCCGGAGTTCAGTTCGTAGAAGCGCATGATGAGGTTCACGAGCGTGGTCTTGCCTGCACCGGTCGGACCGACGATCGCGATCGTGTGGCCCGGGTCAGCAACCAGGTTCACGTGCTCGATGAGCGGCTTGTCCTCGGTGTAGCGGAAAGAGACATCCTCGAACTCGAGGCGCCCGCTCGCTACACTCGGCGACTGGGCAGGCGAAACATCAGTGCTCTGGTCATCGGCATCGAGAAGTTCGAACACGCGCTCGGCAGAGGCCACCCCCGATTGCAGCAAGTTCGCCATGCTGCCAAGTTGCGTGAGCGGTTGCGTGAACTGACGTGAGTACTGGATGAAGGCTTGGATGTCGCCGATCCGCATCGAACCGTTGGCAACCAGAAGCCCGCCAGCTACGGCGATCGCGACATACACGAGGTTTCCGACGAACATCATCGAGGGCATGATGATGCCGGAGACGAACTGGGCACCAAAACTCGCCTTGTAGAGCTCCTCATTCTTGTCACCGAAAACCTTGGCAACCTCTTTTTGGCGGCCGAACACCTTCACAAGCGCGTGCCCGGTGAAGTTCTCTTCGATCTGCGCGTTCAGCTCGCCCGTGTGCTTCCACTGATCAACAAACATTTTCTGGGAACGCTTGGCAATAACGATGGTGATCACGATGGAGAGCGGAATCGTGACAAGCGCGATAAGCGTCAACAGCGGTGAGGTGAGGAGCATCATCGTGATCACGCCGATCACGGTCAAGAGCGACGTGACAATCTGGCTCAAAGTCTGCTGAAGGCTTTGCGAAATGTTGTCGATGTCGTTCGTCACACGGCTGAGCAGCTCACCGCGCGGAGTCTTATCAAAGTAACTGAGCGGCAGTCGGTTGATTTTTTTCTCAATGTCTTCACGCATCCGATACACGGTGCCCTGCACGACATCATTCAGGACATACGCCTGCAGCCATCCCAAAATGGAGGCCACAATGTACAGCGACAGCACCACAATCAGAATCATCGACAGTGCATGAAAATCTATTCCAACTCCGGGGGTCAGGTTCATTCCGCTCAGGAGATCCGCTTGGCCGTCTTGCCCCTTGGCGCGCAGTCCAGCGATGATCTGGGCTTTTGTCACGCCGGCGGGAAGGCCTTGGGAGATCGCCCCTTCGAAGATCAGGGTGGTGCCATTGCCGAGAAGCTTGGGGCCGATGACGGTCATCCCTACGCTGCCCACCGCAAGCACGAGAACCCAGATGACGCGCATCCATTCAGGGCGCAGTGTGGCGATGAGGCGCTTGGCCGATGGGCCAAAGTTCATCGATTTCTCGGCCGGCATGCTGGCACCGCCGAATGGGCCACCCGCACCACCCGGTCCTCGCCGCACTGGCGGCCGGGATGCGGTGCTGGACTGCTTGTCGTCGCTCATACTGCTTCCTCCGCCGTGAGTTGTGACGACACGATTTCGGCGTACGTCTCGTTGTTCTCGTTCAGTTCGTCGTGGGTTCCGACGCCGACGATCTCTCCGTTTTCCAGCACAATGATCTGGTCGGCGTCAGCAATGGTCGATACCCGTTGTGCGACAACGATCATCGTCGCCCCCTTCACTTTGCGTTTGAGCGCCTGCCTCAATCGCGCATCGGTGCCGGTATCGAGTGCGGAGAAAGAATCATCAAACACAAAGATCTCGGGCTTCTTGACGAGCGCCCTGGCAATAGCCAATCGTTGGCGTTGGCCACCCGAAACGTTCGTTCCACCCTGTGAAATCGGCGCGTCCAGCCCGCCCTCCATCTCGGTAACGAAGTCTTTGGCTTGCGCTATCTCGAGCGCGTCCCACAGCTCCTCCTCAGTGGCTTCCGGGTTTCCGTAGCGCAGGTTCGTCGAAACGGTGCCCGAGAACAGGTACGGTTTTTGCGGGACAAGACCGATGAGGCTCCACAGCAGATCAGCGTCGAGCTCGCGCACATCCACTCCGTCGACGAGAACTGTGCCTCCCGTGACGTCGAACAGGCGTGGGAGCAGGCTGATGAGCGTGCTTTTGCCGGACCCCGTACTTCCGATGATTGCTGTCATTTTTCCGGGGCGCGCAACAAAGTTAAGGTTCTTCAGCACGGGTTCCTCGGCGCCCGGATACTGGAATGTCGCATTGACGAACTCGACCGTGCCGGTCTCAGACACCGACATCACCGGATTCTTTGGCAACATCACCGACGTCTTCGTGTCGAGCACTTCGCCGATGCGATCCGCACTCACGGCGGCACGCGGGAGCAGGATGCCCATGAAGGTCGCCATCATGACGCCCATCAGGATCTGCATGAGGTACTGCATGAACGCCATGAGCGTACCGACCTGAATGTCGCCCTCGCCAACCCGGATGCCACCGAACCAGATGACGGCAACGGTGGACACATTCAACACGAGCATGACGGTGGGGAACATGAGGGCGAAGAGCCGCCCGGCGCTGATCGCCGTTTGGGTAAGCTCCGAGTTTGCGGTCGCGAAACGATCAGTTTCGTGGCCTTCTCGAACGAAGGCGCGGATCACACGGATGCCGGTGAGCTGCTCGCGAAGTACGAGGTTGACCCGGTCAATTCGCTTCTGCATCAGCCGAAAGAGTGGAACCATCCGCACCATGATGAGTCCGACCGCGACGAGAAGAACGGGGATGCTCACCGCCATGAGCCACGAAAGACCCACGTCTTGTTGGAGGGCCATGATGACTCCGCCGATGGCGAGCATCGGCGCGGAAATGAAAAGGGTGAGTGTCATGAGCGTCACCATTTGGACTTGCTGCACGTCGTTCGTCGTGCGCGTGATGAGCGAGGGCGCACCGAATTGGGAGACTTCGCGCTCCGAAAATTCGCTCACCGTGTGGAAGATTCCACTGCGTAGGTCACGGCCGAGAGACATGGCTACTTTCGCCGCGAAGTACACCGCGATGATGGCGCACACGATCTGTAGCAGTGTGATCCCGAGCATCACCCCGCCTACGTTGAAGATGTATTGGATGTCGCCTTTGGCAATTCCGTTGTCGACGATGTCGGCGTTCAAGCTCGGTAGATAGAGCGACGCAAGCGACTGCGCGAGCTGAAACACCCCCACCGCGACCAGCATGGGCCAGTAGGGCTTGAGGTACTTGCGGAGAATCTTGAGCAGCATAGTTTTAGGCCTGGCTTTCGGAGGGCTCTTTGTCGATGAAGGGTGTTGTCTCGGTCGCGGGCTTTCCCGCAATGCCATAGAGCACGAAGTGGGTGAGTTCTTCAGGCGTGATTTCGTGATCGTGGTTGAAATGCGGAAGGGCTGCCGAAAAGGTGAGGAGTCGAACAATGTGCGCAACGCGCGAGCCAGACAGGTTGAGCTGAGGCAGCTCAGGCTCCAACACTTCTTCGATGATGCGTCCAAACTCACGGCGTTGTTGCAGTGACGGCTTACGTTCGTGCCCGACGACCGCCATGATGCGAAAGACCTCGTCAAACCGGTTTTGCATAAGTGTGACGATGCTCTGCACTTTCGCTTCGAGCCCGAGTTCTCGGTCGATCGCCTGCAACTCTTTGTGAAATGGCGCCGGATCCACAAGAACCGATCAATGGCGGCGTTAATCAGGGTGTCTTTGTCACCGAACGCACGAAAGATCGTACCTTCGGCCACTCCCGCGGCTTCAGAAATCTGCTTGGAGGTGAGTTCTCGGCCGTGAACAGCGAGGAGGGGCATGACCGCATCAATGATCAGCGCTCGGCGCTCCTCGACCGCTAGTGGGCGCGCTCGCACATTTGCTTTGGGCTTGTTGCTTCGAGTGTGCACGAAGAGAATAGTAACTGAGTGAGTGCTCACTCCGCAAATCGAATCTTTTTGCGTGTGATCTCGCGGATCGTGCGCTGAGCTCAACCGTAGGATCGAAGAGAGAAGAACTTGAGTGGCAGGAGAAGCAGAGTGTCGAAAGCAGTGAGTTTCGCAGAGTACGGCGGTCCAGAGGTGCTCGCTATCGTTGACGTGGAAGATCCGCACGCTGGCGAAGGTGAGGTTCGGGTTGCAGTTCGCGCCGCCGGATTGAATCGGTTCGACGTCAAGGTACGCCGTGGTGATGCCCTCCCCAATCTCACGCTCCCCTCCCAACAGGGATCCGAGTTTGCTGGCGTCATTGACGAGGTCGGCGACGGCGTTACCGAATTCTCGATCGGCGACGAAGTGTTGGGCTGGATCGGTCGAGGTGCCCAAGCGGAGTTCGTGGTCGTCCCGCGCGATCGAGTCGCAGCAAAGCCGGTTGATCTCGACTGGTCAATCGCGGGTGGTATCGGCCTCGTTTCCAATACAGCCAAGCGGGCCGCCGACTCACTCGCTCTCGGCCCGGATGACACGGTTTTGGTCACCGCCGCCGCGGGCGGCGTTGGAGTTGCGGCAGCGCAGTTCGCACTCGCGAGCGGGGCAAGAGTCGTCGGCACCGCGAGCGAATCTCACCATGACTTCCTTCGTGGGCTTGGCATCATTCCGGTTGCCTATGGGAATGGAGAGCTTGAGCGCCTTCGGGATGCCGCGCCACAGGGTTACACCGCTGCACTCGATCACATTGGTGGTGATGCCATCCGCACCGCCATGGAATTAGGGATACCTGTTGGTCGCATCAACTCGATCGCCGATTTTGATGCCGTGGAGAAACTGGGGATCGGCGGAGTTGGTGGCGGTAAGAAGACCTCGGCTGAACTTGCCGAGTTTGCCCGTCAGGCGTCGGTGGGCGAACTTATTGTTCCGATTCGCAGCACGTACCACTTGCCCGATGTTGTGGCGGCGTATCAGGATCTCGAAACTGGGCACGGCCTGGGCAAAGTCGTACTGCTCATTCCCTAACCAACCTGGTCCGCAGTGCGCTGTTAGCAGTTACTAGGTGGCAGCTAGCCAGTCGGCGGTCAGCCGAAGATCGCGTCAATCTCCGCGAGTGCCCCAGCATCCGGAACCCAGGACGACGCGGCGGCCACGTTCTGACGCACTTGCTCAGGTGTTGTCGCACCAGCGATGACACTCGTCAGGTTCGGCTGCGCAAGCAACCAACCGAATGTCCCATCCAACATACTCACGCCCCGAGCGTCGCAAAATTCGCGGAACGACTCCACCGCATCCCAGTTCGTGGTCTCCAACAGGTGGCTCTTCAGTTCGACAACTCGGGAACCTTTCGGGCCACCGTCCCGCGAGTACTTACCGGTGAGGATTCCGTTGTACAGCGGGTAATAGGGCAAGAAACCGAGTCCGAACTTTCGTACGGCCGGGAGCACTTCAGCTTCGACTCCGCGCGCAAGCAGGCTGTACTCGTTCTGCGAGGAAATGAAACGCGGATGCCGGCCAAGCATTGCGGTGAACTCCGCCTCGGCGATCTGCCATCCGGCAAAATTCGAGTGGCCGTAGTAGCGAATCTTGCCCTCCGCCACGAGGTCATCGAGCGCGTCAAGAGTCTCCTCTATGGGGGTACGTGGGTCTGGAGTGTGGAGTTGGTACAGGTCAATCCAGTCCGTCTGAAGGCGCCGAAGTGAGGATTCAATTGCAATGCGAATGTAGCGTCGGGATGCCCTTGCTCCCCAATCGGGACCGTTCGCGCCCTCCATATCCATCCCAAACTTCGAGGCGAGAACGATGTCGCCCC